>Ga0307515_10012332_pt1 | contig 16084 bp, 15 predicted proteins | sample 17_EM_MG_FD_194513 | JGI IMG/M metagenome (GOLD analysis project Ga0307515, IMG submission 194513) | Populus trichocarpa ectomycorrhiza microbial communities from riparian zone in the Pacific Northwest, United States - 17_EM | ecosystem: Host-associated > Plants > Roots > Unclassified | place...
TGGATTACCCCAACTGGCCAATCCCCGTCTGTTCCGCCCCCACCCCCTTACTGGGTACTAGGTCTTGGTTGACTGACCAGCATGTTCGATCGAAAGCACAGAAGGCACATTGAGGTTGTTTGTGGAGCAGGTGCCGGGATTCGAACCCGTAGCACAGTAGTATAGTGGCACAGCTTCTTATACAATCATCAGCACGTTAACCACTACACTACGAGGACCTGCCCCGAACGGAGGTCTTTGGTCGAATATAGCTAACGAGCTTAGGTTTATACTCTAGGTATTAGCAAAAAGTGGCGAATAGGTTTAATTATATAGTGTAAAAAAAAAGACGTATCTCTTTTACGCTCGCGAAGGGTCGATTTGTTGCAGTTTGCCACTAGCGAAGATCCTACAACCAAAAGCAGTATTATCTAGTCTCCTAACTATACCACTCGAAGTCAACAACGATCAATGAAAATTCGCCACCTTAGGCCCCACGTATCTTTTTGGTGAGTCTGACAGCGTTGGGTACTTTAAAGGTACATTTTGCGTTACTCTACCGAATACTAAGAAATATGATATAGATCACTAATCACATGCTTCGACACATGTACCTAATAATTTGTATGCTAATTCTACGATGCACCGTATTCGCCAATGAATAATGAATGCTGCACCTGTCTCAATGCAGATAGTTCATATGTCAACTATACTCCGGGCCGGCATCCGGAACCAAGAGCATACACGAGGTAAATTCTCAGCCATTCAGAAAGATTTTCCTTCTCCCAACTACATGCAAGTATTATCCGGCAGGTTCCGTGGCTTTCGCGCAAGGGTTGGCTTGTTCTCGCTCTGCAGACATTACCCAATAATAGAATGATCCTACCACCCAAAAATTTTAACTTTCTTGTCATGTGTCAATGATCTAGCTTGCAGTAGATTTGCTTAGTGCAACTTCACTTAACCTTTGTGAGCCCCTTGCAGGCAGCGACAACCCAAACTGGAGGAAGTCAAGGAAAGTGAAATATTGAAAGGAAGGCTGCCACGTTGTGAACTAGGGCAATGCGATGTACTCACCCTGGTTTCTATGCAAATATCCCACCTGCGGCGATGCATAATACTCTACGGTATAGCCCAACGTACTCAGGCGGTGCCGATCGGTTAGCTACGATGTAGGCGGTTACTGTACATTTTCAATTCCTGGAGTGAGAACTCAACAATAGGAAATGTAGGACAGTATGCGCCGACGCACTCTACGCTAGCAAGATCCTACTATACCCTAATGCAATAGCAGCCTTTTATTCGCCCCAAAACTTTGAACTTGCATTGAAGCCAGCAGACTAGACAATCCGAACTGGCTTCGTGCGACGGTACAAATAAACCAAATATCACCAGATTATACAGCATATATGCTACCATACAATTGCCATACAATATCTGAGATACTTGAAGTATCACGGAAGCTGTTGTTACTGTGTCTACTCTGCATAGCCTTAGGACGAGAGTTGCGTGGAGACACCCTCAATGCATGAGAAGCACTCATTCAAGCCCGTTCTTGATTGATGGACTCCTGAGATTAAAACACAGAAAACAAAGGTACAAGATGTGTAGCGGCTTAGAGTTGGAATGGCAGTGTAGACTGCCTAGTTGAGATTACCCGTCGATTGTTGACAATCTACAAACTATATCTAAGACCATTAACGGTACTTCAGCGACTCGACTACTTTAGACCGTATCCAGCTCCGCAGCTAGGGATTGAGATTTGCGCTTCTTAAACGCTTATGTTGTTACAAATTCAGCTCGCACAGGTAAATAGAGAGTTTGTCACAAAACTGGCTTTATAGCGTTATTTGGCCAATTAGTGGATCGCTTTGTATAGTACTGCTTTGGGAAATCGCAAACTCTCTATTATGTAGATTCCCCTCAACCTGTCACTCGACCAATCATATTGCAAACTACAACTCGCCTTGAAGGTGGCTGCAAACTCCACTGATCATTGTTTCAAATAGAACCTAAATAGGCCACAATATTGAGATTCATTTGGGGTCGACTTTCGGATCAAGGCGGCAATGGCATAATTATACACAAAAGAAGTAGAGTGTCCAGATTCTCAACAAAAGAAATTACGATGTCGGTACTTGGTACGCGCCGCCAATGTATCATTTTGGTGGCTATTCCAGAGGAAACATACTTCGTGCGTTGCATTGGACTAATCCTTGGAGTATTTCAACGCATGAATCTGCACGATCAGATTCTGGGCATGCATGCATTTAGAACCAAACATACATCTTCATCTCAGCCATTCAGATTTTTTCCCCTCTCCCGAGTAGTGCCGCATCATTCGGCAGATTCCGTCGCGGCTGTAGGTTCTCTCGCTCTTACTGTCCAATAATAGAATATTCCTACCAACCCAAAATTTTAACTTTTCTAGTCGTGCGTCAATATCTTGGCTTGCAGCGTGCATAAGATGTGTAACCGAAGGTATCGTCTTCATTGCCACGTGCGAATTCAGGAAATCGCAATGTTGAAAGCCTCACTCTGATTTCTGTGCGAATAAAATACCGCCATCGGGGTGCACCACGGTGTTGTCTTTTGATCGGCGATCTACAGCTAGCGGTGCCGATCGGTTATAACTGTACACAAAAAGGAAAGAAAACTAAGAGAAAGATACCGATACTCGGCACATACCGGCGCCTATATATATTTTTGGTAGCGGAAAGATACTTTAGCGTTGCTATAGATCACTAATCGCAATCAAACTAACAAATCGTATTCGCTAATGCATTCTGCACGTACCTCAAAGTAGACGGTTCCTACGTACTCTACAAGTTATGTCTTTCCTGTTAGAAAAACCAAGAGATACGTGAGCGGGGTCGACTCCAGGTACCGAGTACAACAAAGACCGCCATAAAATATTTGATGAACTACATTCAGCCGTCTCCGGTCTGTCACGTGTGAGGATCCTTCTTGCTCTTCCACAATCACCAGGGTGCTTGCAGCTCACGGACGAATAAAGAACGCTATTGGCTGCATATGGCTTATTCCGGTGCCACCGGGGCTTGAACTAAGATGGATTAAGCTACTTGCAGGTTGTAGGCTAAGGATCTCCAGTCCTTGTAACCGAAATTGTGCTGCCTTGCACACTGAGGGTACCAGACGAGTGAAATAAGTGAGTGGACACTAGCATCTTGGCATGCCTCACCCTCAACTACAGTTGCTCCACAACCATGATAGCTACACATATAGGACTTCGTAGAAAGAAGTTTATATGCTAAGGTGTGTCTATCAGTGAGTTGGGCCTATTCTTTCATACAAAGTTGCGACCAGCACGCATGGTGTTCGTTTTGACGAGGCGCGCTAAGTCGCTAGTGTTCCCTCACTTCTTTCACTGCTACACTCTGTGTGTCCGGCCTGCTACTCGTACTAGGCGGTTCGATCCATCCCGATTAGTAACGGCGCGAGCACAAATATCCCAGTTTCTATTCATGTGGCAACTTCAAGCATCTAGTGTTAAGAAAAGTATGCGGTGCACTAAGCCGGAAGTTCTGTTGCAGCGGTGGGGCTCGTACATATGGCATCGGCTGCAAATAAGAAAACGAGTAATGCTTGTTTGTTTGTTTAATCATTCTGAATTCACTCTATCTAGAGTATGGCAGTGCCCGATTATCCTAAGCCGGCAACGCTCATCAGACTATACACAAACGCGTTTTCACCGAGGCACATTAGGCAGCCACAACTTTGCAAAGTACAAACTGTGTTCAGTGGTGAGTAGTTACCGTAAGCGTTATATTGTCGTATCATCATGGCCAGATGGCAGCAGAGGAATGATCGGGGCGGCTATGGTTCGATCCACGCCGATGGGGAGTTAACGGCACGCGCATATTTTATCTGTTCGCAACGAATCTTGTCTTTCCTCTTGATAGTACGATACTATGCATTAAATACAAAATAAATAACACCGGGTCTTCAAGCAGGAGGCCTACACCAGTGAGCACTAGCGCACATAACATCACTCCGCGATGTGAAAGGAAGTCGGTAATTACTGACAACAGCGAGTGACTGTAAGGTCGTAAGACTGTCAACGGTTTGGAATTATATTGGCCCTGTGCCGCATACAGAAAAACGTCCATTTGGCGGACTTTTCTGCCGTAAGCTACTATCGAAATGGCTGACAACCAGTGTTCCTGCAGCGGTCAGTCGACCGCCCAGTCATATATGGATTCGTAGACCGGTCAGGCCCGGATGCATCTGACAAAGCCACCCATGGCATAGACCGGCCTGGTCAATGCTTGAAAAGCTTGGGTATCTATGGATATCTGTAGATATCTACAGATGCCTGGTGTTTGGGAGACAACCGGTGGATATCTGCAGATACCTGGCGCGTAGACACATGCGGTAGATATCCATGACTATCTATTGGTATCTATGAAGAATAAGTGTAAATAAAGCGATATATAAGCCCCTGATTTCAATGTAGAGTCGTGATGAATCTTTAACAACCCTTTACTAGTGTTTCTAAGTGGCCTGCAGATCAAGCCGGCTCGGCCTCCATTTGAAAAGCCTATGCTGCAAAACGCCTGCCGGTGCTGATACTTCCACCCCCTCTCACACACCGATTTGTATTTCGAGGTTTTCATACCTTCTCCCACCCTGAGATTTGACTAGACACCTCATCATTAGAGGTTTATGGGGCATTCTTTTCTCGCTACCGAACCTCCAGTCTATTAGTTTATTAGCGGTGGTGGCCGCTGACTCCATCCCGGCACGCTAGTATAGCTGTTGACTAGGGATTTGGCCCGGTGGCTTCCCTAGTGTTCGGTGCTGGCGGGCTCGGGCATGAGGCCGGTGGCTTACGGCCCCCACCTGCCTCGCCTGCCCCCATGGAGAGGAGGAGGGCTCGGCACTGGTAGTCGGCATTGGGCTCCGGCTTTGGCAGTCGGCATTGAGTTTTCCTTCTCTCTCTTTCGTATATAAGTCTATAGTTTCCCTTCTCTTTGGATCGACAGACAATTGAGCTTCTTCATTCTTTCTCTTTTGCTTTCAACAATAGCATATTGCAATACGGAAGGCTGTGGTGAACACCCTTCTCACCCTGGGATAAAAATCTTACTCTACGGTGATTGGAGGAGTTTATTTAGTTTACATTCGCGTTTGATATAGATTCTATACACTACCCTTGGATTTCGGTAAATAACTCCCGTAACTTCCTGAACATCAGCTACCTTATGTGCACTTCTGCAATATAACGGTATGGTGCTATTGCAAGAGACTGTGCACGCCAATTGCAACAAACACTGAGAAAGTAGACCACACACACACACAACTGCCAAGATAGTCTGAAACCTCTATGCATATTTATGTGCATTGGGTATTTCCTATTGACCGTCCATATCATGGCGCTATCAGGCCTCCAGCGCACATCAACCCGCACTAACGAAACAAAAAGCACCCGACAAAAGGATCCCCAGACATATAGCCATTCACACCTCAACACCTCGGGCTAGCTGCACTATCCAAGCTCATATATGCGGCCAAAGTCCCGTCCAAATTGGGGTCTTATAAGCATCGAGAGGAAGTCGGCGCAAACTAACAATTGATTCGACAGTAAGGAATATCATAGCGAAGAGATAGATAACCAGCGAACACATTGAGAAATCAAACTTGAAACGCTCCAACATATTGCCATTGCCAATGGTATCCTTCCTCATTTCAATGTACACCTCCCACATCTCTCGCTTAAAGTTCTTGACTTCCTTCCCCGACCGCAACTTCAGCTTCCACAGATTCACAAGCGTGCATTTGCTCTGCTCCCCCAATGTTCGGAACGGTAAGACCAGTATGGCCCCGGCTGATATCATCCCGACGCAGGTGACCCGCCATATCCACATTTCCACCACTGTAGGAAAGTGGGCCTTCCATGCCATGATGTGAAGACTCCCGTACACCAAGATCAAAATCCCAGGAAGACCGATTTTAAGTTGCCGCTGTCCGGGCTTTGCCAACATCCCTGTGGTGAGATCGAACATGACTTTACACATGATGTATGATGCACCTTTTCGGTGCTTCTCAGTAAGGAAGCTGCCATCAGGCGGGGTTGGGGTCTCGGCAAAGGGGTTCTCTCCAAGCGTCTCGGCAAAGATGTTCTGCCCAGGCGCCTCAGTATTGGCAATGGAAGATTCCTCAGGCGCCACCGTTTCACGATGGGTTATTTTAGGATTCGAATGCATCTCGATGCCAGTGGTTGAACCATGCGGTTCGGGGAACAATCCATGAGGGATAGGAAACATCGCGGTTTCGTTTTTCGAGGCGTAAGGTTTGAGTGCTTGAAGCTCGATAGGTTGGTCGACATCCAACGGTTTTGACCACCATAACGTATACAAAACCACCGCAATGAGAACCTGAATAGAAACATGCAGCTCTAGCAGCGTCACGGTCAACCCAGCGGCCACACGCCCTAGCGCTTGAACCAGCATCCACCCAGCCTGAACACATACCACCAACTTTGCGATATTATTGGCTTTTCCTTTGTCGACAATGTCCTGCTTGCGAAATGCACGCCGATCCAATAATCTAGTTTTGTCTATGTTTTCGATCGCCCACTTGAACCCCACAGCTGTGAGCGTCGTAGTGCACGTAGTTCCATCATCAGCAGGGGCTACGAAACCTCCCATTAAAACGAAATACGCCTCCTCAATTCCAAGGTCATCATCACTGTCGACAGTGGGTCTGAATTCAGTACGCCACTTTTCTTGCAGTTCCTTTGCCTCCAGCCACTGAGAACACGCGCGAAGTAGAACCAGCTCGGGAAACAAGGCGGCTAGAATCGCCCAGAATAGCTTGTGTAGGAAGCGGTCCTTCTTTGGAGCGTTCGGGTTTGGGTTGATATTGGGATGCATGGCTGTCCACACGGATAGTCCGAAAGTCGTTAAACATGACCAGAGAATTCCAACCGTGCCCCGACCCTTCGGTTCGGCCATATATCCGACCTCGGGCACCGTTGTGTTGGTGTTTAGCGATGGAATAGACAACGCGGTCGTTGCTGCAGCAAGCGGGAGAAGTACGAACACATGTGCACCACCCATTTCTGCCCCGAGTGCGAGTGCGCGGATATGAGGGTGGCTTGCTGAGCTGGACAGGTTCCATTATCAACTCTTCATATTGTGTTGACATTGCGGAGTATCGACTTACCGGTGTGCTTGAGTTTGATTGTTGTGCGGTTTAAGGGAACGATTGCAATGCTGCCCGGGGGTGTAGTCGACCTGTGATCTCCGATTTCGAACGGTCGTAGACTTGGCTCAGATTAAGCGTCTGTAATAGTTCGGTTGTATGTGTTCATGGGTCCGGAGGTTGTGATAGCTAGTTCTAGCTACGGGGAAGTAGATAGGTATATGCCTTTCCCACTCCACTATAAGGCGCATCACAGGTGACCGGGCTAAGTGCGTTATATTGACAGCTATATCATATTGTTCAACTGACCAGCGGTTGCCAGCGATTCGTGGGGGTGGGTTTGAGGTTAAGGTACTGCGAAGATACTTACCTTCCACTCTCTATCGAGTTGTTCGACTGACCAAGTACTGGCTCTGACTATAATAAAACTCTATTCTTACCTACAATCAAGTCTGACAACAAACCCAAAGCTTTATGCACATTCGCTATACCCATCCCATACTGGACAAGTATTTAAAGATCAACCCCAAAGTCTATGAAACACACCCGATATAATTGGCTGCAAACATTGTTTCCAGCAGGCTTTCTGTCGGAATATCCCGCACTTCGTATTCCGCGAAATTCAGTCTAGCTGGTTAGTTGTTGGGGGTAGATATGTTTTGCATTAACGCCAAGCACTCGTACGCGTTTGGATTGTTGCCTTTTGAAGCTCGAGGTGTAGCATGGTTGTCCCCGAGCAATGAAAGAATGAAAGTGCCAGAACGGACACCATTCATCGCTCAGAGCGTGGCAGGTATCTTAGTGTGTACCCCTCAGTATGCAAGGTGGCACTGTTTCGATGGCAAGTTTTGTCGAATTTCAGGTTACAACTTACCATATTCTAGGCATCAGCGAAAGTACCGAATGGGATATATTATAAACGGAAAAAGGAAAGATGCATCCTCTATATGCTCACCAATGACGGATATCATGCAGTTTGCCACCATCGAAGATTCTACCAATTCGAGCCAGAGAGGTGGGCAATTGATACCAAAAGCAACATTATCTAGTCTAATATGCACCACCCGAAGCCAACGACTGATGAAAATTCACCATCCGTTGATCAATACCTAAATGAATATGTTACTAAACTTTCTCTGTATACCGAGCACTAAGAAACATAATATTTGGATCACTAACGCCTACTTCGACGCATAAATCCAACAATTCGTTATGCCAATACTAGGAAGTACCGTATTCATTAATGAATCTTATACTTGTCTTAAAGGAGATAGTTCCTATATATTCAGCTTGGCTAGTATGCACTTGGAACCAAAACATACTTCAGATAAATAATTCCCATCTCAGCCATTTAGAAGTTTTAGTACCTGAGTATAATAAATAGTAACTAAATATCTGAAGTGTCGGCAATTGCCGTTGCTTTCATATGTCCAGGGCGAGGTTTGGGAAATGGCACGTTCTCAATCTTACTGTGCACTAATAGAATAATCAACCACCCCAAAATTTAGCTTCTTGTCGTACGTAGTTACGCAGAATGCACAAAGTGAGCTCCTTGCGCAGTGACAAGGAAATCACGGAAAAGCAAAATGTGCAACGGAAGATAACGTTCTATTGCAACGTTGTGGAATCCGGATATTATCCATGCTCAGTGCCTCATTCTGGCTTCTGTTCGAATAAAACACCGCATATGCCGGCACGGGTTGTTCGAGACACTTATTGCACATCTGCAGCTGATTGATTCAAGTGGTGGAGGACGCAAACACTTACAGTGAGTGTGAAAAGGGATATACACGGCAACCGCCTGTTCATATTGGGTATTGGAGTATAAGCAGCATATGCACTTTGAAGTACACCCTATCGCTTTGCCGGCTAAAGATATATAGAGAAAACATACAGGTTTTAGATCGCGATAACCAAAGACAATCAGGAAATGTCGCTAACGCATTCTTCACTAGTCAAATACTATGTTTGTACTACACTACAGTTACCAAATATCTGAGACATAGTATGATCTGTTTGTGGATCTTAGGATATCCTAGAAAACAGGGCGGCAGATATCTAGCGGCGATTAGAGTGCGGTTGGGAGATGCTGCTACCGGTCCACGTCTGGAGGTATACTTGGCTCGCGTTGTACCTATACACGGTAATCTCCACCGCTTCAAGGCGAACAGAGGATTTCAGAAACACTCGAAAATACTGCTTTTGAGCGATAATTTGTCTTGGTGTGCATCCACAGATGCACTCTACATTCCAAGACTGAAGAGTACAAGTCGAAAACAGTACTTTCGAACCTTGCCGAAACCCTCTAATGAAAGATATGGTACTTGGGTCAGGTTGTAGAAGATCGGACACACTATTTCTGGCAATGGATTTTGCTATGAGAGCATGGTGTTGAGTCACTGTTGAACAGCATGTGATGCTGGGAACAAAGTCACCGTACATTAGCTTTGCCATTTCTGTTGATATTCAGATTGTGTTATACTCAATAGTATCCCATATCTAGTCAGTTTAGCGCGGTAACCTGCTAGAAAAGGAGCGTCCGATCTTCAACAGCCTGACTCTAGTAGAGCATGAAGGAGATTTCTTGAGCTGCATAAGCCACCGATCGGCTAGTCAAGAGACCCGTACAAATTCTTTTTCCCACTGATCTAACTTGATCCCAGCCCCGGAGCTTATAGATCCGCGCGTGGTATCTAATACAGTCCTGATTTAGCGGCATGAAGATCTAGGCACTAGCCATCCAGATCTCGGAGCTATTCGAAACATTCATTTGGGGATTAGCTGCAAAATCGCCTCGTCTGGCCAATTAGAACCCCTATGACATGTCAAATTACAAGCTGAAAGGCGGCTCTAGAAATTGCATGCATCTAGCCACAAAGCTAAATTTTACCTTCAACTGCAAAGTTAGAGCCGCTGATAAAATCGCACGGCCTAGACAGGTAAAAGCCTGGGCGGATGGGTAGATGGGATAATTATACATGGTACTTCGTTGGGGGAGGGTAAGTACATACATTTCCTGAATTCGTTCTAAGAGAAAGGAAAAGAAATTGTGATGTCGATACTCGGTACGTGCCGGCGCCTACGTAGATCTTTGGTAAGCGCAAATATACTTCTGTGCTGCTATCCCTACACGCTCGGTTTCCTTAGATTGGTTTCAGTTTGAGCCTTGCGGATTGATTGGCTGCACCAATGTGAGGTAATATGAGGAGGAAAAGACCGTGTTTGCGATTGGCAGATCGCCATCCAGGATAGGCAATGGAAAGGAAACCGAATGTAGCCAACAAATCGTATTCGACAAAGCACTTTGTCTGCATGTTCCTCGAGTAGACGGTTCATACATGTCAGACCTGCAAAAGATACGCGAGTGGGGTCGCTACGTAGAGTGGTTTTGCAATGCTGTGGTATTTGATGAATGTAGTGTATCTAGGAGCAACGGTGCGACTTGCTCTGGAAACGAAGCTAGAGTCACTGTTAATGTTTTGATCTGAATAACAGAATTCCCTAAAGCTGTGATACCACGACTTTATTTATTGCGTAAACCATCAATAGGACCCAAAGTCGTTTAACACTACCGGACATGTGAAAGTGTTCTGAAGCACTGCCAAGAAACCAGTTGGGGTATGGATTTAATATAAAGCCCTGACTGCGCAAAACTAACCACCTTTCAGTGGTATGTTAAATAGATTCTGCACTATTCTAATACCACACTATTGAACGCTGCAGCGCTGCAAAACCCACTGCTGTGGGATATCGAAGGATTCGGCCGTCTCCGGTCTGGCAATTGCCGCTGTGTTGGGAATCGCGTGTATGGCTCGTTCTCGCTCTCCTGCAATTTCTTCTAGTCTGGCGCACTAGATCGGGGCTTTAACCAAGATCGGATGCTGATGGATCGAGCCAATTCTTTGCAGATTGCGCGGTGGCAGTTGCTGCACAAATTCCTTTTCCCACTGGTGAGCTCTCCTCTTTGGCCAGATTTTCGCCTCGCTTGAAATAATTTCACGTCTGATACCGGGGCGAGCGTTTATGGGCTTGAGTGCAGAGGTGCGTTTTCGTGTGCAATCTTCAGGGACCAACCCAGTTCTAACCGAGAGTGGCAGTTGAAGGAGTCATGTCCAATCGGCGGTCACAGTTTCGCTGCACGCAACACAAAAGAAAAGATGCGTTTCAGGGTCGCAAACAATTGGCATTCTTCTCGCACAAAAGATTAGTGATCGGCATCCAATCTAGACAGGCTCCTCGCCCGGCGCCTGGAGGGGGCCGAAGAGGTTAGCGTATGTTGTGTTGTGCTGTGCCTGACTTCTGATGTGTTGGTCGCACTGCATCTGCCGCTCCTGCCCAACAGGCTGAGACATGCAGCCTAATAACAGAATGAGCGTTTTTCACCTGCACTCACCGGTAAAGCGGAGCCCGTTTCCCCTCGACTGTACTTCTTCCATCGAGCAACCGCACGCTCTTCTGCGTACACTTTTCGTTCCTGTCTGTCTGTTTCTCACCGGATTGAGACACTTCCATTCTACCCCGCTCAACACCCGATCTCACCACCATGTCGACCGTCCACCGCCGCAAGCCGCCCTCCCCCTCTCCTGCCGCTCCCGCAAAATCGCACGTCAACCCGCAATGGGGCCGCTTCAACGTCGGCACCTGGTCCGTAACCCTCGGCACCGGCGCGATCGTTGCCTTCTGTCCTCTCATGGTGATAATCTACGTGATCGCCCTCTTCCACTTCAAAGGCTCCCTTGTTTCTACCCTCGCCGCTATCCTCTCCCACGGCCCGACTGAATTCTCTCGCCTCTACGCCCCCCGCTTCTCTACCCACGCCGCACTCGCATACGCTGCCTGGGTCCTCTTCCAAGTCGCGCTCTACGCATTTCTCCCTGGCTCTACGGGTTACGGCCAACGCACTCCCGCCGGACATCTACTCCCGTACCGCGTTAATGGACTCGCAGCGTGGGCGGTTACGCACGCTCTCTACGTCGGTGCAGTGTATGCAGATTTGCTGGACCCCGCTTGGGTTGCGAAGAATTGGGAGGGGCTGGTAATCGCGTTTAATATCTACGGATACCTTCTTGCGGCATGGGCGTACGTGAAGGCGAGAGTCGCGCCGACACATTCGGATGATTTGAAGTTTTCGGGGAGCATTATCTATGATTACTACATGGGCATCGAGCTCAACCCTCGGATTGGAGAGTGGTTTGATTTTAAGCTGTTTCATAATGGAAGGCCTGGGATTGTGGCGTGGACTTTGATGTAAGTGGATACTACTGGGGGTGGAAGACAGGGGGATGCTTGCTAACGGGGTGGGTAGTAATCTCTCGTTTATGGCATACCAGAAACAGTTGCACGGGTACATCACGAACTCGATGGTCATCGTCAACATCCTGCACGCATTCTACGTCGTCGACTTTTTCGTCAACGAAGACTGGTACGTTCCCCTCCCCCGAGCATGCGACTGGCTTGAGTGAGCTTCCCGCTAACCCCCACAGGTACCTCCGCACAATCGACATAACCCACGACCACTACGGATTCTACCTCGCGTGGGGCAGCATGGTCTGGTTGCCCACCATGTACACCCTCCAATCGCAATACCTCGCCCTCTACCCCTCCACCCTGTCCCCGCTTGCCGCCTCCTTCCTCCTCACCACCGGCATCGCCGCCTACATAATCTTCCGGCTCGTCAACCACCAAAAGGACCTCGCGCGGCGTACATCGGGGAAGTGCACGATCTGGGGGAAGCCGGCGGAATACATCACGGCGAAGTACCACACCGAGGACGGGAAGGAGCACACGAGTATCCTCCTGTGCTCGGGGTGGTGGGGCATCTCCCGCCATGCGAATTACACCGCGGATCTGGTGCTGAGTTATTGTGGGTGTGCGGCTGCGGGGTGGGGCGGGGAGGGGTGGACGATCCTGCCGTGGACGTATGCAATTTTTATGACGGTGCTCCTGGTGCAGCGGTGTGTGAGGGATGAGGATCGGTGTGGGGTTAAGTATGGGAAGACTTGGGAGGAGTATTGTAATAAGGTTAGGTGGAGGTTGGTGCCGGGGATTTGGTAAAGAGCCGGAGTGGGAGAGGGAAAAGGAGGGATATGACGATGCATGTGGAGATTGGAGGGTTGTTGTGAGGGATACTGGGGTGTATTGTGCTGGGATGGGTACTATATGAAATACTGAAATGAATGAAAAGATTTTATTGCCTAATGACCGAATGTGCATACTCCTAGCATTGACAGGGTGCGGCGCTGTAGGGAGCTACTATTCTCGGTTCCGTACACTACCGGAGGTACTAAAGACAATCTCGAACCCTGGTTTTATCCGTTTGTGCGGAGACTATCAATAGATTTCTGTTCTTGCATTGCAGGTCCTGCCAGTATCGTGGTTTTTATGCCAGAACCGGGAGGAGCACTACCCCATAATTAACTTTCCACAACGGGCTATGGTCGTATAATTGAGTACACAATTGTCCTGTAAAGCTGCCATTATCTTATCAGGGTGACCCCCGGCTGTCGATCATTTCATAAATACCAATCACAGATCTAGTATCTGATCCGCAAGGTGCATGCGGAAATTACACCAACCGTGATGCTCCCAAACCGATATGTGCCCATAATGGGAAATTTCACTGCGGGCCGTGTAAAAGACCGTGTGATATATGGTGATCGAGTGATTAATTGTGAAACGGTGCACATAAGTATTAGAGCCGTGTCCTCGTATAGGGCGATTTGTTGGCACCAGCAACGAACAGCAGCAAGGTTAAATTCTACTTACTATGATGTGTTATCTGTCAATGGAACCTCCCATGCAAGTATTACCCCTACGGTTGATGAGGCGACCTAGCTTGGACACGACCAGAGACAGCGAGAAACCATATATAAATCCCCGCGCGAGGCAAGGATATTTTGTACACTGATTCGGTTTACTTTCAATGGGAATTGTGTTATTGGAAGTAAGTGCTCTACCGTGGGCGGCGGTAGGACATCTGTACTGTTTTGTGCCTTATTGCTAATAACTCTACCGGGTTTATCTGTTGGAGTTGGCTCTTTTTGGTCGCGTTTGTTCGAACTCGTTATTTTTTCTTGGATTGAGAAGGGCTACCGTTGAGGTAGAGCCACTCCAGTACAATAAGATAATTCCGGTGAGTGCGTACACAACCTCAGTAGCAAGAAATTGTTGATTAGATTTGGAGGTGTATTTTTGATTACGGTATTAGGTTTCAAAACTTTTCAAAACGGCAAGTATGAGCGGAAACGCTACAATTACATGCGCGGCTTTGTACGGCGTGCCTTTGCAACTTATGATTCCCAACGACTCTCGGCAGCATATTGGTACCCGACTCGCAATTTCGGGCCGTCACCAAGACGTCTTGCTTCGATTAATTGAATCTCCTTGTTTTGACCTAGCTACCCCAGTTATAGCTACTAAGTAGTTTATAGATTTTGTCTCTTTAGTCAGTATTCGCTTTCGTAAACGTTTGACACTTGCATACCGCCATCCGGCCCAAACCGACTCCTCAACACGCCACCTCACCGCTAGCTTTTGCCAAACCGCGAGCATTGGGCCAACTACAAGCCGCAGCGTTATTTTACTTGGGCTTCACGATGCGCGCAACTCCAAGACCCCTACGCCCGTAGCGGGTCCCTCCTCATCCAAAACAACTACTACGAAACCCTTTGATGCTCTTATGTCACTGGGACGATACTCCGACGTTGAATGGGAATCCGGGACGGACTCAGACGACAATTACGAGAGTGATAGCTCTGGCTACACTCCAACGAAGCGAAAGGGCAAGGGACTCTCGTTGATGACACCCAAGCCAGCAAGAAAAAGTTTGGGAGGGCCTTCAAAACTTCCCGCGCAGCAACAACAAAAGAACCAATCGCCATCTGCTACATATGGCGACAACGACGAAATCCCGACCAAACTCCTTGGTCTGGCTGAGGCTCTTTTGCCAAACGCCATCACAGACTGCATGGAGAAGCACTTCGGTCGCCTCTACTCGAAAGTCGACAACCTCAAGACAGAGATTGCCACGCTCAAGACAACTAGTGGAGGAGAATAAAAAATTGAGATTGGGTGGAGATACGGGAGAGGACGCGAGCCAACAACCACCGTCAACACCCACGAAACAACTCACGATAGGCCAGCATTGCCACCCACACCACGAAAGCAAGCTGGAATACCACTGGCCAGAGATTTAATGCAGAGAAGCTTATCGAGGAAAGTCAAAGACGAACAACGCAACGATAAGAATATCCATAACGAATTGGAGGCGGCAGCCGGCTAAAGCACCCAGATTAACCTCCCCCCCTCCGAGTTTAATGCACTCGAAATATGCGGAAGTTTCGACAACCAAGGAATCGAAGGAGGATAAGGCGGAGAAAAATGATAAGGGCGGACGACAAGGCGCTCGAAATCCCGGGCAACAGAAAGAGAGAGGAGAGTTGGGAGGATCACGTGATCGGTGTACTCGACCCCGGCGAAGAGATGAGAAGGATCTCGAAAGACAAGAGGATGGTGGAAGGCGACGACAAAGACGAAAGCCGGAAACTACTATGCAGGAGCATGAAGAGGGGGATCGGCTCTGGGGAAGAAGAGTTGGAGTTGTGACGAGATACAGTGATGAACGCGGGGAGGTCACAAGGCCGGCGGGAGGGATGAGTGCGGACCACGCTATCATTCAAGAGGGGAATAATTACCTGCCGGTTCTCCTGATAACCATCCGACCTTACCAATCAGTCCCAACCCATAGTCCAAGGTATTCAGGCCACTTGACCAGTGGGGCGTGAGTCTGAGCCCCGCAGGGGGTAAAGCCTATGGAATTTTGGGAAGGGTGGTAGGGACAGGACACCCCTCGGGCTTCACAGTGAAGAACTGTCTGAGTGCAGCCTTGGTTAGTCGGCATTGGCGGATATGCTGGCGAAACATGGTGGCTGATTCTCTC
>Ga0307515_10012333_pt1 | contig 16082 bp, 10 predicted proteins | sample 17_EM_MG_FD_194513 | JGI IMG/M metagenome (GOLD analysis project Ga0307515, IMG submission 194513) | Populus trichocarpa ectomycorrhiza microbial communities from riparian zone in the Pacific Northwest, United States - 17_EM | ecosystem: Host-associated > Plants > Roots > Unclassified | place...
AATAATGATATTTTATATTAATTTTTAAAAAAAAAAAGAAAAAAAAAAAGAGGGAAACATTTCGAGTATCCTTATTTTGACTACAAAAGACCATTTATCGTGGCAATAAATTCATCTTGAAGAGGAAAATTTCATGCAAAACAAAATAAAAATAGATTGAGGCTCCAGGGGTGTTTAGGGTAGTAAATGGGGTTATTGAGCTTTATATGGTTTTTTTTTTTTTTTTTATCTAATACCCCAAAATCCACTTTTCTACCACTAAAAATGCCATAATTAATTTTATTAGACATGTTATTCGCTCTGATGGACGAAGTGTTATCCATTTAATAGTAAAACTCAAGTGGGGATGTTTGCTTGAGTTTTTTTTTTTAAAAATATACTATAGTTTATTTTTGTGTTTTAAAAGTTTTTTTGAAAAAATTAATTTTTTTTTATTTTTTTCTTTACTTCAAATTAATATTTTTGTGGTGTTTTTAGATCATTTTGATGCACTAATATCAAAAATGATTTTTAAAAAATAAAAAAATATTATTTTGATACATTTCTGAATGAAAAATACTAGAAAAGCAACTGCAACCACACTCTCAAACAATTTAGTAACATCTAAGCTTTTTTATGTGTCAAACGCACGAGCCTTGCGGTCTAGACGCCGCTCTTAGCCATTATCTTGTTTTTTGTTTTTAATTTTCTTATATCTTAAAAATAAAATCATGTTTGTTATAATAAAATGTTTCAAAAAGCAATCAATCATGGCATGCTTTTTAAATAAGATTAAAGCTTTTTATGATTGTATTTTTAATTTTTTAACAATTATAATATGAAACTTATATGCAAAATATTTTTTAAAAAATTCACATGAATATTCAATGATGTGAAAATATATATTTTATTATTTTTAATTGTTAATTTTTATATCATTTCCTTGAATTAATTATTCTTCAATTTTTTCATGTAGTCGCAAGAAAATAATCAAGATATTATTTTTTGTTTCTTGGTTTAAAATTGCTTGCATGATAAGTTTTTATATGAGAAACTATGCTTATGATAAAAAAAAAAAGAAGGAATTTTTCATCAAAATAAAACAGAAATAAAATATTAACAGAAATAGAGTTATGATAAGATTAAGATAAATTTGATTTTTGATTGTTTTAAAGGCAAAATAAAAATATTTGGTCCAATAATACTTAGAGATTAGAATAAATTTGATTTTTGGTTCTTTTAAAGGCAAAATAAAAGTATTTGGTGAGATTCTTGGAGAGATTGTGAGGGCGCTGTTCAATTTTTAGAGTAAAAGGATTTGATTTGGGACAAAGCTTAGACAACTACCTTGTCACACTCTAAAGTCTCAAGGACGATAAAATTAAAGTATGTTATTTTACCAAAAAGCCCTTCATTTTCCTATTTAGCTTCTTCCTCTCCTTGCATTTTATTACAGTACAATGCCCAAAACTGCCACCACATCTACCGTTGCCTTGCTTCATCAGTCATTTACTTGCACGGCTTTCTTACCCCTTTTAGAACAAGAGTCTTTGTTTTTCATGGAACTCCAGCAAACAAATATTTGCTGCGAAAATCATGTAGCTCGTCAAAATTGCATTAGCTTTAATACAGCAAAAAAAGGTTTAGTCATTCTGATAAAATACAAAACCTGGAACATTATAAAATTGGTACCCAGAAGAGGCTAAAAATAAATGATATGTTGTATCTATTAAAAATAAATAAATCCAGAACTGGTACAAATAGATTAGAGACAAACTCAAAAGTTGCTGTAAATTCAAGCATCTGCAACCAGCTGAGTAGTTTCAGATTCCTCAACCTTGCTAGCTCCATTAAGCTGCAGGTCATCAACATTGATCTTGTTTTCTTGCACTGAAGAGCCTTTTTCGGCTTCCATGCGAACCGAAAGCCTTTCTAGCAATTCTTGGCAGTCAATTGCTGTGACCATCACATTCAAATTGGATCTACCCTTCCAGCAGCCAATGGCTATTGTTGACGCATCCACCTTGGTAGGATCCGACATGGTTTTGCTGTCTGCAAACAAAGACGATGGGGTAAATACACATTCATACACTGATAACACGAACATGGTAGGAACTGCTACATACCTCGCATGACTATTACACAACAACCCATCATTAGCTTTGATGCCTTCTCGCCAAACTCAGCATCAACAAAGTCAGCAAACTTTATTGCTTTATACTGCAAAAGATGCTTGAAATCTACCGAGGATGCATATAGGATCTGATTAGTGATGTGTGGAAGAATCACCGGCAATCCTTCTGATGATATCCTGAATGAACAGGGGGTAGAGGTACCTTCTCTTGAAGTTTGTCGCTCCTTTAAAAAAAGAGGGCAGAATCAAATCAAGAAATGAACAATTCTTTGTTAAATAAAGCCTAGGCAACCACCTTTTTTGGGTAAAAAGAAACATATAGTAGAACTGGTGGTGGTAGTTATTTTTGACTGACTTGATCTATTAGCACAAGTTTTGGCAATTGATGCATCTACTGTTTTCTAGCAACGTAGCTCATGGCATAGGGTTGTAGCCTGGTAGCTAAGAAACTTTGGAGTATGTCAACCAATATGGAAAGAGCACTCACAGGCCAAAGGATGGGAGGGAATGGGGAAAAAGCTATGATTGCGGCTTTTGAAAAAAAAAATATAACAAAAAAATAATGTCTAAATAGCATGTAGATTACTTACAAACATCTTCAGGCCGATAGAAGCAATCTTAAGTTGCTGACCAACACGGAAATTCAACCCAAGAACATCCTTAACTGACTTTGAGACATAGTAAATTCTCTTCACATGGTTCTTATCACTATTTCTTGAGATTAAGTGGCCATCAAAAGGAAATGACTCATCAATCCCATAGAACATTTTTATGCTATTGATAATAGATTCATCTTTAAAGAAAAGAACAGGGTCAACCCCTTTCCATTTGCCTTGAAGTTGCAACTTTCTCTTCCCCACAGCCTTCCCAGAATCAGTTTCCCCATTAACCAGTGCTTTGGTTTCCTCTGAATCTTGGTTAGATATATTAGAAGGATCAGGTTCCATATCAGCTTCATCTGGCTCATCAACAATTAAATCTGCCTCTGTGGCTGCTTCAGAAATGTTTTCTACTGCGACATCTCTGGAGTCTGGCTCCAGCCCACTATTATCTTCAGTAACCTGATCCAATAATTTTCCTTGCAGTTCAGGATTCTTTTTGAACAAATTCCTTTTCTTACAGGGTTTCTCCTGAATGGCTGCAGGGAAATCATGAAGTAGATATAACATTATAAACGCCTAACATGCAAAACATAAGAATGAAGTGACAGAGACATCCTCAAAAATAGATCTGAATCAACATTTATTTCAAGTACTAATTCAGCATTTTGTAAGTGGGAGATGAAATGAAAGTGGTAATGAGCAACGGGGCAACATCTCTAGAACACGAAAAAAAAAGGGGGGGGGGGGGTTATAAGCAGTAACCAATGAATACTGGTTACAAGGTTCAACTGCTTAGATTCTTCATAATAGTATGATGCATCAATAATGCTTAAATTCACCTGGTAAAGGAGAGAGTTTATGGAGGACAGCAATGAAAAAGGCCCCACTGTTCTGATCATGAGGCACTATCCTCATACAACGTTCCAGGGGGAGATCAGAAACTTCCTCAATCAAATCTTCGGTAGAAGCATCTTCTGTTGGCTGAATCCCATCTTCAGAAATTGCATTTTCACCATTCTCGTGCTCAAGATCCTTGTTGGCCGGGGCAACATAGCTTTTGCCTGAAGGAAACATGCTGGGAAGTATATGGTATCTCTGGAATTTGGAGACGTCTTTGTGGGAAGCTAACCAGAGATCTTTGTCACGTACCTGCAGAACCAATAAACATAAATTATGTCTTATAAAATTAAGAAATTGAAAGCAGATCCCATTTCATAACACCATACAGAATTTTTTCCTAGCAGGGCAAAAGCCAGCCAAACTGATATTCAACCAAACACAACTATGCCTTTGGTAGAGTGAACATCAGACAAAACACAAACCAAAAGATGGATATCTTTCTGGGATGGTGACAGTTTTTGATAGCATTAAAATATAAAATCTTAATCCAACATAAAAAAACAAAGGAAATATCAGAAACTCCTCTAAACTTCCTGTCAAAACAACTCAATTTAAATGTTCATTTGGTTCAACTATTCTCTAAAGGAGACCAATCATTCTATTGACAACATCCAAAGCGAGTTGAACATGCTAAACATCAGAATGTCTGAGAAATTTTTTTTTTTTTTGGGGGGGGTCATCATATTGTGGAAATGAAGTAGCATTGCCAGAAAGATTAAATAAAAAAAAAAGGCAGCATTGCCAGAGGAACTATGCAAAAATCTTTTCAACATCCGTGTTACTAGCCTGTTAAGGCTTCAATAGAAAATGGACTTGGCAGAAATAACATACCTTCCATTTTCTGACACCAGGCCGACGAACAAGTTGAGGAAGTTCACTGGAGACGTCAACAAGTTCAACAGACCCTCCACATTTCCGTAGAATCTTAGGAAAAACAGACATAGGCACCAAAATTAAGCAAGATTTAGAATTATTGTTTTTTTTTTTTGAAAAGTCAAAGATGTCTAATGGTGATATACTTGTGAATGGGTATTAGATTACCTCAGCAACAACAGCCTCATCCTCAACTGGATTCATTGAGCAAGTTGAGTACACCATTCTTCCACCAACTTTGAGCAATGATAGGCCTGTGCATCACAATATAATGTATATTAAATCTAGCTAGTTTGCACCTCTACTGAAACAAATCTGGGCAAAATCCAAGAGTGAATGACTGACTCCACTAATGCAGAAATAGGGGGGAGCAGAATTCTTTCAGCTCCTCAAATCCACATTTAATCATCATAAACATTTGGAGTGAAGCCAAAACCACAATCCAGTATACTTACACTTTCTAATGTACCATGCTTAATACAAGATGGATCATATTTCATTCAAACGAGAAAAAAATAAGTAGATTAGAAGCTTGACAATATGCCTGTCTTTATCAGCAAAATGCTGAAATTATGGATCCAGCAGAAAACATGCAAGGAATGAAATTGAACGATCCCTTATTATCCCATGTTGAACTGCAGCTACTACATGAAGTTCAAGGCATCAAGAAAGACCCATCATGGATTTCGTTGTCCACATCGATGCATACTATAATGTGAGCCAGCTAAATGTTAGTTGGTGATTTTTGGAGGGCCATTGCCAATAAGGGTTGCCCATATGCTTTCTGGGCCAGAAACGAATTGTTCCAGGTCAAGGAACAAGCAACCACGGTATAAAAGAATTACTTGCTGTAGTATGTAGGTAAATTTCTGTTGTTCTTATGTGAGAACATTGCAACATGAAATAGAGATGATTTGCTACATTGCATCAACCTTAAGGTGGAGGCTAAAATACTTCGTTTGAGAGTTTATGTCTAGAGTTATGAACAGACTCTTGAACAGGAGAGCATCACAATTTCTGCAATTTCCTAAAAAAAGTGTTTAGGTAAATTTTCTAGACAATAACAAACTTTAAGAGCCTTATTTTTATTTTTCTAAAGTTCAAATTAGTTTGTAGCAGTCCTTTAATGGCAACAGAGAGTTCCAAGACTTTCTATTAGCATATTGTTAAACTTTGGGAAATAGAATTGTGTATTTTGGCAACAGCAGGGCATGCTGCCCTATATTTTCACACCTATTCTTCCATCTATCTCTGAGTATAGAAACCACAGCACCCAATCCACAGTCGTAAAAGCCAACAAATTGTGATTTCTCATTTTCATCAATCCCAAGTTTTACCACATTACTGTACTAGACACCAGCATCATTCCCTTTCCTTTTTCTCTTCAATTCACTAAGCAAATACTTGCTAGGAACCTAATTCTGCAGCTACCATAAACTTCAAGAAACCAAAGTCTTCAAATCTAAGCTTCCTGTTGCCCTTAAATCTCACTCAATCTAGATGCTATTTAAATCACAAGCCCTTTATCAGCTCTTCTGAAAGTCAAAGCCTTGAAATCACAGATTGTCTAGCTATAGCACGAAAAAATAACAAAAGTGGGCAGACTAGACAACCCTGTCCGACATCAAGAGAAGCCTTTGGGATTAGAAATTGACAACTATCAACCAATAACCTGTCAGGACATAATCATATGGAAGACTAGTGCTTCCTTTGGGAATACACTGATGATTATTAATCTTAGAGCAGAAAATTTGAAATGACATGCTATTTATGAGCAACATAATATCAGCCAAAAAGGGCCTAAAAGCTAAGGTTTTCAATTCGTAAAGAAATGTCAATTCAAGGTTTTTCATTAAGATACCTCGCATCGCTATCTGAATTTGTAGACTATGGAGCCCATTGCCCATCCCTGGATTCCTGTATTAGAGGGGAAAACAAATATAATCCACTCTGAATGCTCGAAAAACATAAAAATGAGAAAGTACACAAGAATCCAACCATTTCCTCCACATATCTGGAGCCTTGCGGAGGGTACCATCTCCACTACAGGGAACATCACATAACACTCGATCAAAGAGAAGCTGACTAATCTGTGGCTCGATTTCCATTTCAGAAGCTTTAGAGCCATTTTTGTCTGCACGGCACCCAGGGAAGTGTTGGGCTTCATTATTTGTGACTATCAAGTTGGCAGTGCACATTCTTTTTGTTTGATGGATGAGAAGATTACATCTCTGGACATCCAGATCATTTGCCATAACCTAGACAAGTAAATTAATATTGGTAATGGTGAATCAATTTCATATTCTAACATTACAATGAAGTAAATGAAACAAATCAACTAGGAGGTTCCAAGTACTGATACAATTCAAGGTAAAGAGATGATTAAGCAAAATAAAACAAATAGATGAAGACAATACTAGAATAGAGCAGAGTGTGAAACAAGAAAAAGTAACAAACCATTCCATCAGGAAGTGATCCTGACTTTGTTGATTGGTATATAATCTCCAGCAACTGAAATGTTTTTGAACCTGGTGCAGCACACACTGCATACAAGGAAAGAGAGCAGTGAGGAAATACTACAGGGTATTGGATATTTTCCATGACATGCAACCCATTTCAACTTTATAAGAAAACTAAGGGGTGAAGGGGAGATACATATGTCTGCTACTAGAAACTTTAGAAAGTAAACCATTAGGATATCAATGTTTTTTGGTAAGAAAGCTGCTGTTATAAATACATCAAGCTAATTTAGATAAAGAGATGATGAGTCACTTGTATTGCCAAAGGAATAAAATAAAGAAAAGAATTAGAATGCACTATAGGTAACTTACTATCAAATACAAAATGATCCGGACGTACATCAAGGAAGAGTGGAGGTACCTTTATCACAAACCAAAAATTTAGTTGTAGGATTAACAATCAGTTAGCAAAATGACACAGGGATGAGAGTCGAGATGTTCATTCTTAAAGGACAAAACAACCAAAAATCATTGAATAAACCCAAAATCAGACTTGCTCACCATGCTGACAGCCTCCTGTCTGGTAATGTTTCCAATTTCATTTTCTAGCTTTAAGAACTCATGGAACCTGAAATAATTTTATCCAAAACAACATTTGGTAGATAAAAGGAAAGCAATCAAAAACAAGTGCATTAATTGCGCGCAGCTTGCACATATTTTACATATAATGTAAGCACCAATTATGAAAACCAACAAATCATATACAAGTAGGAGAACAATGGGTCGAATTGGTTGCAGAAAACTTTTTTCCATTTTCAATCTCCCTTTCTAATTTTTCTTTTCCATGAAAAACTAAAAACAAAAAAAAATCATTTGTTAAAAATGGGAGAGCTGTTTCTCCAAACAGTTACCCTATAAAATAATGCATGAATTTTTAAAGAATAGAAAGCATTTTTTCCATTGAAAATTGTATAAATTGAAATTGGTTGGATCATCATGACAACTAGACTGATTTTCAGAAAGACTTTAAGAGAAGTTTGAAGTGTTTTCCAAGACCATAAACTTGAGAAATTATATAGCAATAACTCCACTTCTCTGAAGGAAAAACATTAAGTTAACTAAGCATAGTATATGTACCCCTGGTGGTAGGAAGTCATTTATGGCACAGTCTACATCAATGATAATATGTAAAATAAATGCATTGCACAGGTCAATTCTGAATGACTGAAAATTGCAGAATAGAAAACCTTCTGTGTAAAACAGATCTTTGGAACAAGAAAGGGAAGAACATAATTAAGCAATGTCAGTATTATCAGGTACACGTATCTGTTCAGAAAATATGACAACACGCTCACAACACTACCCAAACAAACAGAAATTGCACGATTTACCTCTCAAGGGTTTGGTTCTTCCTTAGCTGCATCCGGGAAAAATTTGAATGCCAGGCAAGATTATCAGGGTACCAAGGCAATGGTCTAATAGCCTCCACTTCACCACCATCAGTGGTCTGTCAAAAATGACAAAAATGAAGGGAAAAAACAGTAAGCTATCATCTGTAACAACCAGCATTTGGCAACATAATTAACAAAGGTGTTATAGTCTCAAAATAAATAAATGTAACTTACCTCTGCTTTAAGAGAATTCATAAAGTCATTCTCAAGCTGTGATTTGATATCTTCACAAAATTGGCTACTGCAAAATTGAAAAAAATAAAAATCACAAGGTTAGTAACTTTTCCCCATACTGTAACATGCAGTTTCAATGTTCAAAGTCAAGGAGGGTGTGAAGAACACAGGGGACCTTATATATAAACCCTCAAAATGCAGTTCTTATGCTCGTTAATTGCCCATACACAACTTGCAGCATCTGAATTCAATCCAAGACTCGGGGGGATAAAGGACCTTATTACCACAAATATAATTTCCCATCATTTCATACTCCATACGACCATATTTTTTGTCCAATCACAGTCGACCATATTTCAAAAATCCCACTTCCCTTTTGATCTTCCTGCAATCCCTAAAGCAACCTCCCTTTGAAAAAGATCACTAGATTGACATATGCTGCCAAAATCACCATTTTCATTCTTCATTCACCTAATCATATCCAATTCATATCAAAGAGAACTGGATAGCAACCTTATTAGGATATTCATCTTATGTGATTTTATCATTCTTACCTATCTTGGCTAGTCTGTTGCTTGTAGACAACATTGAGAGCTACAAAAACCCAACCTTTTCGTGTCCCAACTCTTAACTTCAAAGTTTGCCTCATCAGCTTGAAAAAATAATTAACGTTATATCTTTTTACTGCTACAGCATGCAGGAATAACAATTACGAGCACACCCAAAAAACCAAACAAAGAATACCCGACAATTTAAATAGCAAACGAAACCAAAAACTTTACCTTGAATTGATTCTAAAAGCAGCAGGCAAGGGTGTTCTAAGAACTTCGACAAAGGTATCCCATTCTTCTGCTGTCACTATCCCTTGCTCCTGCAAAAAAATAAAAAAAATAAAAAAAAATTAAACCCCACCAAACCAAACAAAATAGTATTTAATCTTAAACAAAAGAAAAACAAGTGTTACCTTGTAGTATTCATCGAAGGCGGGGTTTTGAGTAGCAAAAGGCTGCCAATGAGTCTTGTTCTCAGAGTTGTTGTTGCTGTTGGGATCAGACGAGGCACTGTCAGATTTGGGGCGTTTCCAAACATTCTCTCTGCCATCACGAAAGTGCTTTCTTTGAGTTCGTGACCTGCTTCCTCTTCCTCTCCCTCCCATTTCTTTTTGGGGGGTGTTGAAGACTGCTGCTGCTGCTGCTTAGCCTCTCTGGACCTTTTGTTAATGGACTAGGTTTCTGTCAAGGTTTAATGTTTTTTCGACATGTTACTCCAGACGACGTGTAGTTTAGAATCAATCTCAGATTCTTGGACTATAAAGATATAGGGGCGGCCCATTAATTAATGAACCCATTATAATAGCCCATTGTCACTGCATATGTCTCTATCTGAACCCATTGTTTGATAACGGGCTTTATCGTATTCTTGTTTGGGCCAAAGTTGACGAGATTGTAGTATTTCATAATTTTCAGTATCATCATCGTCAAGGAATTTCGAATTTTTATTAAAAAATAAATGTGGTGGAATTCTTTAAAATGTGCATAGATGTAAAAAAAATGTAACGTGCGGTCAATTTATTATATGCATGCTAAATTTTACAGACCAAGGGTATTCTTTCTTTTAGGTAAAATATTTTCTTGGAAAATATTTTTTAATAATGATAATGAAGTAGATTGTGAAGTTCGGTGATGATGAAAAAGATAATAATAAAAAAAAAATAGTGGTGACATGACAATAATAATAAAAGAGATAGTTATGAGGTGATTGTGATGATAAAAAAAAAAAAAAAAGATAGTGGTGAGGTATTGTTAAGGGTGATTATTTTTGGTTCGTTTCGGTTTTTATCAAAAAAAATAATCAAACCGAAATCGGTTCAAACCGACCGGTTTTGGTTCGGTTTTTTAGGGCAAAAACCGGTTCAAACCAGTTTGACTCATTTTGGCTTGTTTTTTTTCCGGTTTGGCTAGGTTTTTTCCGGTTTGGGTTCGGTTTTTTTGGTTTAAGGCTTATAAAATCGAAACCGAACTAGTGAGTTTTTTCAAAATTTTAATCGGTTCAATCGGTTTTTTTTCACGGTTCGGTTTTTTTGGTTATTTTTTTTTCCGGTTTTCTCGGTTTAATCGGTTTTTCAATTTTTTTGCTCACCCCTAGATATTGTGGTGGTAAGATGGAGGTGGTGATTGAAATAGTTATATGATATTATAAATGGATTATTATTTGTAAAACATTTTACGAAACTCTATAGGCTGAAAATATTTTCTAGCAAATAAACTAAGTTTGAAGGTTAACTATAAAATATTTTATATTGATCAAATTTTTTATAAAATATTTTATAAAAAACAAATATAAGAAAATATTTAAAAAAAAAACACAAAAAAATCCGAAAAACATTTTTTTGTAAAATATTTTACGCAAGTAATTTAAAAGAGTGTCTATATTCAAATGGTCTATATATATAATATTATTTAAAGGCTTCTGGGCATAAAATAAACTGTTAAAAAAGGATTTTACAGTATCCTAATTAACTTAAAAAAAATAAAATAAAAATCGTGCTGAAGTATTCAAGAAAACCATCCAATAATAATCATTTACAAACCTAAAATTAACCCCTAGCCTGGTTAAAAAGATTGACCGAGTAGAGTATGTGTTTACGAAAATGGGACATGGCACGGATTTAACTTCCTGCTATAGCTTGTAGACTATGGAAACGTGTTCAAAGAACCATGACAAGTTGTTGGCTTTTTTAGAGATATTTGATGCGAAGTCAGACTGCATAAAACGCCATATTTTATGACTTTCCTCGCAAACAAACACCATGCCATGATAAAAAAAGAGCAGAACCCAGGAACTCTGCTGTCAGTGTCGCATTATCGAATGAAATTACCAGGTCTCCTAAGGTAGTTTTTTTTATTATTATTATTATTTACGGTGTATAGTGTATAGTATTTTTTTACTTCATCTATTAAGATAATTTTTTTAATTTTTTTTACATTAAAATTATAAAAAAAACATTTAAAAAACATCAATTTTATTTTTTTGTATTTTAGGAGGTGATCTCGTCATTTAAAACAGTAAAAAATAAAAAATTGTTGCATTATCTAGTACGGAAGCAGAATTTCAAAGTAAAAGCAAGATGCGTGCAAACTTTTTGGGTTAAGAAGATTATTTAGTAAAAATAGCAAAAATAACTCAGAAATAAACATGTTTTGTGATAATAAAACAGCCATTCATATTTTTTATAATTCTATTCAACATGATCGGATCTGATTAAGCACATTTAGGTCGATGAGCACTTCATTAAATAGAATCTTGAAGAAAAAAAATGATTCGATTTCCATTTGTCAAGTTAGAAGACCAGCTAGAAGATGCACTCACAAAAGCATTATCCAGCAGGAATTTCTACATCTCACTCCACAAGTTGAGCATCAAAAACTTCAATGCACCGAAAGTCTAATAACTTTTATTCTGTCGTTGTATTTTGAGATATATTACAAAAAAAATCTTCTAAAATATAATTGTGTTCTGACTTCTCTGTTGTAGTTTGAGTACATTTTATATCAAATAAATTTTTTTTAAAAATAAAAGATGAAATTGTCCTTTGTAAATAATATATCACATATAATTAAGAGCTATCATGTCAATTTCTTCTTTTAATCTTTTCCCTTTCTTTCTCCTCTCCCTTAATTTCTTTTTCAATTAGAGTTCTATGATTAATAAAAAATAATTTGGTTTTTTTCAAAAGAAAAACTTTTAAATTGTACAAATCTCAAAACTCTGAATCTTTCGTTATAGAAATGGTCGTAGATCGGTGCTAAGCAATGTAAAAGGAGGTACAAGTCTTCTCCCCGCACAATCCAGACACTTTGACAAACCACCATCACAAAAATGTTCAACGCATGTAGTAGTGGGAAAGTGGTATTATACTTTCATGTTCATCAAGGAAGGGACAATACTTAAAGATAATCAGGTGAAATATTCAACCTACAATGAGATGACACTCAAGCAACACTGAATGGAGAGGATGACACTCAAGCAACACTGAATGAAGGGACAATACTTAACTGTTGAATGCTACAGTTGGTGGGAAAAAAAGTTGTGGCTGAGGAAGAGGATGTGTGCTGTGGTTCACGAGTTTCAACAAAGTGACAGGAGAAACGAGCGTGGGATTGAGAAAGGAAATTGTGGAGAGAATGAAGTGGGAGCAAGGAGGAGTAGGATGGGCCAGTAGGGGTGATCAAAGGGAAGTGAGGGTGAAGAGAAAGATCAGCTCTGTTTACATTAAACTGTATTTTGCTTCTGTTGTTGTTGCTTGCGTTCATGTGGAGAACGAGCTGGATAAGAGACAGAATTACACGGTAAAACATCAAGAGAAGAAAATTTATGAACATAATTTCCTCTCTATTAGTTGCGGTGTAATTCATTTGTTAAATACTGGAATGTAAAAACAAAAGTGAAGATCGATCAGAGGAAAAATGATCATTGATGCAACTAAAATTTTTATCCCCAGGAACGAGCATGGTAGGGGGCGTTCTGGGATAGTATTATACAAGGTTAAACTCTTTTCTTGTTCGTTAATTCTTGTCTTTGAAGGAATAGTTTTTAATTTTCTTGGATTTTTCTTCGTTTCTTCATGTGGAGAATGCAAATTACGAACCTGCCAAATCTTACTGTGGCATGACGAGGAAGGTGGAGGAAATTTGGTAGCTAGGTGTTGATTGAGAGGTTTGAATTGAAGAGGATGGATGGAGGTTTGGTGCATGATGAAATATATTGTTTAAAGAAATTTGTGTTCATTAAATTATGAATAATATTATTGTAATTATAAATTTAACATAATAATTTTGTTATTTTAAGGTTTTATAGCCTCTTTAGTTATTAATATATATATAATGACAAACTCGTAAATAATTAAATATTTTTTTTATTGATTTTAGTTCTTGAAGGAAGTTAAATATTATCGTGGATATATATAAAATTCATGATATAAAATATAATTTTTTAAATTATAATAAGAAATTGAAAATACAATGAATCTTAAGAATTTATTTTATGATTATGCCTTATATTTTAGTCATTCTCAATCTATCTTTCTCTAATAAAATATTCTCGGAAATTTTTTTCACAAAAGTAATTGAAAAAAATTACATATTGTAATGTGTTTTTCTTCTTTGGTTCCGGAGTAGGATATCAACGCATGTAATTCTTGGATGATCTCAGCAGACTCGAAGCCTTGCTTCGGAGGATTTTAAAAACGTGTTTGGTAAACTTTTTTGAAATGTTGTTGTGATTAGTTTTTAAAGTGTTTTTTTATTTGAAAATATATTAAAATAATTTTTTTTTATTTTTTAAAAATTATTTTTAATATCAACACATCAAAATGATCAAAAAATATAAAAAAAATATCAATTTAAAACAAAAAATAAAAAAAATTTAATTTTTTTTAAAAGCGCTTTTGAAATGCAAAAACATATAGGACCTAAAAACTACATCTCAAGGTCAAGGGCGACATTCATCATTAAGGGTAACTTAATTTAAATTTATGTTTTAAAAGTGATTTTGAAGTTAAATTTTTTATTTTAAATTAATTTTTTTATATTAAAATTATTTTAATGTATTAATATTAAAATTAAATTTTAAAAAATAAATATTATTACACTCCCAAATAATTATCCCATCAACACGAGATTCATGTGAGCAAGATAATCAAATATGTCTCGGTTAAATATTGAGACCATTAATTCTCACAGGCCCCAAGTAGAATTTCATTCGGAAATACGTAATTTCCTTTTGACTTAATGACGATAAATGAATTCGAGGCCAAGTTTTTATTTTTTATAAGCATGCAAATGCATAAATTTCCTCCCTGTTAACATGCCATTAAAATCTTGCCCATAAAAGTGACAACAATCCCATAACACAAGAATCCAACCATCATCTAGTGGGTGATCAAGAATAAAAGCTGAGGATCAAGGGTTTGTTCCCTTGTGGTTTCAGATTCGAGTCATGTGATTGCTAATATGATAATCACTAGAGATTTATATGATCGTTAATTTCATGACTCGTGAAATTAGTTAAGGTATGCATAAACTGTTCTGAACATTATATTAATAAAAAAAAATAATTTCCATGGCGACCTGGAAATCAGGCAGCCAAGGAGGACGGTTTCCCCGTGATGAAAATATTTAGGGTTTCCCCCTGATGAAAATAGGAGACATAATTTCTTTGTTGACTCAGTAGGCACACGCACGACACCATAATTCTTGCTAATATTTGTTTCATTACTTGTACCAATTTAATCCGACATTGACAAGCAACTCCCAGTATAAAATGTGTTTTTTTAAAAAAGTATTAAAATAATTTTTGATATTAAAACAACATAAAAATATTAAAAATAATAATTTGAAATAAATAAAAAATAAAAAAAATAATTTTAAAAACCAAGAGTCTCTTTTAAAATAACTAATTCAGAATGAGTAATATGTAATTGTGCCACTTTTTGTGGACAATGAATTGCTAAAATATGTTCAAATCAGCAATAGTTTAAGGGTTAATTAGAGAAAACTCAATAAATCAAAGATGTATTAAACCTCAAATTAATTATAGAATTGTCGTAAGAGAAGGGTCAGTCATTAAAATGGTAACCTATCTACTATAGCAGCACCGGGCTCGGCAAATCAACTAGCTAGCTCAACAACGCGTCTTTGTTTTTCCTTTTCTGGCATTTTGCAGAGTACAGCTGCTTTATTTCAGAAGGTGTAATGGTTTTTGCACCATATTTGACTCTTTTGCTAGAAAAGGGTGGCTGAGCTTGTTGATACCAAGAAAGATAAGGCAGGGCATCTGTTTTTTTTATTTAAAAATAAAAACTATTTGAAAATAAAAAATAAAATATTTTTTTTAAGATATTTATTTGTTCTAGAGACAACACCTCTAGAATTCAACTAAGTCATCGAAAGTTCTAAACATCTAAAAGAAAATAACAAGAAAAGATAAAAGAAAAAAAATATTATTTTATATTTTTTCTCCATGTAGTAACAAGTTTATATAGACTTGAAATATTACAATCGTTAATAAAATAATTGTATTTTGAATTAAACTAAATAATTACTGTTAAGTTTTATTTTAACAATTATAAATATTAAAATTAATTAAAAAAATCCAGGAAAAAAAATTAACCTCACTTTTCAAATACCATCTTTTTTATCCAAAAACTCATTAGAATTATCACGTAAGTTAACACTTACAGAGCACGGGGGGGCAATTGTCGAGTCAAGAGTGAGTAAGGACCCCCACCTTGCTCTGCCCTCACAAGGGACACTTTCAGTTCCTCACTGCATCTTCAATAGCCAATTGCCTTATCTTGCTCTCTCAGTGTCCTAACAAAAACTGTAATATCCTGACACCCACACCACACGAGAATCTATACCCCTTTTTCCATGCCCATCATCATTCCATTGTCTCATACATAGATATGTGCGCATGTGCAAATTGTTTTTTTTTTTTTTTTTTTTCCGTT
>Ga0307515_10012334_pt1 | contig 16082 bp, 5 predicted proteins | sample 17_EM_MG_FD_194513 | JGI IMG/M metagenome (GOLD analysis project Ga0307515, IMG submission 194513) | Populus trichocarpa ectomycorrhiza microbial communities from riparian zone in the Pacific Northwest, United States - 17_EM | ecosystem: Host-associated > Plants > Roots > Unclassified | place...
TCGTGTTCTTTAAACAAACTTATATAGGCTTATTTTGATTTAATCAGTAAGAGGAAAATAAGTAAATGGAAGAAAGGAAAGAAGAAATCAGCAAGTACAATTTACATAAAGAAAAGTCATTGAAAACCTTGATAGATTCTAACCTGAGAAGCAAGAAGGACAGCATCTTTGTCAAGATAAAGAGTGAAATAACTAGTAAGATTGAAACTTCCAGTCAACCATCTTCCTGGAGGAACATAGAGTATGGATCCACCTTCTGATGAGAACTGGCTCAAATGATCAATTGCAGCTTGAAAAGCCTTTGTGTTTGTAGTTGTTCCATCTCCAACACCTCCAAAATCTGATACTGAAGCACTATGAGCCCTGCAACTTAAAGCTGCATACTCAAAATAATCCCACTTCACAGATTTTCTGCTCTCAACACCAACTGTATAAAAAAGCACCAAAACACCAAGTAGTCCTCTGACATCAATCACCTGTTCATTTCATTCAAGAACATGAAAGCCTGGTCAGAAAAATCATGCATGAAAATGGTTTTTTCCCCCCTCCCTCTTTCACTATAAGCAGAGCAAAGAATATATAAATGGCATCTTAGAACATAATCATAAGAAAGGCGAGGCCTTGAGAGTTGAGAACATGCTTTAAAATGTGATGATGCTTAATTTCATTATTTCCATGACATTCAAAATGTTTTACCTTAGATCTTCTTGCACTTGTCCACAACTCCATTGGTGTTGAAAACTAATAGGTGCTTTGGTTTATCACTGCAGAAGCAGATGGGCTACGTCTATATATATATTCAATGTGACTTGTGAACTTTGTCCTTGTACAGTTATTTTTCTGTGTGCGAGAAGGTGGATCAAATATAAAAAATTACAATTATAGTCCTGGTCAGATTGCTTAAAGTTCAAAGTTTCCTTTTCTTCCTGTACGTATGAGAGAAAACTACACTTCTAAGAAAGAAAATTTGTCAATTTTCTTAAACTTGAAAGGACATGTAACCACGGGAAGGAACGCAAGTCCTCCCTTAAACATGAACGTAATCCGGTCTTAATCTAAATAACAGGAGCCTAGCTAGTGGTAAGTATTGACTATTTCTTCTTTATTAGGGAAAAGATGGAGGTGGGCAATTAGCCACCATTAAGACATTTATTTCTCACTGTGCGTTTACTTTGGTGTCATGCAAAATATTTGATAACTCAAAAGTTTTAGTTTCATAATTTTTTTCTTAAAAAAAGGGATTGATAGGGTGCATCCATCAAATGTTTTTGCAGAACATTTTTTAAAAAGAATTAACGTGTCCCTTGCGGCTCATTTTAAGAAATCGGACTGGTTATTCATAGAAGAATTAGGATGCTAAAAGATATGATACCATGCGTGCACTATAGAAAGCACATCCACTACCATTATATACCTTCTACTTGTGGAATTCTCCACTCTCTCTTTAGGCCCCCATCTCGGCCATTTCCAAGTTGATTTGAGCCTAAAAATGGCTGAATTTACCTAACTGCGTTTTGTGCATATGGGTGCACATGGCTCGAACCTTAGTCTATGACTCGAATTTTTTTCAAGCTCCTCGCCCCAACTTTTTTTCCCTATAGCTTTTTATGGTGCCTCATCCAAGTAGCTCGCTTGCACATCTATCATAGAGCAAGGGCCACCGGAAACGAACGATGTGAACTATTAAACGAGTGGTGTCTCGATACACATGAGAGCCACACAAAGAGGCGATCACACGAACTTGGAAAAGGACATCCTTTCCTTGGACATGAGTTGCCCCACGCATATCCATACCGTTTGGCAGAACTTGCGTGTCATAGCCAACCCGTGACAGTGTTTGTCATTGCGTTTCACGGGCAAATGTTAAGCACTAGTGGAGGAAAACCCCACCTGATACCATCAATATTTTTTTATTGATAGTAAAATATAATCGCATCTTGAATTACGCGAGCTTGCTTCCCATTAAGCCCTTTTCAATAACCATATACTACAAGCAAATGATTCCCTTGCCGGGGGTGGCAATGCATAATAGTATGTCTGTTATGTATAGGCATCTTTCAAACACTAAGAGGATATTTGTTACTACAGTAGTGATTGTTTTTGTTTGGAAATGAATTAAAATAATATTTTTTTTAAAAAAATAATTTTAATATTAGCCTATTAAAATGGACATGATACATAAAAAAATTAATTTGAAGTAAAAAAATAAAAATAATTATTTAAAAAAAAATAGTTTTAAAAATCAGGTGCACAAGAGCATACACAGACACCCAGAGAACATTTAAAAAGAGCACTTTCAGTCAACCAACAAACAAAATGACAATTAAACTGTGGTTCGTATTTTAAGTGTGGAAGTTAGGTCGATTTCCATGTGCTTTTGACGACTCCCATTTCTATTTTCTTCTCTTTTGCAACCGCTTCCACTTTCTGGTCCATCGATGTTTCATATGCGCAAAGAAAATTGATATATTAATTGGAGTATATTTTATGGAGAAATCAAGGCGCGTTTTATGGTGGAGACCATGCCCACAAATTGTGTAGGTATATCCGGCAGTGATTATATTTTTGGCCCTACCTACCACCATTACAGGTTCACCTTTCTATCAAACCACAAGTTTAACTCGTAGAGTAATTAGCAAAACAACTGAAAGATACAAGGTGGGTCTCACTTTATATGATGAGTGAATCAATTTTATTTTTTAGACTTTTTTTTTTCAATCATACCCTTCTATAAATAGCCTAATTAGAAAATAAAAGGCTTGAAATTACGGTACGGTAAAAATACAAAATTTAAAGATAGAGAATTAACATGTAAAACACAGAGAAAATATATGACTAACCATGTAATAGCGACAATTTTTATTTTGATCCAAAATTTTGTTCTCTCTATTTTTTACTCCCTAAGTCAGAGAGAGAAGAGTGAAACTCGTTTAAAAATTATGAAGATAGAGAAAGTAGTTGTTGGGCTACTTTTAGGTGAAGAAAATCGTTGTTCTTAGTGTCGGCGGGTTCCATAATTCGACGATGAGATTTTGATGGTGGTGATTTTTTTTCTTTTTTAAACATCCTTGAGAAAAGAGATTTTAATCGTGTTTGAAAGGTGCACATGCTTTGCATGTTTTCGCTTTAATCTAATTAATATTTTTTAGGACTGATGCTTATTTTGTTACACGAAAAGGAGATTCATATGACTACCTTGCACATAGGAAATTATGGCCTCATGTTGTTCAGTTGGAATTGGATGCCAACATACCCTTTCAATATTGATGATGACACTTTTCAGGTTTACACCCTTTATAAATCAGGTTAAAAGAAGAAGTTAAATGAATAGTTAAGTTGGCAGATGAAATATATATATGAGGTAAATGATAGAGTTCTCATCGACCTTGTTCACATGTTCTTACATGTTGTGCATAAAAGCATCTTGATATTACCCTATATGTTGACTAACATTATAATGTTTAGATGTATAATAACATATATGGCACTCCATTTGATCCTTTACCTAATGAATTAGAGTGAAGTGAATATATACTAGTCCACAGGGATGTCCAAACCCTTCAAGATGGAAAACCGGGTGAGGTTGACAAAAGTCATCTCGGTTGATAATAAGATGGAAGTAAGAGAGGGGCATTCCCAATATAGATGTGACATATATGGTTTGACAAGGCATAATAAAAAAAAACTTGTGAATACAAACAACACATATGACAAGATACTTAATTATATTGTTATTTATTATTTGTTTGTAATGTAATTGTTTCTAATATTTATTTTTTAATTATGATTTATATTTTGTATTTTATAGGTACACTTAGTTAGGGTGTCATGTACATGAGGTGCGTCCTTTTCATCTACACGTAAAGTTTACCAGTACATAGATCCTTGTCCGGTTGATCCTTCTATTCTACGGTTATAGAAGTTATATAGATCACAAACCATATGGAATGAGAATGTATGTTTGTTTTTATATAACAAAAATGATTAATTATTTTGCTAATTATCCTACAATTCATGTTAATACATTGAACATTTTCTTTTATTATGCAGGATTTGAGTAAGATGTACTGTAGATTCTATAAGTTGATGTCACTTTCAGATCCTGTGATCTCGTACGTCATACAAATGAGTTTTTATTACATTACATGTATTCAGCACATAAAGATGAATTATGACCTGCTCATGACACTTATTAAGATATGGAAATGGGGGACTCACATATTCCACCTTCATGTAGAGGAGATAATGCCTACATTATAGAACATTGTTATTCTGCTTGGCTTGCCTATATATGAGCAAGCACTTACTGTCGTGGGTATCCAGAATAAGGTCACTTTATATGAGAGTGCATTCAGACGAGTACCCCCTCCTATACATGAGATGTATCTGAGAAAACTTTTTTAAATTACATGATGATTATGATGATGAGATCCTACGAAGGTATGTTAATGCAGACTAATAGTAAAATTAACATATTGATTTGTCTATATTTGATTTGAATTCAATGTTCTGTTGTGTAGATATGCTAGAGTGTACATACTTCATATGTTTGGTAGTATATTTTTCATAGATCTCAATGAGACGTATGTGTTCTTGTTCTATCTACCACTGCTTCGAATCCATTCCACTATATAGTTGAAATTCATGCATCCTTGCATATTTGTATAGGCATTAATCTCAAGCTAGCTTGGAAAAAACAAAACAAGTTGGGGAATGTTTATTGCTTTTATAAGTAAAATAAATGTAATAAGTTTTTTTTTTATCTCTGTATTATTTTTTTATGTTTAAGTTGGTTACTAATTATTGTATGTTTTTTGTACATAAAGTTATGGTTATAACAATATCTACATGAGGCGACCATGAATTGAGTTTGGACTTGTTATGTCTGTTCAGGTTTTGAAGGTTGAGCTACAACTTCCATGAGGATACATATAATATGTTATTGATAATACAAATTATGTTATCTAGATTAATAATATTTTTTTATAGAAACCGTATCTAATAAGTTTCATTGCTTATTTATTAACAGATGGTGTGAGAGTAGATATTTTGAAAATAATTCAACCTATATTTTGTCATTTTATTATCGTGAGATATATAGAAAACAATCAAATCAGGTATGTTATAATAAATTGCAATGTTGATGTTAAAAAATGATGAGATAATTTTTTTGATGTTGGAAAATATTGAGAAGTAATATTGAAAAATAATTGCTTGTTTTGATGTTGAAATTCCTTAACATTGAAAAATGTTGAGAAATAATTGCATAGGTTAATGTTAGTAAATGATGAAAAATAATTGCATTGTTGAAATTTCAATATGTTGTAAGGAATTCTTATTCAAAAGATGATATGCATATTGGCTATGAACTTACGCACATTAGTTCCCCCCTCGTATTTTTTAGCTTGTTGAGATACTTTTCCCAAACCGTATAATGTGATAATTTGGCTTTAAGCCACACATCTCGTTTGACATAGATACGAGTGATCAATTACATTTCATTAGTAGTTTAAGTAGGCACGCTGATTATAATTGGATGATCCACTATCTCCAGTATATATCGATGTGCATCTTGTAATTTACGAGAAGGAATGCATAGGTTGATACCTTAGCATAACACACTGAATCATTACACCAAACCCAACGCAGGTTTCTCCACGCGAGTAGATGGGTATGAGCCACATGCATGTCAGATCCAAATTGTTGTAAGTATTTGTTATTTTTTATAGGCTTGGACAGAACTGTTGCATTTTATTTATAGACTAATAACTTTTATTTGCTTCATATTAGGTCGAACAGTCGTTCATGATGATCGACGTGTTGCGGTTGATCTTTGTGATCTCGATGATGATGGACTTGCTCATTATTGTGTATCTTCTTGGTTCGAGACATGTCGTATTACACTTGACATGTTAGAAGAGATATTGAGCCTAGATGATGTTGTCTTAGGGGAAAAGACCACACATTGAGCCTAGATGATGTTGTCTTAGGGGAAGAGACCACACAAACAAGTGGAAGTTGTGCTATTGATGAAGCCGGTCGATCCACTTGCTGTCGCAAAAGACATAGATAGACTCATGTATATTATAATGTCGTGTATAATTATGTTGTGTTACTTTTGTTTAGTTATGAGTTATTTTTTTTATTTTTGTAATATTGTTTTGACAAATTATCATGTTGATTTTAATGTTATCTTACATATTATTCATTTTTATATTTATTTTAGATAAACATGATTTAAAATCGTTAATTAACATGTGAACATATAAACACCATAAATATGTTTTTAAAAATTTCAAATCATCCATTTACAAGTAAAAAATACACATAGTTATGATTTGTTATTGCCATTATGAAGACATGAATGTCATGTTTAAAATTCAATGAGAAAGGAACATATTTGACAATAAGAAAGCTAGCAGAAGGGTACTTAAAAGAAAGAGAAAAGGAGGTAACGGAAGAGAATATTATCATGTCAGGCCGATCTATTTCTGCGGGACCTATATTTGAATGTTTGGGCCGACCCAGACCATGTCTTTTCTGAGGAGAGGAAGGAGAAGGAAAAAAACCCCACAACGAATAAAATTCTTGTGAAGCAGAAATCAGGTTTGCATGATCCTCTATTCTCGATGATGCCAACTAGCTAGCTAGCTAGCCCATGTACGCCGTACTTTTTTCTACTTTCTCCTTACCACCGCTTACCTTTCTGAGGATCAAGCACACATGCATCTAGAACACAAAAACTTCAGATCTTTTCATCTTTCAGGAAAAAAAAATATTGCATTAATTACTTTGTTCCTTATAGGCAGTAGCAATTGTTGGATCGAGAAATTAAGCACCAACATGCATGCATATGCCTGTGCGCCTGCTTGTTTGTTTTACATTGTATTGGATTCCTTGTAGGGTAATTAATGAATAACCCATGGCTTCTGTGCAGTTCAAAGAAGCATCAGAGCTTATACATGCTTCCAACTCTAGGTAAAGTAGCATAGAAAGCTGTGAAACTTTATGGGAAGTCAAGCCCTTTCCGGTAAGCGAGCACTTTCCTTTTCTTTTGAACACCTTTCCATTCGATTAAGGTTTCATAGTTTCTAATCAAGATATCACATCATATATTGATATTTAAACAAGTAACAATCTTGCTAGCTATCCCGATGTCTGACCACTTAGCTAGGAAAGTAGGAACAAGGCATTGAAGCTGGCAATTGAAGCCCTACCTTTTTGTTAACTCAATATAAATGACGTTTTGGTTTTTTCTTTTTTTTTTGAAAAAAAAGTTACAAATTGTAACTTTAAATAAAACATATATAAAAGGGTGTGTGATATTATCTTTTAAAATATTATCAAATACTTAAAAGTTACAGTCGCATTCACAATTAAATTGGTGATTCTCAAATAGACACTAATTGATCAAGACAAGTATAATTGTAGACAATTCAATTCATATTCTTAAAACTATAGGTTTTAATTCCATCTAACGAATGCTGCTAGCTACATTGGAATACAAGCTACAAAACTAATTAACTTGAGAGGATTGCTTGAGGAGGTTGGCTCTCTTTCTTAATTATCAGGTTCAAATCTTATCTAAATATTATTCTCATGAATTCCTAGTTCCGGCACATGAGACACACACACACACATATACGATCATAGCAATCTCTCTATAAACAAAAACTAGTTCGAGAGTACAAGCTAGCATAGTAAATTCCAACAAAGAATAAAAAAAGAACACAAGAAAACCAGTCTTTGATGAATTAAGAAACTATATTGAAGATTAAGGCATGAAAGAGCTTGGAAGTTTTTAATTTTGTGATCTATTTCTTCTATCAAGTACAAAAGTATCAATAAAATCAAACAAGCACTTACTGTGTTAACATAATCTTACTAAAGTGAAACTCCAGGAATCTAGCTGGTAACTTCTCAACATTAACCCGATAGTACTCTATTACAGACTCAAAAATCCCAGTCAAAAACCTTAATCCGTATTGCTCTATGAGTGAAAGTTTCTCCGGTGAGAAACAATTTTATGCTGCATGCATGTGTTGGCCACAAACTGTATACTCTAATAAATTCAAGGATATTCATATGCTTCCATTTTTGAATGAATACTCTAATGCTATATAGGGCACTAATAGCTTTTCTTTAAGAAGTTTAAACAGCAGCGATCACTTTCATGAAAACTTGCAGCACCTGTACAAGTGCTTCTAATATCTTACTGCCAAAAGATGCATGAAAGTCAGTACCACAACTTGATATATCTTGATTTGTGTATTATTGTAATAAAACTGATTCTTATCACAAAAAGTTTAAGATTTTCAATCATTTGGCTGCCGCTTGTATAAATTTTTAGTTTTCTTTTCCGACACAAGTATGGGAGAAAACAATTAATATATAAGAGACCATTGACCAAGCTTTTATTAATGTGCTGAACATGTTGGACTATACCATAAGATTTTCATTTCCAGCCCTAGTTTTTGCTCATTTGGCTTTCCATAGATGCATACCGAGTCTTAATTAGTTCGAACTTGTTCATCCAATTTTTATGTTTTTTTGTGGAAAATTATCCTAGTCATCAGCTGACCATAAGCTACCATCTTATAATGAATTTAGAGAAGAGAAATCGGGAAAATTTTAAAATCAAGCATCTTCTCCATATATATAAAGATTGATACTACTTTTTGATATTGATGATGGAAAATATAACAGCCTCAAATATTCCAAATAAAGCTGAATCATCTTTTTCAGTGACAGAGAGCAAACTGGAGTATATACTTTATTTATTTAGTTTTTTGCACTCGGATAGAAACAAAATGGAAAGTATAGAAGAGATAAATACTTACAAATAATATAAACATCACAAATTTTTAATCTCATGAAAGAATGTAGGAATAGAAAGAGGACTAGGGTTCTTCAGTCATCCAAAGTGGTAGAAAGAGTGTAATGAAGAGATCAATGTACAAATAACCACAATAATTTTTTTTTAGAAAGAGATAATTAAACCCAAGTAATTGTAACTTGACTGAGAATCTCAAGCTTAGTTACGAGTTAATGCAATACAATTGTAATACAAGAAGAAAATGAGGTTTCAACTCCTTCTTTCATTTATATTTCATTATGTTCTACCGAAGATATCATGAGGAAAAAGTGCTTGTTCATGGTAGTAAATAGCAAATACCACCACCGGGGAAAAAACCCACAGACACTTTCTATTTTGAATTTACATGCAGTTATGAACATTTTTCTTCCATAGAAGGAAAGCAAGGAATGTCGTAATGCATCATGACAAGATCAATAGAAGAAATCTTTAGAGATCACTGAAATCACAAGTCTTTAGTTAACAATTAATGGAGAAAGGGATGAGAAAAGGTGAAGATTTTACAAAGCTCAACTGCAAATGGTTTAGACCACAACATGGTATGCTAAAATGAGAAGGGTCTCTTTTTTTTGTTTCCAAATTTGGCCATGCTTCAAACCTCATCGTTGAACAACAAGATCATATGAGGAAAAATTAATATCATAGTAATAGGAATCGTGCTTCACTTAGTATATATAGATGATAAACCATACAAATTACGTGCTTATAATACATAACTGACTAATTTTCATTCACATCTACATGAAAATCACACACCATATGCTAGTACAACACTCTTCGAATTTAACAGCAACGGGAACTTAATCCCTTATTTTACATGGTATTGAATTTGAAATCCACACAATATTAAAGGTAGACAAAGTTTGGAGAAAGAAACATCACTTATCTCCAAACAGGTACCCCAGAGATGAATCCCCTCCTGGCACTGATTTGACTTTTGTAGATGGACGATCCTGAAAAAAATCATGAAGGAGGTGAATTATCATACATATGTGGCAGATAAAAATACTTAGTGTATGTATGTCCCTACATGAGGAGGACAACTCACAGTAATAAAGTTTCCTGTATTCTGGCCTTGAGCTCTGTGATAATTGTTGGAGACCTGCTTCTTCTCAGCCGAACCACTATCCGGTGGCTTCTCTACGGTAATGTCAACCCCATATGGTGGTAGGTTAACCGGGCGCAAAGGCGGAGGTGCACTTGGTTGCTCATCAGAACCAAAAAGGTAACCCAAAGAGCTCTGCCCGCCGCCGTAGCTCCCACCTCTACTCATAGCTGCTTATATAATTAATGATCAAGATCTGCAAATGACTCAATTACAAAGAAGGGAAAGAAGAGGAAAGAACCCTAATATATATATATATATATACCAAGTTAGTGTTCGTATGTAGCTGGAGATATGTTTACCTAACATAGGTATGCTGACTGTGTGTTTGGATGTTGATCATGATACACATACATCATGACTACTTAGTCATCAATGTTCATTATTGCACGCCAAGACCGAATTAACCATGAGCATGTCATGTACTGTTCCTTTTTCATAAAGGGGGCGTATGATTCTTTTTTACCTCGCTAGTATAAATGTACGTATATATGGATGATGTCATTTGTCAGGGACTATATTTACATCAACAGAAGCATCAAAAAATACAAGATTCTTTGATAATCTTCCAAGGATGTATATAGCAGCAGTTCAATGATAATCTTCCAAGGATCCTCAAGCCAAATTAAGGAACTTCATTCAAGGTGCGTGTCGGCTTAGAGTTTGGATTGTAACTGTGGTTATTGCTATATATATAGTTTATTTATGGTTGTTGCAATGATAATATTTGGTCACAAAAATACATGGTTGAAATAGAGATGGTTAATAATATGTAAATAATAATAATAATAAAAAAAAAAAACACCACCTTCATAGTGCTATCTTTTAGTTTATTATCTGATCTGCTACGGGCTATGCCTATGGTATAATGAGTCTTTCTCGAAAAGTAAAATAAGTAGTGCCAGCAAGATTAAAGGAATTTTTTTCATTTCAAGCACTAAAAACTTGTACTTCAAATTCAACAAGAAGGTGGCAGACATAGATATGGATACTACTGATCATCAGGAAGGCTTAGAAGTTTCCTCCCGGAGTCTAGCACACAAAAGAATCGTTATAGGTCTTCAATTGTATCTCTACAAGCAATGAATTCCATCCATATTAAGAAACCGCAGCTAGCATAATGCTCCACGTGTTTACCCGACTTGAATCTTGCATTACATGTAGTGATAAGGTTGCTAATTAAAATTTTACCTTAAGATTTTTCAGAAATACATAAATATATCAAATTAATTAGCTCTAGAAATGCAAAATACACACAATCAGCAGATCAGATAATACATAAATATATCAAATTAATAGTTCGTCAAAATCTTTCTAAAAATTAAAAAACTTAGTCATGTCTGCATTAGGTTTTTCATCTAGGATAGAACATTGACCGGCATGACCTTGATTCATTTCCATCGCATCTATAACCATATTCCTATAAGAATTGTTATTGTCATCTACAACTTCTTGCAAGTTGCTAGAACTAGAAGTTGATCCAATCATCCTTTCTATCATGGTATCGTGAGGAACATATGGTTCTCCATATGTATACCAATACAAGTATTTCTCCATGAACTCTTTTTGTAGAAGATATATCGTTGCAACATCTGAATCGAGAACTTATGATGAATCTCTATACATCAATGAACAATCATTCATTACTTATATCAAATATATATAAATGATGATGACAACATATATTAATTAACTACATTAACTAAATAAATTTGTAAAAAAATTGGTTTAGCTCAAACTTATTCAATCTATTTTAATATTACTCTTAATTAATTATCAATTATCTATATAAATTCAAATGTCTACATATTTACCAAAAATTTTAACTAGGCAATAAAATTAACAAAATATAAAACGGACTCGTTAAATAAGCTATTATTTATTTCATCACAAAACACCAAAGTTAAAAATTCAAAATAAGTTTCATCAAATACAAACAAATATAATTTTACAAAATCTAAAACAAACCCTAACACGTACAAATTATAAATCCATACAACAAATTTGTATGAGAAAAAACTGTAAAACAAGTAAACACCCAAACAAATATGTATACTATAAAAATATGAAAAATAACATTTTAAAATTGATTTCAAATAAAAAAAAAAGGGTAGATTTGCTTACTTAAAATGGAGAATCCTCAATAAAATTTGAATCAGAACACGGATGGTGACAAACTGAGTGTTGTGATGGCTGGATTTGTTATGGAAGGTTAGATTGTGTTGAGTTTAGGAAGGGAATGGGTTGGTTGTTTGTTACAAAAACAAAATGCATAGGGAAGAAGAAGAAATGACGAAGGGGAAGATGAGGGTCGATTATCAGGTCATAAATTAAATATTACTAACAAAATTATTCATTTAGTAACTCTATCAGTCATTTTTTCAGTAAAAATATCACGTCACCAAACGACTTGTCTTTTTTAAATCATACTGTAATCCCCTTTATAATTCTCTCAGTATATACCGATAAAAAAATTTTGTTGGCATATTTATGGACATAACCGTCGGGTAATTTCATCGGTAATATCGTCTGTAAAAGTTACACATCATTGGACTGTTCGGCTTTTTTATTTTTTATTTTTTCACTATAATTCTTTCGGTATAAACTAAGAGAATTTTTTTATCAGTGTTTATCGATAAATACAAAAATAAAAAATTCTATCAATAAAAATCATGGTCATATACCAATAAATTTCTTTTATCATGTTTCCATTTATATTTGTTAATTTTAGTAGGGTATTGAGCCATCTAAATGCACATCATCGTACGTGGAAGTTAGTGTATATGTCATATAATAACAATTATACCAAAGTAGACGGAATAAGTTGGCTAATTGTCATCTCGTGGGCTCAACCTGTTAAGTAGAGCAATGCCAACCAGAATTTGAGATTAGCGGCAGAACCCGTCTCTAAGTAATATCACTAATCACACGGATTGTGCCTTGATAAATAGGGAGCGGGGGGGCCATTTTGCTGGAATGTTGTGGCATCTAAGCAAAAACTCAGCAGTCTGCAACTCCCATCTAATCAAGCAATTGAATTTATCGTACAAAAGGGTGATGATACCTCACTGTGATAGGTACAAAAAATATATTTTTCTTTGCGAGTTACTGTGACCTCTGTTTTAAGTGTCATCAATCTCGACAGGTTTAGGTGGCTTTGGTTTGTGCCTAAACCACACATTAATTTATGAGCTAAAGAGATGTTTAAGTAAGGTTAAATCAAGATAATGGGTGACTTTAACAGGAAAATATAATGAGAAATAATAGCTTTTGGTTGGCCTAGTGTTGCAAATTGGACCCATCAATTACTTGTACTACTCAATAAAAAAAAGTGTGAAAAGATAGGAGTAAACTAGCTTAAATTCAGATGGACATAGTTCGGTTGGAAGGGAGCTTGTAGGGCAAGGGAATCCATTGGACATATGGTTTAATTTACACAGCTGTCTTTGTCTTAGGTAATGTTTATTATTTGATAGTAGTTGTTTTTTAAAGTATTTTTTTTAAATATATTAAAATAATTTTTTTTTTATTTTTAAAATTTATTTTTGATATCAGCATATCAATTTTAAAATAAAAAAACAATTTAAATTTTAAACAAAAATAATTTAAATTTTTGTAAAATACTGTTTGGGATGCATTCCCAAACAGCGCCTTAGACAATTATAAATTAACTAGTTATTTAGGCCATGCCTTGTTACTGTTCAAATAAAAAAATAATAATGCAAAACAATAAATATACATGCAATTGTTTTCTAGGACTAAAAAGAATGCTGATTATGAATTAAAAACTTAAAGCATACGCATAACAAAATTTACCGTGGTTTTGATGAGTAAATAAATATTAATATTATTATAATGCTATTTTTTAATCAAATATTAAGTCAAGAATTTAAAAGATAAACGTAAAAAAACCCTGATTATGAATTAAAAATTGAATTGATTGGGATGAAACAAATGTAAGTGCAACGGCGTTATATATATTATTTTAATTAAAACAGAGGATAAATCAGCCCAACTCGGAGAGCCCCTCTTTCTACAGATTTTCTCTTCTATGATTCGGCCTCCGCTTAATTAAAAACAATTTATATATTGTTTTTTTTTTAATTTTGATTTAATGGCATATTAAGTTCTCAAACACACTTTGACACGTAAAGGTTTTTATAAATGGCATTCAAATCAAAATGATTTAAATCAGAATCTTTCGATCGTCTCAGGTTCCAGAAAGTTCTCAGATTGAAGCAGAGCCGGTCGTTGTATACATATTGTGTGCTTCAACCTTTTGCAGTGAGTAATGGAACAAACCATTATGATGTCTTTGGCAAGAAAATAAATGTGATACGCATCAGATATGGGGTCAGATTGAATTTGCAATACCAATGAATAATTATATTAAGTATAAAGTTAAATGATGGTGTTTTTATTGAACAAGACTTTACTGGTTATTCTCTTATATTTTATTTTGTATTACAATAATATTATTTTTTAAAATTTTCAATTTAATCTTTAAATTTTTTTTTTAGTATAATTTAGTTTTTTTAGTTCAAATTAGAGTCCAATTACATGTTTTTTTTTTTAGAAATGAGGATTAAATTAAAAAAAAATAGGGGATTGAAGTGCTAACATGTAGCATAAATAACATGTGCAAATTTATTTGTGAAGTACTATTAGGTGATCGTTCCATTGAAGTTTGCAAAAATTCATTTCAATATTAAACTCTATTTTCGTTATCTTTTAGTTTTTAGTGGGTTAGAAGATAAAGAGAAAATAATAGGAATCTAGCCTAGAGAGAGAAATATGTCATTACAACGATTACAGCCATCAAAACATTAGATTTTTGTTCTAAATAGTTTCATATGATGAGAAAAGTTTGACTTAGGTGTTTTTTTACCTTGAAAGTTTCTAAAGAATCCAGATTTAAGATCGAGAAGAAATTGGTTTTTGTGTTGATTCTTGGTTTTGGACCAATTTTTTGTTCTTTTGGAGCTTAAAGATTGGTTTCACAAGGTTATTAGGTGTTTTCTAGGTGTTTTGGGTTGAAAATAGGTGAAAATAGGTTTTTAGAGGGAAAAAAACTAGGCACCCTGATTTTCCGGCCACCATAGTAGCTAAAATCTGGGTATGCGAGATGATGCATTATTTTTTTTTATTGAGTTGGGACGAACGACATGTCGTCAACCCTATTATCTTTTATATATAAAAAAAAGGGTCGCGCGATAGGACCTGACTTTGTAGGTTTTCGTTCGCGCCAGTTGGTCATGGGTTAGGCGTTAGGCTTGGCCTCATCTTTTTCTTTCTTTCTTCCTTTATAGTTTTGTTTTTTGCTTATTTATCCTTTTTTACATAGTTATTAATTTTTAGTTATATTGGATTTGTTAAATTTTTTAGAAGATTACTATGATTCATTTGTAATTTAAATATGTTTTATATATATTAAATTTATTTTTAGAAATAAAAAAATATTTATTTCTTATGATATTTTGAATATGTACAGCCTATGTTTTTACTTTTAATTTTATCCAATAAATTTTATGTGTGTATCGATTTCTATTTGAAATTGAATTTAATAAAAAAATTCATTAAACACAACTAGATAAATTACACATATTGCGATATTAAATATTTTGATCTACATTTGTCTCTCAGTTTTTCTCATTTCTTTTAGAAACAAAATAACAAACCAAAAATGGGTTTGTTAGGGGTGTTATTTTTATTTTTTTTTATTGAACTTGAATTTTATTTTATTTTTTGCTTATTTTTTTCTCATATTCTAAAAAACATAGATTACTCCGAATATACATGCTACTAGATCTTGGCATTTTAGTATTGCATTATTATAATTATTGTTGACAATATTCTGCAACTAATTAAAGTGGAGCTGTAGGCGAGACCTCTTCATCGATCTAAACAGAGAATACCCAAAATTTTAAGCTATATCTTCAAAGATTGCTTAGATTATAGAAGGGAAGCCCTCCTTTTCTGTTTTCTTTTTGATATTACATGAAGTCTCTTTGCCCTTAGCTAGGTCCTGAATGATCTTTTTGATTATGTTATTATTTTTATTTTTGCTCGTTGTAATTCAAGAAGAATTAGAAGAAGTCAAAC
>Ga0307515_10012335_pt1 | contig 16080 bp, 10 predicted proteins | sample 17_EM_MG_FD_194513 | JGI IMG/M metagenome (GOLD analysis project Ga0307515, IMG submission 194513) | Populus trichocarpa ectomycorrhiza microbial communities from riparian zone in the Pacific Northwest, United States - 17_EM | ecosystem: Host-associated > Plants > Roots > Unclassified | place...
ATGTTTATTTATTTTTACTATTTTATTTACATGTTTTTATTTACTTTCTTAACCAAATAATGTTCTCTCTTAGTCTTGTTGGCAATAAACTTTACTAGTTCGTGTAATAATAAATCGTGATGATTTATTATGGGGAACTAGCAATAGTTTCTTGCCAACAAGTAAATTTGGCCAATAACTAATGCGAACTCTTTTAGTTTTATTAAGTTTGGTTTGTCTCGATTAATTTCATGAATTCTGAAATTAACGAATATACAAATCTCCAGTGACCTTAAAATTTATGAGACTCAAATTGGTGACAGCTAGCTTCTAGTTGATTTTTTTCTCACTTCTTCTCTTTAAAATTATAGTCAACAAAACTCTTGGTGTTTTTTTATTTATTTTTATTTTTTTTTATTTATGAATCAATATAGCTTAGTACCAGAGTAAACTATATTTTTTTTTGGCTGAAGTAAAACTTAAAAGAACTGATGACCATTTGGACATAATTGTTTAAGATTTAATGAGAATATAGGCTTGTAATTTGTTTACCTTTAAGTCATTTGATTTATATTTTTTTCTCACTTTTCATACTTTCTTCTCTTTAAATTGAAATTTATTCTTGTAAATATCATGTTTTTTTCTCAACAAAACCAACTTATTATCTCATATACAGGCTAGGGCTTAAAAAATTTATTTCATCCTAAACCTATAATTTGTGGGAACTTTACTTTCTCTAGAGAGGCTAGTTATGCTTTTTTGTAAATTTGTGCTTAATAATTTATTTCAAAGATGAATTTATAAACCAATTTTTTCTATTAACTTTTAATAGTTTCAAACAATAACTGAAAATATTGAGTATTGCTATTAACTTTTAATAGTTTCAAAAAATCCAAATGACCCACGGCGACCACACCAAAATTAATTATTTTGTAGTCATTTTGTAAAAAAAAATTGATCAAATTTTGTGGCCAAACAACTCATCTTCTTTGCCAGTCTTGCAAATCAAATCTAGCCAAGGTAGGAAAGGGCGCCACCAATAACTCAGTCACGTCCAAAAATAATGGCTTCAATTTTGTTATTGTGGGTTTGCTAGAGATTGAAAAGGAAAAGAAAGAAAAATAAGAAGAAAAAAAAAAAGGAAAAGAAAAGGCTAGTCACAATGGCTAGGGATTTTTAGTTTAATAAAAAAGTTGTAATATTAATATTTTAGCGACTCTTTAATCATTAAATAAAATATAATGATAATTTTTTAATTTTTTTTTAAATGTGAGCTTTAGGATGTAAATTGTTATTAACATATAAATTAACTCTACAGTATAAAGTGGAATTTTCAAAAGAATAAATGTAATGTTAAAATATAAGTAAACTAAAAGACTTTTTTTTAATTATCCCTAAAATAATTTATACATTGCTTTTCTTTAGAAAGTTTTGTAAGTTTTGTCTCTCACCAATCTACTATACTTTCAAAGTTTAAAAAGTCTTTTATGTTAGGCTTCTAGACCTTTACATTTAAGTTTCTTATGAATATATATATAATTTTTCTCCCCCTTTTTTTTTTCTAGCTCTCTTTTTAAGAGGGTATTTATAAAGTTTTTCTAGGATTTTAAGAGATCTTAAGTCCATTTTTGACATCTTGATTTTATGGTGATAAAAGCCTATTTAGAAGTCTTTATGTATGGGCACACGAAAAAAAAGATCGGTTCTTGTATAAATGTGTTTTAGTCATGATTGACTAAGTTGTTCACTTCCGAGGTCTTGTCAAAGTAATTCTAATATAATCATAACTTGAGAACACTTGAAGATAGTATATAGGTTTCACACCTTTCATTGGAATCCAACCTTGCGCAATTTAAAGGTCTACAGCTCCTCATTCATTCATTTAAAATTGCCAACTCAATCAATCAAAACTATCAAAATAAAGATCAATCTATTGAACGTGTTACTTGTATTCTCTTCATTAAGTCTGCGTCATTTAGGGTTTTTAATTTGAGATTCACAAATTTTGTTCAAGTTTTTATTCTTTCAATTTTTTTTAATTTCATTTAATTTCACCTCTACGAAACTCAATTGTGAGCCCCTAAGGTGACCGTCTTTTTCATTTTGATTATTAGTTCTAAGTTTGTACATTTCAACTCTTAATTGACTAACAACTTTCAATTTTTTTAATTTAACCCCTGATTTGATCAATTTCAGCCCCTACATTCAAGCGCTTTTTTCAGTTTGGTCTTTGGTTTTGAATTTCTTCAATCAAGTCTCTAATTGCCCATCAAATTTTAATATTTATACAATTAAACCCCTGATTTGACCAAATTAACTCTTAAAAATTGCAATTAAGGCCTCTTAACCTATTGTATAAGGCTTGGAAAGAGATCGAAGGGGTGGTATGGAAAACCAAAACGGTTTCTTACAAAAAAATAATCTTAATCTAGTGTAGATTCTACAATGAACTAAAAAATCTACTATACGACTGATCCTATCTTGCTCAACTTTTTTCCTCCAGTAATTCCTGTGGCATTTTACTTACAAAGACGGCAAACTGCACACCTATAATATAACCAATGCTTTACACAATTTTGAACGAATTTACACTGCAATGTTGTCTCACCTGGGGAAACAGCCTGACACAAAAGGTGAAAGCCTCTTCCCCTGATCCTGTTGACAAGACAGAGAAACCAGGACATGTAATTCTTTCCATGTGCATCAGTTTCCTTGAAATCATGAACTAGATTCGTGGGCCCAAAAAGCATCTGGATCTGGGCAGAACAAAGAAAAGTCTTGGATTTCTAGATTAGCAATGTGCCAATCTACAAAACGAGCTTGTACTGACTTGAACAGCAAAAGGATAGTTGGCAACAGCCACCATTTATCGTCCTCCCTGTTGGCAAACATGATCAAAAGCTTTTCAGATTCTTGATAAAATATAAAAGATACAAAAGCAAAGAATGAAAAAAGGTAAGTTAATCAATTCCAACCAGCTTGGCTAAGAGATCACAGTTCAGTTTGATTACTGTGATCATTAGCGATGCAAAAAGAGGTAGGTCAATGTTCCTGGAAAATAATGTGTTATTTAAGGCATGCAACATAGGATGAGATGGTCTCTTTGGCATAAGTTACTAGATTACGTCACCTTTCAGACATATCAAGACCAAGTTAACAGATCAAGTCACATGATTCTGATTGATTTTACTATATCTCACATCTGTTGTCTCTGTTCAACATATAAAAAAAAAGACAGCCAAGAAAACCATCTACAGGGTCTTTTCCAAAGAGTTCAGAAAAACTGGAAGAATTTGCATAAAATATATATGTTACTGTTGTTGGGTTTTGGGAACAACTGATGCAATTTTCTTTCTGCAAGCGCCAAATCTTTGTGTGGCCTTTCTTCAAATCCAACAAATGGAGAAACCAAGGGGCAGATTATTAAGAATTCCAAATGCAATAAGTAAATAAATTCCATCATTCAATATGAAATCAATCTACGCCAGCAATGAATAAAAAGGCTCAACAAATGAAACCAGTTATTTCACACCTTTGATCCAAAACAAGCATTAGATAAGACAGCAAAGCACCATAGTATAACTTAATAAGACAGGTATAATTGTCATTGAACTTCCTCATATTGAGCAAATGAATGCTTAGGGACTCGTACACACGTATATTGCATCAGCATGCAGCATATTACTTTGCATTGACTGGCAGCTATGATTTTTCATCTTACACTCCAACCATTTGTTTTAGGACAGATTAGATATAAAACCTCACCTTCTAATGTTCCATGTGTTTTCCTCATCAGGTGGTCGGAAAGAAGAAAATCCATAATGAAAAATACCACAAGTGAAAGCTACAGCCTGCAGGAAGCAACAAAACTGTTATATAGCTTATCAAGTCAACTAAAAGAGAGTAACTCGTGTAAGACTCGTGAAGTGAAAGCAGAGTAAGTAATTTAAGTTGAAGGCATTATGGGATGTGAAGTTTCTGCCTTGGCTAAGGGATTTAAAAAACTCTATTGAATGTCAACTAGGATAAAAGAGAACTTGTTTGGAAAGCCAAAGCTCTCAAGAAGCTTCACAATAGCAAATTGTGACTAGCAAGTAATTTGAGAGAAAAGCACAGCACTTTTGGTACAACTTACAATGTTAGACAGGGATGTCGCATTCCATAATGTATATACACGAGCAAGTGAGGCTCTTCTAGGTTCCCTGCTGAATAAGGCATTCAAGCCTGCGGGGAATGGAGAAAGCAAGGATAGAGGAAGAACAAGCAGTACAGCAAGGAAAGCACCAAGAGAAATCCAATAGAACTGAAGTAATGTGAGAAGTGTGACAGAAAGATCTGCCAAAAGCATGATAGTAATGAAAAGCTGAAGAGTATCCTGAAATAAAAAATAAACAAAAATAAATTAAAGAAATTGGTGAATAAAGAAAGGAAAACAAGAGAGAGGTGCTAAATGAATAGCCATCCAGTACCTGGCGACTGACAGGTCTAGTATTATGCAATAAGAGAGAGAGTGGAAAGAGAAAGTCCCTTTTAAAATCCAGAGATTTCAAGGTAGCTTCATTCAGAAGACCTCCATTAATTCCCCCCGTCATCTTTTTGCGAGATAAAGCTTGACTCAAGTATGGCCGCTCTTGCTGAAGCAGCTTAAGACTTCTGCTCGTACATGAGGCATTGTTCCTGTAATATGAATGATTGTTCCTGTAATATGAATGATGGCTAACTGTATAAGATGACATACGAAGACTCAAGAACAATGAAGTCATTGCAGCAAGATGTTTGGATCACTCCATAAAAATAATATATGTGCAAGTTGCTTTGGATACAAGATTTTTGTGTCTTCACAAATGCAAGTTTTTCTCCATTTTTAAAGCATACTCCTCTATCCAATTAAAGACATTAAATAAAACAGTTCGAGAACTAATGGAAAATGCTCTTTACAACTTGACTAATCAAACATTATTCTATCTCTTGTGGCTGTCTCTGCAACTTCCAAATCGGTCTAAATTCAATGAGAACATGGACACTAACACACTATAGATTATAATTCTCAAAATTACCTTGCTGATTCACTATTGCTTTTATCTATGCAGTCAGACTGGTGCATAGAATGGAGAGAATAATCACCAACCATTACTAAGACACCTAACTGATAGTAACCAGAAGCAGTTGCTTGGAACCATCCTAGCTCTATCTTAACTCCATGGAACTCGAGCTGGGGATTTCCATGGCTGCATATCCAATCAATTACAGGAAGTAGAGCAGAGCGGATAGATCCATGCCTCACAGTCCTCAACTGAGCATTTAAACCAGCCACCAAACGATTCCAGACAGTTGCAGGGACATGCTGCAATGATGTATTTCTGCATGTCAGAAGAACTTTGGAGAAAAATAACATGGTGCTTAATCTTATTTTACATCAAAAGTCATACCTGACCAAGAAGACTGGTCAATAATGTGTCACTGTGTAGATTATAAGGTGACATATAGCTCCCATCACCTCCAAATATTATGCACATGGGAAATCTCTTTTGTATTATAGACACTATATCTAAACGCTTCTCATCACCACCAAGGAAAAAGTCAATGTAAGCAACCATTAAGTCTGGTGTCGCCCCAACCTGCATCAGTTGCCACTTGTATAAAGACAATATGAAGGGGGGGGGGGGGGGAGAAAGATATTCTCCCACTTAAAAAGAAAACGCAGATGAAAACTATTGAAAAGATAAACTCAGCAAAAAGCTAAACCATAGGCCATTTCAATGGACACCCTTGAATTGATTTTTTTCTAATTTCAACCCTCCAATGAGAGTGTTTTGACGACACCCCTTTTGGTATATTTTGTCCAATATAGCCATTAAATATCACATGCAAATCACATGTTTTCCTTAAAAAAATACTAAAATTCAAAACCTTTGAGGATTAATTTCTTGATTTGTAATCTTATTATATTACAAATGACATTTTTATCATAGCATTAGCAGAGGTTAATTTTTTTAATGTTATTTCACCAATTATTTATGATATTTTGTAAGTAAACATGTACGACTCACATGCTAGTTAATGAAAAATACAAGGGATGTAACAGAAGTGATGTCAATAAAAACACTATAGTTTAAGGGTTGAAAGAAGAAAAAACAATTTAGGTGTCAATTAAAATGGCCTATAGTTCAGGAGGTGTTCGTACATATTAGCCTAAAAAAAAAGAACCAATACGAAACACCCTAATTTGTAAAGGAGTAGAATGGGCGGACCAGCCAATGGACAGCATCAATAAATTGCTTGGGCTGGGCTATGGTTTTATAGTACACAAACCAGCATGACAAAACCCATGATGGATCACCTTGCGTCCCTGTACTATATCGCTAATCTGGTCAAATCAGCTCCTCTACATGAATATGGGTAAAATTGACCTCTCTACCATATAAACAGGACCATTTCAACCTATTTTTAGTGGAACTAGGACACGAGTCAACATCTAATTAGCTAGCAATTGGTCAACTGCAATTGTTTGGTCTAAAATGCTTTGTGGGGTCAATCATAGCCTTTTTCATGTAGAGGGGCTGATTTAACCCTACGGTATAGTGATTTGAGCCTCAACCCATGATGAGCTTCTGCCAACACGGAATGGTGACTACCACAACATGACCCAAATATGTCATGCTTCAACATAACATACTAATCAAAACAAAATTTACTTATTTCTATGTACTTTAAGACATATGTACGACTTATTTGTTTAAATTTTTTTATTAGCTCACAATTCATGAGTAATTAAAGCCAAATAGAAAACCACTAGTAACCTATATGCACATATAATTTGTCAACATATAAGAGGTACTTAGGTTACTTAGATTTGTATATTTTTTCCTTCCATTCAATTAAAAAATAACTTATATTTAAAAAAACCATAAAAAATTAATTAAAGTGGGGTGGCACAACACAGCAATTGCTCATGGGTCAAGGATAGCAGCATTTAACATGCATGAGCATTTCTTTATGAGCTTCACAACACAGAATTTGCTCATGAATACATTGTTTTTTGAACAAATTATGAGCTTCAAAAGACAAGAAAAACATAATTGCATGCATGAGCATTTCATATCGATTTGAAACCACCAGCAAGACAGTACTAAAGTAAAGGGGTGCCAGTATCATGTCAGAGAAAATGAGAAGTGGCTGTTAGCCTGAAGTATTGAGAACTAAAAGGCATGGAAAAAAGTGAAGTTCTGTAAATGGGGCAACTGAAAAGTTAAGACAGCAAGTCAAACCTTCATCCCCTTGTATAGGGCTCGAGATCGACAAGAGCTAAGACACGAGTGGTCATATTCAGACTTGACATATTCCTGAAGTCGATGAATTTTATTTCTCTGCCGCCACTGTTTCCAGGACCATGCACAAGGATAGGCAACCACTGAAAGTATACTGTGAACCGACCCTTCCCACCAATCATAGGCAGCAACAGAATTTATATCATCAATAAATCTGTTAAAAGCATCTTCATATCTGCAAGCAGATCAACAAGGTTTTCCCATTGTAAATAATAATTAGTAGATATAGAATAAGATGGAAATGGTAGAGGATCGCACAATCTATGCTTTCACTTCTAGGGCTTGCAAAGAATGTCCAGGTATGTATTCGAACAATTCACAAAGGACCATATCTTAGTGCAAGAATAACTTTAATAGGATAAAGGTATACAGGACAGAAATGGAAAACTAGCACAAAATAAGAAAAGCTTCACAATTTACTTTATCATGTCAGCATCAAGAAGTGAATTTAGTCTACTCAGGTCAAGAATCTTGCATGAAAATATGTAATCAATGAAAATCATCTGAGGCATAAAAAATTAACCCCAAACATTATATTCAAAAATAGTCAATTATGCCATCCTTTGGTATCCTTGAATCACTTACACAATCTCAATAATTGCATTGGGAGGAGAATAAGGAAGATGCCAGGGTTCCCTAAAAGTATTGGGACCCATAAAGTACATTCTGTAGACATGGCTCTGACTTTCTTCAGCTCTAGTTCCTCGCACCTAGGTTTAAAATAAGAATCAAATGTGAATTGTCAAAGTGCTGTATCCTGACCCATTTATAGCTGCAGATTATGTAGTCAAAGGCAGTTCACTATGGAAGTACCTCTGATAGGGAAAGTAGATGTGGAAAGTGGTGATGACTCTGATGCTCAACTGAACTTGCACCATAACAAGAACCTGATCCTACCAATTTGACTCTCACTGTACTCAACAATAGAGCTAGAAGCACCAAAAGGAAAGACAGAATGAGGGCAAAAGGCCAAGGGCCTCCAAATGTATACACCAGCTCCTCAAGAGGAGTATAACAGTTTGGCATCCTGTACTTGTCAGATATGCATTTATATGGACAAGATGGTTCGTTAACTCCCCCTGCAGTGACCAGTGTCTTCAATATCAGACCACATCAGTTAAAAAATGGTAGAGATAGAGAGATTCGTGTCAATCAGTATAACACAAAAAAATACCTCGAACATATATAAAATTTGCACGATTAGGAAGAAGATCAAGAGAGCAAGGAATGCAAAGACTTTCATCAGATCCATCGACATCTTTGAAAGTACCGAGAGGGCATTCCTACAGATAAGTTGCATCATTAAATTATAGGAGACAAGTCAAGCAAACAATCTAATAATCAAGAGGGGGAAGAAAGTGGTCCAGTGAAATATTTTCATTCATGCTTTCTATTCTTGGTACCAAATTCTTCATTTTGTGTATATATTTATGTATTTGTTTCTTTTAACTGATGGTAAGAGCTTAAAAAAAAAGGTTTCGGAGAATTTCTTCACATGATTCCTTTTATAATTTGATAGGATCAGAATAAGTAGTGTATATAATTGCACTAGGTATGATGAAGTAGATTCACACTTTATCGTACAACTCTCACCAGAAAAAATAAAACATATGCCTGCTATCCCTTAAATATTAGTGTGAAAAATTAGAAACATCCGTTCTACCCTTCCACACTTATTCTGCAACTTCTCGTTTATCATTAAGAAAAAAAAATTTACTAGTTTGTAACAATGACAAATTACACTTCAATAGTAGTTAAGACTAAAATGCTAGTTCGACTCGCAAGTGTTTGTGCATTTGAAAAATAGACTTCAGAGTTCATTTGTCCTGATTTATAACCTTTACATGATTCTTTGAAAATATATCATATACCCAGATTCCACTGAGTCCATTTTTTCAAGCATGATAATATTTTTGCATATTTAATTATTCATATGCCAACCATTTTAGGTTAAAGAAATTACTTCAGCATAATAATCAAACGACCAAAGCATGGGATACAACCAAGTTTGTAGAGATTATTTGGCTTTTCCTAGTCCTACAATTAGGAATCCCAAATAGCACCAAGAAATTAAAGACTCAAAGCTACAGAAAACAACAGTAAACCTCTTAATGCTCCTAGAAGACTCTACATTATCAAAATCCTCTGAAAAAAATGCAGGAATTGCACATATTGTTGACCTGGCCCTGCTTATAAACTGCCCTGATTACATTAACTTCAAGAATGAAGCAACAGACAATCACATGAATGTCAATAGAAAGACTTAAGTCAAAGCATACAGCTATTACAGCTGTATGCTTGAATAGGAAATAGGAAAGTCACAAGCATACAGCTATTGCAGCTGTATGCTTGAATAGGAAATAGGAAAGTCACAGCTGTTACAGCTGTATGCTGGAATAAGAATATAAATGATTGAATAGGAAAGGACATTGACCTTATTTAAATCCCTAGATTCCCTCTTTGTAATGGCCATGTACAGCACAACTTTTCCTATATAATAAAAGCCTAGTCGAAAGGTGAAGGCAATTAAAACCATTCTGTTAATGAAGGCTGTGTAAGAACAAAAGGTACCTTGCAAAATGTACCATATAGGCCCTTCGGGCATTTTTTCCCAGTGACCGTGCCTTCCTCCCCAAAAAGACCACCATTTTCTCCAGCACCTCCACTGTTGGACATCATGAAGTAAACTTGGTTGTTATATGCAACTCCAAATAATACATTCCCTTATCAGAAAATTAGTTATGATAAACTGTCAATATATGTTGCATCAGAAGAGAGAGAAGGCAAAAGTGAAAAGCACTATCAGCATTTCCAGCATTGATGAAGAAGTCCACATGGTTGTTTCTATATTGGAATTTTGTCTTTCATGTCACATAACATGTCTATCATGGTTTGAATTTGTAAAATTGAGAGAAGATAATGATGGTCATGGCCTGATCATATATAAATTTGAAGCAAGTACATCAAGAATATAGTTTATGCAAAAGGTTTATCCTATGATGTCACAAATCACATGAGAAATTTTTAAGATTTTATCCGATTTGTTTATAAAATTCCATGTACTAAAATTATTATTCTATATCAGAAATCCAGGCTACCATAACATTATAAACAATGCCTGCAGTTAATGCTAAATATACCTTGGGAAATATTTTAAAAGATTGTTTGGATAAATAAAGTGATCAAAAACACAGTTTGGAGTCAAATCTTTCACATTGTTCAATAAAGCACCCTGGTAATTGGCTTTCATGACGAAAAATAGTTCTTTTGAGGTTAACAATTGTCTCAAAGCATGGGATACTCATTTGTGGAGCGAGTAATCATTTCCATGCCAATGAATGGGTATTCACTGGAGCATTATTTTACAATTTCTTTCAACTTAAATCATGAAGAGTGGTAGAAGATGTATGAAGATAACAGACAGAAAAGAAACATTTCACTTTCACTTTCACTTTTATTTTTATTTTATATGAAATCTTTTTTTGAAGCTTCACCAGAAGAAATAATGTCCAAAACGAGTGATTTCCTGTGAAGTTCAGAAAATCAAAGTCCCCTCCAAATTATTTCTATGAAGGCTTGAATTACAATTCTAATTATTTCTATTAATTTATCATGCACTTATTCTTTTCTTTTCTGTATAGGAGAAGGCTTGAATTACAATTTTTTGTTTTTTTTTAATAAAACAAAACGGCTGATACTATAACAAAGTGAAAGCTATACGAAGGAGTAAGCATCACCTGCAAAAAAGAATATGAGGATTTAGATATAAGAAAGGTATGATTTGTAAACCCATTTTATCTCAACTAAAGAAAGATTTGACCATTACTGATCTAAAAAAGAGAGGGGAGAGGTGTTGGTGGATCAATGATCTCTTTGTAAGGAAGCAGCTAAGGATCCTTATCTGATGTAGAACAGAGAAAAGATGAGAAAGGAATGGAAGAAAGGAGGAAGAGGAAGAGATGGAGAAGGACAAAAGAGAAGGACGTAGAGAAGAGGAATTTGTTAACTTATCATTCAATATTGTCTCACAATAGAACTATTATGTGCTTTATATTGAGACAACAAAGAAACCCCAGGTCCTCCATCATTATAAGTTCTCACTACTTTGTTTTGGTGCTGGAGTGCCATGGGGAGCTGGTGTTGAAGCAGTGGGTGGTACTGCCTATCAAGCTCTATGAAAGAGGTAATTGCTCAAGAGGTGGAGGATGTTCTAGAAGAAAGAGTTATGAGCTTGCAAATAGCTATTTTGTGGTTGTTATGCAAGTATCAGCACAAAACAGCATTGCCAAAGAAGAGCCAGCCTTACCCTCTTTATTTCTAGCACACAAGGGAATCTTCACAAGGGTAGATGGTTCTGGAGTTTGTTGAATTGTAATTTTGTAGTTTGTTATGCAAGTAACAGCACAAAACAGCATTGACAGAGAAGAGCCAGCCTTACCCTCTTTATTTCTAGCATACAAGGGAATCTTCACAGGTGTAGATGGTGCCAGAGTTTGTTGAATTGTAATTTTATATCTATGTTTTGCTCTCCGTGCATAGAATGCACCTTATTGGTGCCTTTTAATGGATTTTGTTGGGTTTTGTTAGCTTAAAAATATATACATAGACAAGCACACACACATAAAAAGAAAAAAAGAAGCATACCTTCTGTTAATTGAACCACTTATACTTGCAACTGGAACATAGTCATCCCCAATGTCTATTTTATACCAATGAAAATGAACTCTTCCACCCCCACCTCCTCCACCACCAAGAGGACTGCCATTGCCCCCACGAACAGATAAAGACGAGTTTTCTGCAAGCATAAGCTCTTGCAGGAAAACAAGAACCGTCCCTCCAGAACCTCCACCAAGTCCACCAATCAAAGAAGCATTACTATTTATTGATGCTTTATCAAAGCTTTGACCATCTACTCTCAAAGATCCATAAAGATTGAGCTTCAACAGCGGCCACTGGATGGATCCCATCACTAACAAACATGAAGCACAAGTTAGCAAGCATGATCTGGGAAAGATGTCGAGCAATATGCTGTAAGTGAAGAAACTCAAAGCTCACAGAATAAGATTGCTAATATCTATGGATAAGCAAACTACTGTTCAGAAATATTCAACATCACAATCAACTGTAAGCAAAAAAAATAACAACGTGAGGTAAAAATGAAAATTTTATTGCTAAACTTGTGATTTATGAAAATAATACCAATCATTCCCCCTCCAATCACATTGCCATAGGACTGATTCGGACCTTCGGTTCCGCTTCCCAATTCACAAGGAAGATCAGCTTTACCATATTTATTGCCGCCATTACTCACAATCCCATTAAAACAACCTGAGCCCCCTCTCCCCCCATGTCCAGCACCACTACCAGCTCCTTTGGAATAGTTCCCTTTCCCAATACCACCACTGCAACCTGAAGAGGAGCTCTGCATATTAGAATTAAAAATATACAACTGTACACCAGGGATGCTCTTGAAAAAGAGCAGTTCAATTAGAACAATGATCATGCACCAGCCAAAGAAAGCAATGGAATAATGCTGGGAATACTCTTTACTACCTAACTCTGATGCAGTAATCAAGCCATCAGCATCAATAATGATAGTTCTTGCCCTGTGGATGTGGATGATACTCCCCTTTACAATGCCATTTACAAGGAGGTCCTCGACACGACAAATCTGCCAAATATAAAGTGAATTTTTTTTTAGAGATTTCACAATTAAACACTGATAGAAACAGAAGAGCTGATAAATCAAAATAAGAGTTAAAGCCATAAAACAGTTGCAAGCTAAAATATTGCACAGAATAAAGGACCAGCCAACACTGAGACATAAAAGAGAAATGACAACTTGGTTCATAAACTGATTGAAGAAGTCTAAACTGTTAAAAAATAGAACTGTTTCCATCATAATGAGATAGTTGATGAGATATCAAAGAAAATTTTGAGTCCCTGAAACTAACAAAAATCCAAGAATGACAAGCTGAAGATACTGTGGAACACATGCTTCAATATATGCCGATGTGAATTATATAAAGATGGTTTCCAAAGAAATGCAGCACTTCAGCTAATATTGTGGCGGTACCAAACAATTCTACCCTGAAAGCATATAAATGGACAGGTTTTAAGAATAAATATATGCTATCCGATGCCAAAGCTGCTCAATTTATCTATGATAGTGGCATGCAATGTGATGTTTCGTGACATTTCCAGCCAGTCTTTGTGTTGAAACATTAACTTGTTCTTAGATGACTCCACAAAACTGCAAAAGTCACAAACTTAAGCTGATGTTGCATGTAAATGATGACAATAATTTTTGACGTTCTATTAAGGGTGCCTTGGTGTCATATTTCAACATTCTCAACTTCTCCTGTATTATATTCCTTTAATTCCTTATTGCTTAAATATACTTAAACATGAGCAAGATTAGCCTCGCACAAAAAGTCATTTTCTATCTGCCTCAAGCACAGAAATATACTAGTATCTGAATTAATCATGCTTTAAATTTAACTCTTACCTGAAGTGAAAACGACAGTGTGTAATTAACATGGCAATCATCTGGGGGAGTTATCAAATCTATTGGACATGTCTGACTCTCACAAAGTGATTTTGTAACCCTGCAACAACAATAAAATAAAATAAATGGTTCAATGATAAAGGGAATATTATGATGCTTTAATGTTATTAATACAGCATATCCCAGTACTTATAATAGAAGTTCATACTCACAAACTTCTGCTAGCATTATCATCCAATGGTGCTTGAACTAAAGAACCAGGTCCAACCTGTATTTGACAAGTCATAAGCAGTTATAGCAATGACAGAAAAGTCACACAAGGCTTAAAAAAATTCCCATTCATATCTCAAAAAACAAACAATGTGCTTATGGGATTAGAACTGTTCTCAGACATCACCATGAAATGTCACCCAGTACCCATAATTTCTCGTTCATAACATCCAAGAATAAAAGGAATTCATATATAATTATATTGTAATTTGAACAAGGTAAGAGTGCAAAAGCAAATAGAATAGATGACACCATATGCCATTATAAAAAATAAAAAAAAACTGCCACAGAATTTCAGCTTCTAACAATATTACAGATAAAGATGAAGAAGAAAGACAAGGTTGGAGAGGATAGTTTTTTTTATGTCCTCCAATGTATCAACACAGTTTTCATTATGACTTGTTTTGCATAGGGCCCATATCCAAACCACACACATCTTTTTATCAATCTCAAATGTTTGTCCTCGCTACCTTCTTGTGGGGGAATATCAACCGTCTCAAACAATTCCTTGCAACCATCTCCCAGTTGTAGAGCTTACAAATCTATGTGTGTTGCGTGACTATTGTATTAGGCACATTACATGCTAAGAAAAAATCATTAATATTTAAAGCAATTTGAGTTTCAACATGGCACAAAGGTTACAATAAACCTTAAAGAAAAACACTGCACCATAAATAAAAATGGATCAAACGTATGCATATGCTAATGGCTTACAGTTATGTTATAAAAAAGAGACAAGGAAAGTCGCTGGCCTCTAATTGTATCACCATGACCCGTCAACTTCAGTAGTCCTTGACCATATAACCCCAAATTTGAATTTGAACTGAGGACAGAGCCTGCCTGCAAATACAAGCAGATAGAAGCCTCAAATTTTCAATTCGAAAACAAAAATGATATATGTTTGAAATGATAAACTGTAACAATGAGGTTGAAAGTATTGTACCGTTAGAACAATCAGATTCCTGACTTCAAGGACAGAAGCAGTAACAATAGTATTTCCACCTCCATCTATTTCAATTTTGGAGTTCCACATGAGTAGCATTTTGATAGCAACTCTAAATGCGCCAAAAACCTTCATTTTTTGACGTGGAAGATTTTAGGTCCTCAATAAAAAATACGGATAGATCTATGTGATATTTGAAGCATGGAAAATTAAAACAAACCCAAAAGTGAAGTTATTTGAAGCATAGAAACTCAAAACAATCCTAAAAGAGAAAAGTCTTTAAAACACGCTAAATATTGCTGCAAAAACTGGCATACAAAGGGACTAGAAAACCCACTTGATTTGATTTCTTTCACTTTTTTTCCTTTTTTCATTAATGAGATATGGTGTTCAATTACTTGTATTCACTCTTATTTATTCTTGATGAGAATATGTAGGGAAATATGGCTGCAATAAATGAGTAGTAATTAAAAGGCTAGACTCAATTTTTTCAATTAATTAGACAAATTATTATGTGCACTGGTAATATTTTATTTTGATGGAATAAGTTCATTGACAGAAGGCGAGAGAATACAAAATTGGGCATTAGTCATAATCCAAAGCAGCACAAAAGATTTCCCTGGTCTCATTGCATATTCAAACATACACCTCTCTCAATAGCATGAATGGGATATAAGTTGAAGTTACTGTCCTTATTTAAGCCCTTGCAAAATTAGATCTCATTTCTTTCCTTCTCTTTGTCGATAATCTATCTAGTGCAAATTGCAAAACGACTTCAATATTCATTTTTCTTGCCAACTAGGAGGAGGTGATGCCCCTTCCTCTATAGCCTTCCCTCACGCCAATCCCCAATTCATGCATCAATGTTTTCAAGAACTTGGAAGCAGGGTGCATTTCTTCAGACCTTCAGTTTTTCAGTCCCTTTGAAGATGTCAGTGTATCCAATTTTTGGCATGACAGAATGGAGAGGAATTTGGATCTTCAAACAGAACCGTGGGGGGGGGGGGGGGGGGGGGGGGGGGGGGGGGGGGGGGGGGGGGGGGGGGGGGGGA
>Ga0307515_10012336_pt1 | contig 16080 bp, 8 predicted proteins | sample 17_EM_MG_FD_194513 | JGI IMG/M metagenome (GOLD analysis project Ga0307515, IMG submission 194513) | Populus trichocarpa ectomycorrhiza microbial communities from riparian zone in the Pacific Northwest, United States - 17_EM | ecosystem: Host-associated > Plants > Roots > Unclassified | place...
AGTCCATGTATATAGTACACGCATAATATTTTTTCCACGTGTTTTAAAGTATAGTATAATATACATACCCTTGACGAGCAACATTCACAATTAATATTAATAATTAATAAATTATAACTCAATTGTTATTGTAATCGTTTTATTATTGTTGTTGATAGCATCTTAAAAAAAATTAGTTCGAATCATTTTTTATAATAAGGAAAAAAAAACATCTTCATGCATGGCTTCATTGGAATGTTAACTAATTAAATTTATTTTTTTAAATTCAAAATTTTAGTAAAACTACAAAAAACAATCAACGATACACTATCTCTAGTATATGAACTTGTCCAAAATTTTGCAGGGAAAAAAAAGGGTTAAAAATAGCATTGTAAGTTAAAAGTTTTGATAAAATAACATCGTTTTAAAAAAATTTAGCGAAATAACACGTTTTTATATTATCGTGCTTTTAAAATGCAACATTTACTAAACATAGATATTCCTAAGCGCAACAATTTAATATGTAGCTTTATTTACAATCATTTTACTCAATCGATCGCCCGATTGGATCCAGTTATATAAATTGGTTGATCGTTTCATGCAAAAAACATAATTTTATAAACTTTTGCTTTCAAATATGTCTTATGAGTTAAAATATATATTTTTGTCCAACTTGTAGACCCAAATTAAAATCTTAAAAGCTTTTGTTCATTTAGTAGTTGTCTTCTATTTTTCATTTTCAATGATCTAGTCAGGCTTGTAATTATGAGTGATTTTGAGCGGTCAGGTATGAGTTTTTCATAACTAGATAAAAATCTACCCGAGATGTGTTACGTGAATGGCCTAATAGATACATTTATGAATCAGTGAGATAGGTCCAGGTCCAAGATGAGATGTGGTCGCACGAGGTCAGGTATGAGTTTTTCATAATTAGATAAGAATCTACTCAAGATGTGTTACGTAAATGACCTAACAAATACATTTATGGATAAGTGAGATATCAATTAATATTTTATTGTGGTTCTAGTCACAATATTTAAATGATATTGCAATTCAGAATTACAATATCTAAAAATATGTTATTTAGTTAAAGCTTTACTATTATATTAACTTTCTATTTGTTATTTTGTATGTTAATCGAACGAATTTATCCGTCTATGTGTGGGTAGCATGCACGCATTACAACAAAATTTACCTTCATCAAGTACAAGACGAGCAATTTATCCTTGAGCAGGAGCAAGGGTGTCGGTGTTCCTTCCGGCTTTCAATTAAAAATGCTTAAACTCGTGTCATTCATGCATCCACATGTAAAACGTGTTTTCCTTTCAATTAACCTCTCGATATTTCTTTCATCAAATTGGGATCTATGCCATCCCAGGTCTCAATTAAATACTAGCAACTCTCACATTATTTGAAAGCTCGAGGGAGTTTTAAATTTAGGTTTAATGATAATATCTTTAATTTAGTTATTTTTTATATATTTTTTTTTAATTTAACCTGAGCGGGTTGATTTTAAAAGTGATCTATTATATCTTTAAATTTCTTAATAATTGTGTTGAGTTATTATATAGTATTTGATTTTACAGTAATGATGATTTTTAAAAATATTTAATTTTTTTATATCAATACATCAAAATAATAAAAAAATCAAAATATTAATTTAAAATAAAAAAATTATTATTTTTCAAAAACATGCCAAACACTACTTATCTAGCTGTACGCTGTGATGTGAATGGTTAGCTAACTAGCACTAAGTGTTGTTTGCAGTAGCAAGCGGGTGCTGTTCGCGAGTTTTTACATATATAGCTATTTTTATTTTTTAGAGTGCGGTAAATGTGGTTTTGTAAACAATTATTTATTTTTTTAAAAAAGATTATTTTATATATATATATATTTATTTATTTTTTGATACACTAGTATCAAAATTAATTTTTTAAAAAATATGTTTTTAAAACAAATTAATACTACCATACTCTTAATATCCCCATTGAAAAAAGAGAGTAGTTGCGTTACAGACAAGCAAGAGATCGATGTTACTCAACATCAATAAAGAAGAAGAAATCAGAGTACAAAAACACGCATGACTAGGGAAAAAGAATGAAAAGACAGAGAGAGGGAGAGAGAACATCTTTTTCTGGCCATGTTTTTCTCATTTAATTTTTGCACACACCTCGTTCAATAGGAAGATATTATGAGTGCTATTTATAAAATTAATTCATAAAATCATTACTATAATAGATGTGGTTTTGAATATTAGATCAAATCCCAAGCATTTTATTCATATATATAAATAATTCAGAAAATATAAATTGTGTGATTTTGTTTTATTCAATAGACAATAAAGGAAAATACATGGTATTAAAAAATATTACTACTATATAAGTGAGCTGGTTTGATGGTTAAGAGATTTTACTATTTAATTTTGATTATCATACTTGCATTTTTTATTTTTTATTTTTTAAAAAGAAAAAGCTCGATCACCTCATAATGGCATTATGGGCTCTACATGTTTAACTTTGGGTTCTATTGGGCCCGTGAAGGATGGCGGTCAACTAGGCCCGGGTTACGTCTCGACCCACATGCACGCTTACACTTGTTGATTAACCAGTGCATTCTGACCTGACATGGAAGATGACGTGGAGAAACGGGGTGTTTGATTTTTCTCATGGGCAGCTGGTAAAGGAAATCACGTGTAAGAGATTGCGGAGGAGATAGAGAGAGAGTAAAGGCAATGCCCAGTGAAAGCTTAAATAACCACTCGTGAGAATCACGTGTCTTATGTATTGGTTGTTTGAAGGTTGTTTTTGTGTGAGAAGCCTTCTGGAGACTCAATTACGTCATTGCATGCTATGTCACCTCAATTACCTTCAACTAATTTTAGCTATTAATTTAATATAAATTGATTTTTAAATATTTTAATTTCTATTTTATTTTATGATAAAAATAATCTACATGGAATAAGAAGCTCACTCTTATCTTCTATTTATTTTTAAAAATATAAAACACGTGGAAAATGATTTCGTTTTTTAAAAACATAAAAATAATTTAGTTTTTTAAATGTTTATATCAAGCTAAAGAATATAAAAATCAGAACAACCAGAGCGGATAAAACAGGAGTTTCCGTCCCTAACTTGCATTAGCCAGCAAGTTAGACCGATACAAGTTCAAGATCTAGAGTAACACTTGGAAAATGATTGGTGTACCAGGTTAAACTGTATGGTCAAGAAAGACGGTTGAATTAGACACCAATCCTAGGTTAGAACAGTGATATATATATATGAAATATATAACAGCGTACCAGATATATTATGGTTGTGTTTTTTGTCACAGATCCACACCTAATAAAAGCTTCGAGGATTTGAAATATTGTTGTGTACGCATAATATATATGTCAAGGGATCGCTATCACATCCTTGTATAATCGATCGTTTGGTCATTGTAACGAGAGGTAACAAAAAAACCTTTCAGTGAAACGACACGGGGCTGCGTTTACATGGGCTAGTTGTCTCGACATTAGAGCTGTCTCTCGTATCATTGTTCTAAAGTAAACATCACATACTGTGCCATAACATGTCACTTGCATGGCGAGACCTTAACAAATTTAACACGAACAATCATGTGCTTTATAATAATTATTATTATTATTCTTTTTTGGTCAATATATTAACAGTATATTGGAGCCCAAATCAAGCTTGAAGCGATATTGGGAGGTAAGGGTTTACAAGATATAATTTGGCTAGGGGATCAGAACAATTCCAGAGAGGATGAAGGCAACTTCCATTATAACCTACCGGGTCCCCTCGCTCCATATTTCTCCTCCTTCGACTTTATTATTAAGCAGCAAGTCTCTCCTTATCCCCTAGCTAGTTGCTTAAACTTACACATGGACGTCTTGTATTATACCACAACTAAAGGCAATTAATGGGACCTATCTTTGTCACTCTCATTTCTCCCATCACTTTCTTCCTTGTCTGGATCGATAGAAAACTACTCTTTTGTTGCCCATTAAGTTTTTGGTGGCTTTCTTTACCTCAATCAAGCTGTTTCTACTTTATATTTGGGGGTTTGGGTTTGACTTATACAGCCACAACTACAGTGTATTTTATCCGAAAATGCTTTTCCTTTAGGGTGCAACATAGCTCTGCATGATCACATGAATACTCCTGATCATACGATATTAAATATTAATTTAATTAAGGGTTTTTTCTTGCTGATTTATGAAACGACAATATTTAGCTAGAAGTGGGATTTTGTTCTTTTCTAGCAAATTCCACAGGCAAACAACGTACATTGAAAATGGAAAATAATTTATCTTACGGTCATTTTTTAATTTCTTTAAACAGATCGGTTGTGATCTTATGATATATAATAATTGATAAATATGCAATTGTATTGACCTTATCAAGAATCATGGATTCTACAAATGATTACACATCCTCTCAAAACATCATTTTTTCTGCATTTAATTACATGGCATATTTCTTAGTTGCCGGCCCTAATTTTCTTTCACTGTATATATACTCAAAATAAAATAAAATGTCTCGTTTTTAATTAAAGATAATCCGATTATGGCTCCGGATTAAGGTTTTTCAATGGGTGCTCCCCGCCTTCATTTCTCGTTCCGAATACTCTTGTCCTTCCCTCCTTCCCTGCCTTGACTTAAAAGACCTCCAAAAAATGAGAGTGAGTTCTCTGCTCACCCTTGTTTGTAAAAGGATATCCCGTTCTGGCATAGAATATGGATTTTCTTTATTTTTAGTCTTTCAACTTTAGGAATTACCGGATACTATAAATTTCATAAAAGAGATGAGATGGGAACGTGAAACCTTTTTTTTTCTCCGTTTTAATAATTATTCTCTTTCACAATAAAAAAATAATTTATTTTCAATCAAGTATGAAGTAGGCTTTGTTTGTGGGTATATATACATTCTCTATATCTGAACCTCAATAAAAAAATCATCCTCGATTACAATTAGCAAGCTAACCCACGTACGTACTGCTGCCTTGGACTAAACCCTCGAAAGAGGTGAACCATGGATTATACAATGCAACCAAACTGATCGAGTTCACGTTGCCACTATAGAATTTATAGATGTCTGACCTTCGAGTAAGGTAACAGGCATCGATCCCACTTTTTCCATGGACAGTTTCATCAGGTTAATTGCCACAATAGAATTTATGGATGTCTGACCTGGGAGTAAGGTAACTGACATCCCACTTTTTCCATGCACAGTTTTATCAGCTAATTGAAAAATACAAGCACCATTACTAATTGACACTCGAGAGATAATATTGAAGGTCCTCCTATACTATCTTTGAATCGAAACAATAATGGAGGGGAGAGATACATATATAATGGGATGGGTAAGGAAACATTGAGGCAATGAAAGATTGCAGAAGATCCGATGTAAAGGAAATCCTAGCTCTTGCAGATCCTCTCGTCTCTATTATAATTAAGGTCTCGAGGTGTATGTGTGGGTGTGAGAGAGAAATGTTGGGCTCTTTGGAAACTGTTCTGTCTTTTGCTCCATTACCAATCATATACAGACGAATACCATGGGCCTGGTATTTTTTTAATGAATCAGTGTGTTCTATTTTTTAATCTGTTTATTTTTTTTTTGGTTTTTGAGGCCAGAAGATGGGAGTTGTGATTCAATGTGGTTGTGGAAAAAAGAAGAAGAAGAAAGAAGATGCACGGGCTTCCCAATTACCCAAAATAACTAAACATTATGGAACATATTCGACTTTGTTATAGATCCGATTCTCAAAAATAAATATATTTGTGGTTCCTGGTTATAATTACATTAATTATAACTTCCGCTAAATATAACTTGAAATATTTATTTTTTATCATAATACGAAAGATTCAAATTCGAAATTTTTTGAGAAAAATATGAATATTCGTTAAGTAATATGTTGAGCAAATTATAAAATATTTAGAGTAAATATGAGTTCTTGCAAACGTAGACACCGAGTGCTTATTAAAAATCTATACATCCATCTTTCAAAGTGCTCAAATGATATATATATAGCATAATTTATAGGCAAATTTGCCTATTTATTCACACTGCTGCAAGCTTTCTCTTTCACATCTCATCTGGTGTCAATTTGCCTCTCTCGAACACTACCTAATCTTGAAGAAACACCAACAAACCATGGACACGCCTCTATAAGATGTTCAACTTTTTGTGCATTTCATGAGATAATCAAGTGCTAAGCAAGAAAGATGACGCATTGCAACATTTCTTCCTTGCCTCTTACCATTATAAAGATTCTATATTTAAAGCTGCATGTCCAGAAAAAACGATATGTTTACATCATTTTTTGTACTCTATAAAAGAATGGAACTCGAAACTTTGTTGGAAAGCAATCTTTCTCAGCGACGACAAGGTTTCAATCTTCCTTCTAAATAAATAACAATATATTGCCAAAAATAATTAGAATTAGGTTACATTAACAGTAAGCGATCCACCCAAAAATAATACATTTATAGTTATCATGGTCGCGATCAGAGTAATATCTACCTAGCAGAAAACAGAATCACCAGTTTGGCAAAGAAACCAGCTTCAAGCTGCATAGTCAGCTTGGAAAAGCATCTATATATATGGAATTTGTGAGTATATGCATAAGTTTGGTTCCTAATTCCTTGATCAATCCAACAACCTGACGTACGTGTGATGCCAATATGGACAGAAAGCTCAATCTTTTGTTGTGCCAGTTGCGTGTTCTTAGATGTATGCCCTTCCAAAATCTTCTCTTCTAGGACACGATCGAGCAAGATTAAAATAAATACATCACTCTTTGACATGAGCAAGATTAAATGTATCGATGTACTAGATGTATATCCTTCTTCATTTTAACATATTGAACAGTACTAGAGATGATGATAATATTGTACAAGTTTTTATGAAGGTTCGGCTCTATTTACTTGAATAGAAGTGGGTATGAAGGAATTTGCACCTTCATGGAGGCAAAGATGAAAATGGATAAAAAAAATATTTGATTTAATCGGGTATAAAATAAGTAGAGTATCCTTGACTCGGTGAATCTCTGTACCCGAATGTGTGTGTGTGTGTATATAATTTACTATATTTATCTAAAATAATTTGTATAATTTTTTTAAAAGCTTTGTGGCCATCATCCTAATGGCTTCATGGGTTTTTTGATGTACCCTTTAACTATTCCCAATAAAATTTGGATGATCCTATTCATGAATAATAAATAAATAAATTAAAGGATTTATCATTGCTTAATTAGATCATTTATTTTCTTCCATTAGAAAAAGTTCTTCGTAAATCGTAATTATTTGCACGTCATGATCAACCTTATCGAACATGGGGCTCGCCAAAATTTTCGTATCTTCCTCCTCCTTAATAGTCTCCGGGATCTTATTGTTACCATTACTCCTGAACTTTGGTCAATGCGACACAAAAAATGAGAAATAAAACGAAGTGATTGAGCATTTGAACCTCAATTTCAATTCTCCTACCATTACCTTGTTCCAAGTCAAGAATTATTGCTTACCTGAAAACAAAGAAAGTCATCATGTACATGAATCCTGTTTCTTTTCCCCATTCATTGTATGATCCAAACAGGTTATAAATGGGGTGCGGGAACAGAGAAAAAGTTAGGTCCTATTATTAGCTTTCACAGCTCACACCAGCATCTTCCTCTCTTTTCACCTATAATAATATAATGAAAACTATTTATGTACCCTAAGAAACAAACGTGGCTCTCCATTTCAAATGACATGTACATGTAATAACTTGGAAATATCTTTATAGGTTGTGTGTTTTTTTTATCATTATATTAATTATTTTTATATCAATTTTTATGTTACTCATATATCGTTTTTATTTAATTAAAAATAGCTATCAATTTTAATATTAAAATATTCATGAAAAGTTGTTTCTTTAACCTGATTAAGGTGGTGATTTTTACTTAATTTTTTTTAAAAAAACACACTGTCCCTTTAACCATAAAACAAATTGATGGTTATACTTTAATTAATTCAGAGATAATGTAGTCTTTTCATTGTAATATAAATATTTTTTAAAGATTGTACAAGGTTATTTTAGTAATTAGATTTTTTAATACACAGTAAAATTACTAAGTAACCCTTAAATGCTTTCTGCACAAGTGTATTTTTGTATATAACAATATAATTACTACATTATCCTTATCATTTAAATTTTTTAACCTTATTTTTAGGGACTTGATTTTAATTTTATCATGGTTTATTTTGTCATGGTTTATTATCCGAAATTACTTTAATTTGGCCGCGGCAACGCGCGGCAAGATATCTAGTTTTATACTAGTTAATTCCTTTTCTCTGTGGCGGAGGGAAAGTAAGTGGGTCTCACCAAAATGAGACCATCAGATGGGCCCAAACGGACCCAGATAGATTGTACATCTGGGCCTAGAAGAGTGTGGTTTTCTTTTTGTGATGGCAGACATTCAAGTAGAAAGAGGGTGAAAGCAACTTATCAAGACTCAGAATTCGTTGTCCAATGTCTACCTTTTGGCCCCATTATTTGTGGAATGTCTGTGGCAGTCTCAGTCTGTGCTTCCAAGATTAGCCGTAGCTCGAATTTTCACCTTTCAGGTTTTCTCTTACAGTATGTGAATTTTATCTTTACCTTTTAAAAAAAAAAGAAAAAAATTGAATCCGAAATGATAATGTGCATAAGTATACAATGTCATTTAGCATTTTTATTACACAATCTCTCGTTTAAAATTGCTGGGATTTGTCAAATCTATAAAAAGACTTCGAAGCTCACGATGAATTTCTCATAAATTTGACTTTCCTGACATCTTAGAATTTACCTGCATTGTTCTTTTTACTATGAAAATAAAAGGTTTATGGTTGTTATATGAAATGTCAGTGTATTTTTTATGATGCAGAGACAGTGTGCGGTGTTTGTTTGTCACTGTGGTATAATTTTGTTTTTGAAAATTTTTATTTTTTTAATTTTAAATTATTTATTTTAGTGTTTTTTAGATTGTTTTGATATACTAATATTAAAAATATTTTTTAAAAAACATATTTTTTTAATCTATTTTTAAATAAAAAATATTTTAAAAATCAACCTTACTTCCACTCTCAAACAAACTCCAACTATCTCTTGGTTAGAAAGGTTAAAGATTCGTTCCTGTTCCATCAAGAGATGCTCTTGTCTATATAAATTACGGGAAAACAAATTCTTGAAAATTTCATAAAGAAGGAAGTATTTTTTATAGCAAATTCTTGTAAAAAATATGCTTCACTTTCTTGAACCGAAAAAATGTGTTTTCAGGAAAGTGAAAGGAATTGAACAGTATTAGGATATCTACGAGTAGAGATAGAACACAAATGAAAGGCTATTGTTTCTTCTTTCTTCTTCTTCTTCTTCTTCCTCTTCTTCTTCTTGTTTTTTTTTTTTTTGGAAGAAGTCATAGATAAATGGAAGGGATGCATGTATGCAAACAAGTCTAGTCAAACATCAAAGGGTCGGTCAAAGACAGTAAATGCCAGTTGCAGTATCAAAAGACAAGTGTAGAGACAAGCCCCATGTTCCAAATCTGTTTCACATGAAACCAAACCCACATGCCACAAGCACGCTCTGTGGATTGGGTCAAGACATGCCTGGACCAAGTTTTCAGAGTTTCAGATGATCATAAAGCCAATTCTATCCTACTATAATCTGACTTCACTTCCAGTCCTGGCTATCTAGCCTCTTTAGAGAAGAACAATGTGGACACCATTAGCTAGCTACAGCTGGGCGTTCATGATTGCATATATATTCACGACAAGAACACCAGAGCTAAATTTTATCCAAGATGCGGCCGTCACGTGTTTAGGCAATTTTATCAAAGATTCCAGCCACCTTGGAAATTTATCTACCAAGCTAAAATGTCTTGTATGTGCTTTAGCTGGCTGTTACATATGTGGAACCATACCAGAAGCATGGACCAAGTACAAGAATATCTAATGGTTTCAACAACTGGTGATCAAAATTCTCCATCATCGCCCCATTTGAAGCGTTATTGCAAGCAGTAGGTTCTGTATGATTGTTAAGCAATATCATTGCTTGAAACTAATTATTAGTCAATCTTAAAATGAATTGAGATATTACTATGAATAGAAGTACTGTCTCTGTCAAGATATACTAAAAGGATTAGATCCATTAGTATTTAAATAGGAATGCTAAGAGAAACCTTAATTATTTGTTCCCAGGATCGAAGACAAAAGGAAAAGGAAACCCATTTTGTTAGAAGAGCTGGGTGGTACAACAAAATAGCTAGAAGCAAGAGAGACAATATCACATGAGAGATCCTGGGTTTCCATAAAGAACAAGCAACATGAAGGGCCTGAGTTTATATATATATTCTATCGTTGAAGAGAGATCTTTGTAGTTGGGATATTGGGGCATCTTAAAGAATGTTTTAGGGTGAGAAAAGGACAAGTGACTGGTGATGAGGATGGCCATAAGGACTAAGCAAGAACTTGGAGGATCTTTGCCACTATTACAAGGCCATATGGGCGTGTTCCCATTATTTTTAGGCAAATATTAAATCAAATAATCTCTAAATAACACAGCTATATTTTCCTTGCATGCACTAACTCACGCCTTGTCTATATATGTCCCCTTCCAATCTCCTTCAATACCTACCAATTATTCGTAGAATTCCAACTTGATATATAAAATTGAAAGTCATGCAACTTGCTTCTATGTATACCTTTGATTAGACTATTAGAGAGTTCTTGACAAGCCTTAAAACTGATCAAGATTCCGGGGCTCAGTTGCAGTCATTAAGATAAGAAAAAGAAAGGTCCTCGAAATATATAGTGCACATTCTGTAGTAGCTAGCTCTGAATCGACAACTCTACTGAAAGGAAATCAATTAATGTTCAAGGTTTTACCACAAGAAACACCAAAATTTCGCCTCAAAACATTATCGCTAAGATATTAAATCACAGACAACTTAGCATGATCTAGACCGCCCTTCACCGATTTGTCTTCAAGTACAATTAATACATGGAGGTCATTCCTCAGCAACATTAATCTTGATGTCACATCCATGGGTTCGCATCATTATGGGACAGTGGGTAATGAAGAACAGAAGGAGGCCATGCAAAAGAGGTGCTGTGTTACAGCATCGTTTCAGGATTTTACATGGGGACAGATGTCGTACCAAATGAATAATTGCTTGATTTAGTTCTCCAGCTGTTTGCAAATGCAGCTCATGTTTCTCACTCTCATTATTTTCAGCTCACATTATATAATGAGGTTTGACATTTTTCCAGCTTAATGCTGCTTAATTCTTATGAAATACTAGCTAGAAGCAATAAATTTTAAAACAAAATAATGGGAAAGTCAATATTCTATTAATTCACTCAACCGTCTTTTAATTTTTTCCCCCTTTCTATGAGCAACATTCAACAATCCTTAGCTACGTGAGGCACTTGAGAGGGCAATAATTGCCATTGGAATTTGTTGTGTTAGAGTTGCTATGAGCATTAAGATTTAAGACAAATTTTGCCCAGTGGCCCCATGAGCACATAATATATGCGCCAATTAGCCATTAATACAACTCTGTAGCTGCATAGAACAGGAGCATAATGGCCTGGTATTAATCTGTCCATACAAGCTAGACCCGTTGTACACCTAGTGGACTTTCGATGGATATTGTATTTGATTTTGAACCTTCTTGAGTAATTTCTTTCTATCACTTCAAGCATTATAATACTGATGTTGATGGCATTGAGGCCCATGAGAAAGTGTGGACTCATTACCTAGACAGCAGAAAGGCCTTTAGACGAAGATTGGGCAATTAAAACTGTGGGTTCCTCCAACCGGAAAGCTGGTGAGGAAACGAGAGTCCTTCAAGATTATGATGGGTGTAGGCAAAGTCAATATGATTTTGAGAGATCCAGCTGTATGGAGTTGTTATTAGAATATGATGATAAGTTTGAGCTATTAGATTATTGCTATTATTACCACCATTATTGTAACTTTTTGTGTGTCTTTTTGAGCATTCATGTGTGGGGAAAGTACACTTTAGGAATGGTCTTTGGTTACATGATGGTTTTGAAGGACTGCCCAAAAGGAATAAAGATTTTGAGAGTGTGAAATGGTTTCTTAAAGAATCAAAAGCCGCAGGATTTCAAAGACAAAATGAAGAAATTTTGTTATTGACGTCATGGAAATGATTTATACTCCTTTAGGCAAAAGCTGTAGAGAAAACATGGAGTCCATGATGATGGCAAGTCTAACAACTTGACAGTTAAACTTTTATCATTCTTCTGCTCAATTCACCTCAATTAACATTTGATGATATAACATTTTTGGATGCTACTCTTTCCACAATTGAAGTGCTTTAGTTCTACATTAATTCATCAAAATCTTCTGGGACTCACTCTTTTTTTTCTTTCAAAAGTGTATTGATTGTAAACCAGATTTCATTTAATAACTTTGCTTTGAGAATTTACTGTCTTGTTTGTAGAAAAATTCCATCTCTGTCACAAAGAAAAGGATTAAACATTAAAAAGAAAAGAGAATACTGTTTCATTTTACTTTAGAAAAGAGTTTTGACCCGATTATTCGTTTGCTAGTTTTTCACTGTACAGGAGGCCAGAGTAGCAAAGAACTAGGGAACGAAAGACAGGGCATAGATACCACCAATTAAGGCTGTTCCAGGCCCCTTTCATCTCTACTAGCTTAATTGGTCTAGGCGAACAATGTTCTCCTTTAAGCCCATTGTAGGAAACCCAGGTTTTGATTTAGCCCGTAGAGATGTTTTAAATAGATATATCCCCAGTCTGCTACCCGAGTCACACTGCTCTTGCGAACAAGGAACTGGTGACATAGGACTTTTTCAATGTTGTGGAGGAGCTGATTACTGATAGAGAGGATGTTCCAATTAACGAGGAAATAGAGACAACAACAACAACAAAAGGTGGTTTTTCTCAATCATATAGAATACTGATATTGATATAGAACTTGGGTTTTTGTGACTTCTGAAATGAAGCCATTAAGCGAGGTTAACTTTAAGATTTGGAACTAGGGGCATTCCAGCCGAGGGTGATGAACTTGTTGAAATAATCCTTCCCTTTTCACATGTACTAGGATTCTTTATGTGCAGAACAGCATTACCTAATTTATCTTGACAACGACAGAGCAACCCACTGCAAGAATTGAGAAAAGCGAATGAACTGGGCCAGCAGTTTAGAGTGTTTAATAGAAATATTTTCCTTTTTATTCAACACCGACAATAACTAGCTTGACAACCTGTTCATCAGGCTTTGGGAATGATATTTATGTGCTAAGCATGGCTAGCCCCTCTAGCTTGATGTGAATTGTTAGCACAAAATATGAATTTACGAATTCAATTATACAAACAGAAGTGCCAAGTTCTTATTTGGATATGCATGAATCATCAGAGGAATGTTATGGCCTTCTGTTTCTAACCTAAGCAAAGTAATAACATTTTGCCCCTGAGCCACATGAACCACTGGGGCTGTTCCTTGCTCAATTAAAATTGCACTTCTATGAACTCTCTCTATCATGTAACGAATGATGGTGAAGTTTCTCGATCATGAGACGAATGATTAATGGCATGGACCAAGACATGGATCAAACTTTCTTTCTCTTTTTTTATTTTCAAGAATATGACCTAACAATCATTTGTATGGCCCTCGTTGAAGACACATCAATGTTGCCTTTGTTCATGGTAACACACGATAACCACATTTAGATCCCCGAATATTTTGGTTTTGATAAAAGCTACATGTGTGATCACTCCAAGGGAACCTTCTGTTAATTATCTTGAAAATTAATTGAAAAAAAGAGAGAGTAAAACACAAGTAAAATTGTTAACAAGACAAAATATGAAGAAATGAATTGCCAACTGGGCAAAATCCCCTTGGAAACCAGCAGCACCTGAAGGGATCCAGCAGCGAAACAATGAGAGTGATCACACACATACATGTCATGGTTCGGTGTCAAGTAGCCACCCAGAACCTTGTGGTATGCTGTTCACCAGCAAAAATCCGAAACTCCAATTCCAAAGGTCTGAAACGAATCAAAACTGAATGAATATAAATCCAGCAGGGTACCTCTAGCTAGCTGCTCTCTTAAAATCTTGGCAGTAAGTCATCAGTGATACAAAAGATTATGCCAGGTTCCTGCCATCTGATGCCAAGAGTTCGAGCCTGACACGATAAAAGATTGCTATCCATTTTCTTCATAGAAATCAATTGCAGTATTTGATAGCATGCCATTACTGGATTGCTATTTTTCACACTTCTTGTTATGTCATCATCATCACTGTTAAAAAGATCTCATCTTTTACTCTTATAGGATAAAGATATGGCCAGTTATGTCCATCAGAAATCACCAATGGGTAAATATAAGGTAACGATATGGCCAGTTATTCCAAATAGTGAAATTGACCGATAAAGTTTTGCATAGCTCTTCCCTTCTTTGTTTCTTTTGCTTTCTTTCTTGTCTCAGATTTGGCTTTTCCATGTTTTGTTGCTTTCCTCTAAAACTGTCACATCTCGCCATTTCTTGTACTACTTGGTGTTATGTCCTGAACACTAATTTTTTTACCCTCAATCCCTTTTCTACTTTCGGATTTTCTGCATTTTGCCTTCCTTTTATCTATGCTTCAACATTAATACCACCTATATATGTCCATGAAAGTGCATTTTCAGCTACACAGTTATGAAATGCAACTTAAACATCAAGGAGATGGGTTTGCTTCTTCTTATATGCTTTTAGTTAATAGCTAGGTAGTAGTTACATGGTTGTTTGTAATGAAACTAGTTTGTTCATAACCTAGGAAAGCTTCTGTGGATATTATAAAAGAAAGGAAAAGCATCGGGAAAAGTTTAAATTGAAATTGAAACCGATTCCTCTCTCCCCTGTCTGTATCTTGTCCTGCTTCATCTAGTGGTTCCAAAGAAGACTTGTCACTCCTTACGCCACCTCTTGGCAACATAGATTCTCCAACTGGCTCCAACCAACCACCACTACCACCTCTTTCTCCGCCATTTATAAGCACTGCACCCTAGTCAATCAGAATCACAAATCACCTCTTCATTTAAAACCTGCTCTCTAATATTCACTTGTTTGGTGATCAGCACTCCTATTTTTGTATTTGCAAAGAGTCCCACCCTCTCTTTCCATCAAAATTTTAGACTTGGCATTCAAGAACATGTCTTCAAACTATCAAGCTTCCAGAAATTCTAGATCCGCTTGGACACCAAGGGAAAACAAACTGTTTGAAAAGGCACTAGCCTTGTTTGATAAGGACACACCGGACAGGTGGCAAAATATAGCCAAAGCTGTTGGTGGTGTGAAATCTGCCGAGGAAGTGAAGAAACACTATGAAATCCTTATTGAAGATCTTCAACATATCGAGTCTGGCCGCATTCCTATTCCTAAGTACAAGTCTAGTGGAAGCTGCAACAACACAAACGAAGAGGAAAGGTAATGCATTGTTTTCTTAAGCATATGCACTGTTATATTAAAGAACGCCTACAATGTGTCAGGCACTGTAGATAGTGGATCCAACATGTGTTCATTACCAAAATCACACCAAGAACCATAATTCTAAAACTTAAAGTCTCAATGTCGAAATCTTTATGCCCATTTAGTGAAGTTAATAAGAACAAACTGCAGATGGCAACTGGCAATCTCCATATTGACTCATTGAGAGTCCTCCAGGATTTCATGGCAGGGTAGGTCCATGTGCTAAGAGTGAAAAGGGAAACTTTAGCTCTAAAGGGGTCCATCAGTGTGTCTTCGTTCCCAAAAGCCAACCTCCTCAAACTCCTTTCTTCAATAACTTCTTATCCTGTTCCTAGTTAAAAATCAAGCACAAATAGGATTTTGTGTTAATCCTTTGACTTTTTTTTCATATTTTGTAGGTGTAATCAACATTAAGAAATTATTCCAATATAATAATAATTCTAGTTTTTAAAAAATCTTATGTTGTATATAAATTTTATAGGTGTATTTTTTGTTAATTCTTTATGTTGATATTTACTTATTTTTGTGATCATAAAAAAGGAAGAAAAAACTAGGAGAAAAATAATAGTTTTTTTTTTTTAAT
>Ga0307515_10012337_pt1 | contig 16080 bp, 12 predicted proteins | sample 17_EM_MG_FD_194513 | JGI IMG/M metagenome (GOLD analysis project Ga0307515, IMG submission 194513) | Populus trichocarpa ectomycorrhiza microbial communities from riparian zone in the Pacific Northwest, United States - 17_EM | ecosystem: Host-associated > Plants > Roots > Unclassified | place...
TTGTTCACCCAAAAAAATGGGTTTTTCTCAGTGTATATTGGGGTTTTACCATAGGAATTAGTCTGCGTGGACCCATTAGGGGGACCGGGTCGGACGGTAAATTGAATCTACTACTATATTTAGTCTTTAGAGTTAAGTTACTTAATATAAATATTAAGTTAGTAGGATAAAATCTATATTATTAGAAGTATAATTGGAAGGCATGGTTGATTCGTGTATATTAATTAAATCTACGTAGGTAATACGCGTACTTGTGATTCTGGTGTTTTGGTGTTCTGCGCACGGTCTAACTTTTGTAGGACATCACCAGGATAAGGGATAAGGAGTTTTGGCTCTGGCCAAAGCGGCAAAGTCACGCAATCTATCTCGATTTCTAGATCCTTGCCAAGTCTGGTAGCGTTTGGTGAATGTCTCCGGAAGTGGTGTGGACCGAGATCTGCGGCGAAGTATACGAACTGGAGACCCGGTTGACCGTGATGATGTGTCTTTCTGAGATGTAATTGTGGGTTACAGGCAATGTCCCAGGGTTATATGACAGTATAGTAAGTTATTTCAATGCCAGCATACTTATCTATATGATCAGGCACCCACCTGTTCTCATACTGTAACGAAGTAAAGGGACTGCTAGAGACTGGGGTCTTTGTTCTGACTCAATTACCCACAATTGCGATGAGGGAGCTAGGATCGAGTGTTTGAGGAGAAAGACCATAGATTTTGTGTGACGTTAAGAATATTGATGTGGAGGAGGCGCAATATTGCTTCTTGCCGACTCGTTAGTACGATCTTGGAGAGTGTTTGTATTGACTGATGATGACCGGAAGGTTTCCGGCAAGATAGTATACTTCCGATTAGAAACAGTCTGAGCTCTGCGAGATGAAGGAACATGGACCCTGTAGGGCTGAGGACACCCTGGGGGTGGTAATGTTTCAGCAATCTAAATCCGGATCATTTACAAAGCACGGGAATGAATTTTCCGGCTCTGCTGGAGGAGATGGATTGGATCAGGCAAGTGCTAGGGCAATTGCAAGTATAATACAGTTATGGGAATGGATAAGAGAATGGTGGTGGGTGAATTCGGCTAAGGCAGAGGCGTGAGTTTCGGGCATTCCCCAGAAATGTCATTCCACGACAGGGAGGTTCCACGACAGGGAGGGCACTCTGGACCTGCAGTAGTCTGGAGTGCGCAATTAACGGAGTTCGGCTTCGTCTGGGGAATGTGACATGGGACCTTGGAAAGCCTCGTCGGTCCAATAACCGCCACAGGAAAAAGAAACACTCCATACTGGAGGGGGTCGGGTGTTTGTTAGCAGGGTCCACCATTATCGCAGCTCATCTCATTGCTGAAATGTGGCGTGGCACGAATACTGATGTTTCCTGCTATGTCATAATATACCCGTAATGCATCGGCTCTAAAAGGACAGGCGGATGGAGAATTCCAGCAGGTATGTCAGTGTGCGTAGTGTGCACGTAGAGGGACGTCTAGCTACGAACCGCCGGCTTCTAGCGGGAAGCCGAGGGCGGCTATCCACAAGCCCATTGCTTTGGATCGATGGCTTTGTTAATAATAGCCAGGCCAGCTGGCTTCAGAATACATCAAAGTCGTACCACTTCGCCGTCATGGCCCGACATGGAGGACATTGAGCCCTTCCTGGCATCCCGTGCCAATTTGACAGTCTGTAACGTCGTCTCTCCATCGTGTGGTAGCACGCGCTCCATTTAAAACACAAGACGTCGTAGCACAGTGGCTGGGAGGCGCGCCACTCTTGTAAAATATCCCAAAAAAACCAAAGACATTTCTGCCTGTGCATCTTTTTAGAATAAGCTGCCCATGTCTGCCCATATCTGTCCATGTCTGTCCATGTCTGCCCATGTCTGCCGATGCCATTTCTCGCCTGCGTGCACCGAACCGGCCTGAACTGGTCAGTACGTGCATGCACCCTCGTCCTGCACGGTTGCATGTTCCCCTCCAGCCTCGAGCCATGGAGATGACGATGGCCGGGACCCAATCAGCCAGCATCGCGAAAACGGCCAGATGAGCTCGCTCGCAGCAGGCCAAAGGGTGGTCTCCTTTCCCTCACCGCTTGAAGCGCTGCAAGCCCAGCGGGAGCATCACACCTAATCGATGCGCCGGCCAATCGCGGCTGGGTGAATGCCCGCCCGTGCCTGGCCGACGTGCAAGTCAGTCAGAAGCCGTCAAGCTCAAGTCAGAAGACTCGCAAGCCATAAGCCGGCGTGCGCCCAATAGCAAGCCCCAGACCGGCTGCACTGGTGCCCCTCCACGCCCTGGCCTCGCGCCGAGCACGGGCGACTCGGGGGCAGAAGAGAGCAACCTGCACGGCTGTTGGTGCAGCAGAAGCGTCGTGTTTCAGCTTTGTGCGCTGCATTCACAAAGTCCCACAAAGCCCACAAGAACACTAGACGCCATGTTGCGGGCGCCGCCAAATGAGCTTTGGCGGACCTTGAGCTAAACACGACTTGGTAACAAAGACCTGTCATCGCGGCGGGAGCATTGATATCGGGGACGAGGGCCTGGCCACCGGGCTCTGAGGGCGTGGGTTCCTGCATTTAGGCACTGGCCGAGTATCGCTTGAGTTGACCCTTGGGGTAAAGGCGTTGCGCTTTCATATACCTTGCTCCCATGCACGAGCACATCTTCATCTATAACCCTGCAATAAAGCCGCCGGACTCGCCAGGACCGCCGAGGACCATCTACTTCTTGACGGAAAAGCGCATCCAGATCGCCCAGCACCTCGCCAGCCAGCATCTCGCGAGCCGATCTGCCCCTTCAATGGCGGCAGCTCCTCGTCAAAGTCGCACCCTCCAGCAACTGTGTTTGACGTGCTGAGCTGTTCCCGGCGCTGGAAGCTGACGGGACCAGCCAGACGTGACTATACCTAGCCGGCGTCTATTCTCCCACGCAACCCCATACGAAACACAACTCCTATCTCCACCTCTGTCTGAAGTTGCGGAGGGGTCCAATCTGGACAACCACTCAGCCGGTCTAAGCTGGTTTGAGCCAGCATTACATCGGCAAGGTCATGCTGCAGGGTCGCTATGGATCCTCCGCGCATGGAGAAGACAGCGCAACAACCTCAACTTCAAGCTCGACCTCTAGCAAACAGAGCTCTTCTTCCTCAACTCTCGCCGACAGCATTCGGGCCCTGCGCGACTCTACCAACTCCAGACCAAACATCCTCCCATCCCGACCTGATCCACGAGGAAGCCGGCGCAAGCCAATCCCCAGTCCTTTGCAGCAGTCAAGTCAGACGGCCTTTTCAGCTGTAGACGACGGTAAACCCCATTCGCCGCGCTCGCCTTACTACACCCCCTCGCCCTATCAAGATCAACCACGCTCTCCTCGGGAGAGGTTGGACGCTCTCTTGGCTACGGAGGACCTGGGTCGCAGCTCGGAAGAAGTCATCGGAACCTTACCGCTACCTTCCTATACCACTGATAGAGGCGGAAACATTCCTGCAAAAGTATCCTCGTATGCCCAGGTGCGAAACTTTTCCGCGCCCATCTCATCCTCCACTGGCTTCTCTCCTCCATCCTCTCCAACAGCCATGCTCCCTCCATCGCGACCAAATCGACCGGATCCTCGACCTGCAGTACCCCGGAACCCATCCATAGACTCAGCCGTCTCCTCGATATCCTCCAACGCCTCTCAGTCATACAGGTCGAATACATCGCACTCATACAAATCTTCGCAGGATAACACCACATCTACCAACCCGCCCGACATGACAAGTCTCATAATTGCTGCAGGCTCCCCGGAAGCTGCCCTGCTTGCTTTGTGGAAGGAGAAGCAAAGCGCTTCGAATCACAACGCTCAATTGTGGCGGCTGGTGGAAAAGCAGCGGGCAATGATATTGGGACTGAATAAGGATTTAGAGAGGGCACTGAAAGAAAAAGAGCGCTATCGAAAGAAACTAAAAGATCATCTTTCGCAGGTACCACCATTGCCTTATGCTGCCCAGAAGTCAGAAAATGCCGTGGAACGTGAGCAGAGCCAATCGCCAGCTCTTAGCGAGAGACAAGATGAGACCTCGAATCGCAGTAACAGTGCGCAGGAGGAGAAAGAACACAAATCATCTACACCAACTCAGGAGTCTAGTACGACACGCTCTTACGCTGATTCCGAACTTGCCACTTCTCCGATCAAGCCTGCTGAGTCCGTTTCAAATCAAGGCTCTTCGAAGGGTACTTCTCCAACCGACTTCTCAGTGAAGCCAATCGACCCTAGTGATAAGGCATTAGCATTAAACCTCTTGCCTTCACAATCTCCTACCTCTCCATCTGCATCGCAGCAAAACATTTCCGTCGAGGAATACATGTCTCCGAATATCCCGGCTCCCTCCATGTCTCCACTAAGGTCACACACGAAAACCCCATCATTATCTCTCACGCAAGCAACACCTGTCATCGGAGGCGGAGGATTCCAGAATCAAAATGAAAAGCAATCACAACCGCTAAGGAAAGCACCTCCGGCACCGTTAGATCTCTCCGCGCCAAACAAGACAAGTACACATTTGCATCAGTCGGCGCCGGGAGAGCACTCGGATTCTGATTACGATGATATAATAGAGGTAGATGAAATACCAATATTTGATAGGGGTAGAAGGAAGACTCGAGAAGAAGATGATCGTATACGGGAGGCTCTTGTCCAAAAAGACCAGGAAGCACGGAGCAGGTCGAAGAAGAAGAAGAGCAAGAGCAAGAGCAAACCACCGGCGGAAGGCTCTTCTCCGATCGAAGAGAAGAAGGCAATAAATGAACCTCCACCGACTCCTGGTTTCAGTCCTACCCAGAGAGTTGGCTTGCCTAGTTCTCCTCGCCTTCCCCCAGCTGCCGGTTCAATTAACGCCTTGCTAAGCCCGGTAAACTCAGAAGGCTTTATGGTGACCCAGAGAAGCCTTATTTCCCCCCCTCTTATGAGCCCTGGCCTGCCGATGAGCCCAAGGCCTGGAGATAGACCGCTCGGGTCACCATTGCCAAGAACGCCAAAGCAGTCTTTGGCTTCTCCTCCAATGTCTCCACGAACTGGAATGCCACTTTCTCCACGAGCCCCTCGACACCCAATCCCACTCCCGCCCAACACGCCCCTCTCGTTCACATCACCTCATCTGGCTCGAGCGGAAGTGCATGCGCAGCAAGTGAACCAACAAAGCTCTATGGGAGATCGTCTGAAACCGCCGTCCACTCAACACAGCCCAGATACGGATTCCCCGGCTACTGGTCATGGAGAGCTTCCAGGCCCAGAACAAATATATCGTGGCTTAGTGTCGGACCAATATCCAGGACTCCTTTTACCACCTAACGCGTTGCCTTCAATTGATGTGAAGGTATACTCTTCTCGGCTTAGGCCATCTCGCAACAGCATCCTGATGCCCAAACAGCAAGAAGAGGATCCAGTCTTTATTTTGGCAATCTACGCTCGTTCTGATGGGAAGCAACTCTGGCGTGTAGAAAAGACAATTGTGGCTCTTCCAAATTTGGATCAGCAGTTGAGGTCTCTTTGCGAGTTCCAAGGCAAGCTTCCTGACCGAAGCCTGTTCAGTGGACATGCGCCAGCTAAGATCGATGCCCGAAGGGCAGCATTGAACAGCTACTTTGATATTATGCTCGATACCTTTATGGACGAGAGAGCAGCTTTGGTGGTGTGCGACTTCTTCTCTACCGATGTTATCGGAGCTCCGGTCGATGATCCGCACTCAAGTCCAGACTCTGCCGTGGCACCAGCCGCATCGTCTATTATCAAAGGGAAGGGAAGAAAAGAGGGCTATCTGACCAAGCGTGGGAAGAATTTTGGTGGTTGGAAAGCTCGATACTTTATTCTTGAAGGCCCGGAGTTCAGGTACTACGAGGGTGTTGGCGGGGCCCATCTTGGTACCATCAAACTTCAAAATGCACAGATTGGCAAACAATCACAGCAGCAGTCGAGCCAGTCTCCATCGCGACGCGATGATGATGCTGAGAATCAGTACCGACACGCCTTCCTCATTCTCGAGCCGAAGCGGAAGGACTCCTCGAGCTTGGTGCGTCATGTGCTGTGTGCAGAGAGCGATGAAGAAAGAGACGAATGGGTTGAAGCATTGCTGCAGCATGTTGATTACCACGAGGAGAATCATACTACTCCTGTAGAGAAAGAACCAGGTTCCGGTCGGGGTCTGGCGTTTCCGAAGGGAATTCAAGACATTGGCCGGTCAAAGAGAAAAGAGAGCCCTGAGTCAGAGAAACCGGAATACCTTCAAGGGGTCAATTATGATGATACTATTGCTGCTGAGGCGCCGGTTCGCGGCCCTCCATATCGAGAAGGTGCTTCCTATTCTCCCCAAAATTCTGCATTCTTGAGCGAGGGCCACACTAGCAATCATCCATCGATATCCGCTCCTACTAATGCCGTTGTAATCCAAAATGCTGAATTTTGGGGTAACAAGCCACTATCGATGGCTGGCGTAAGAGACAAAAAGCGGAGCATTTTTGGTTTCAGAGGAAGATCCTCCTCTGATCTCGCCCAGGGTCAGCCAATAAATCAACAGCTTGGAGGTACTCAAAACCGAGTGGTCTTTGGCATTCCACTTATAGAAGCTGTTGAATGCTCGCAACCTGTTGGTGTGGATGTCATGCTTCCGGCTGTCGTCTATCGGTGCTTGGAATACCTCAAAGCCCGGAATGCTGCAAGAGAAGAAGGCATGTTTAGGTTGAGCGGCTCTAACATTACTATCAAGGCTCTCAAAGACCGGTTCAACACTGAAGGCGATATCAAACTTCTTGATGGGCAGTATTACGATGTTCATGCCGTGGCATCTCTGCTTAAGCTTTATCTGCGCGAACTGCCAGCGTCAATTCTCACGAGAGAGCTACATCTTGATTTCCTCAAAGTTCTCGGTAAGTTTTAACTCCCATAAATTTCGGGCGTGTGAGCTGATTGGCATAGACCTTGATGGAAGAGAGAAGAAGATTGCAGCTTTCAATGTTCTCGTTCATAAACTGCCTAGAGTGAACTGTGAATTGATACAGGCCATCTCTTCCTTCCTTATCGACATCATCAACAATGCGGATGTCAATAAAATGACGGTCAGGAATGTCGGCATAATCTTTGCTCCAACTCTGAACATTCCTGCCCCTCTGATCTCCATGTTCTTGACCGACTATACTGAAATCTTTGGGACAGCTATTGAAGAAGCAAACTCTCCCATCCACGAAATTACCGTCACGGCTCCTGCTCTAAGTTCTGAGGCTATCCGCTCTCCGCGCAGGCAAATGTTCTCTGATATCCCAACGCCTGCCTATAACCAGACATCGTTCCAGCAGGCCATTGCCTTCAGTCCCGGGCTTCAACAAAATTCAGGTTATGATACTGGCTTCATCCCCCTGCAACCTAGCTATGATGCCCCTGTCTATAATCAACAGCAGATGCAAGGGGAGGGTTTTGGAAGCCTTAATGGTGTGCTTCATCCCGCAAACTCCCGAGAGGCGAAGCAGAAACGTCGAGAAAGTGGCATACTTCTTGCTAACATGGGTTTGGGCGGGCAACGGAAGGGTTCGATGCCGCGGCTTAGAGACGAAGCAGGCATGGTGCAGGAGGAAAGCGCCTTCGAATAAGACTGAAATTAGAAATATGCCTGTCACCTCTAGAAACCGCTCAACTGCTGGAAAAGAAGAGGAGTAGTGAATGCAAGGAGTAAAATAGAATACGCGATGGTGTTGCTTGGATTAAGAACGATTTTCGATGGTTCGACATACCTCGGGGTTTTTCTCGCGAATGGGAAATATATTACTATCACCCACTCCTTCCACAACCTTCCGCACCACATCCCTTCTCTGGGCTCTTCATATCTTCCTCTACTGCTTTAATAAGTTGTACGAGCTCGGGACCGGTTCCGCGGGTCACACATACACACATACATCTTCACTTACCCTTGTACAAAGTAATGTCTCGTCTGGCACCTTTTTCTCTTTGTTCTATTTCTATCCGGCGTTCTAGGCCCGAGCATTCTCGCTAGGCATGACGGGGGAGGGTTTTGATTTCCTAGTCTGCATTTCTGCATCCGCTACTCTCGCTTTGACTTGTTCGCGGCTCGGGTTCTCGCCTGAGGTCATTTCTTTCGGTTCTTGGTTGTCGTTTTGGAGCACTCGCTCTCATGCTGCTGGTTGTTGGTTGCTGGTTGTGGTTTGATTCACGTTTATCTTTGCTCCTGGACATGGAGCAACACGAAAGGGACTGGGCAAAATTTTTTTTTTGAGATGATGATTGAATTGAATTGAATCGAATTGATAGGACGTCATATGTATGTAGGCATGTCTTCGGGTGGGATATAATCATAAATACTCTTCATCGAATGGTCAAAAGATGTTACGAGGTGGTGATTGTCACCCGGCAAGTGCCACGGCGACGCATAACGGTCTCGCAAATCGTATCCTGGAATTAGTCCAAGCAAGGGTTCCCCGATGCAACGTGTGGGACTTGCTTGGCTCGCCTACACCAGCTTAGTCGCCGGGAATCTGGGGGAATTTATTTCCGCAACGCTAATTGGACGGAAATGTGCAACTCCTGCATTTTGCGGTGACCAGACGAGACTCCCGATTCTCCTGACTCCCTACCACGGCTACCTCTCTTTCAGCTTGTTGCCTGTTCGTATCAGCGCCAATAACCCTGCCAACAGGAAATTCTATTTACGGATCTGCTGCAGCTCAACACAATCTCCAGGTCCTGTTGCTCTACATATGCGCCTCGCTATTTAACAAGGAAGCCTCTTTTTTTTACTAATCAGAAATCATCCCATCTCTGGCGTTGCTCACCTAGACCCATCTCATGGATGGTTTTCTGTTGAGTCATGGCTGTGGCTCAAGCTATCAAGCGGTGTTTTTCTGACCCGCGAAGGGCGCTGGTCTTCATCTCCACCGTTTTGTGTGGCGTGGTTCCGGGACTGGTTATGGGTCCAATTAAGCGACGGACGTTGCTTTGTTCCACAACCCGGCTAGGGCGAGTAGGCCGTGCACCATGCTAGCGGCCAATTACCTCGACGATCATCTGCTCACAGGCCTCACAGGAAATTCCGGTGGCTCTGCAACACGAAGATGCGGGCATCCACTGCTGTTTGATATGGGATGCCTGGGCTTGATATGACCCCCTGGGGCCGTTTTTGGGTAGTCTTAGGAGGTTGGTGGGCGTGAAGGGGCTGGATATTTAAACAAAGGGCTTGGTCTTTCCTCTTGATCTTTCTCTTTCTTTCCCTGCAGCAGCTCTTCTGTCAACACTTTGACTTCTTTAAAGGATATTTTATCTCCTGTCACTCCTTACCACAAACCCTTCAAACCTATATACTTTTTTAATACCAAACATCACTTTCACCACCTAGTCACAATGTCTGACCAAAAGGCCGCCGGAGGTCCCATCGATAACCGTGATATCGATGACTGGAAGAACCGCTTCAACAAGACCATGGCCAACACTGAGAAGTTCTCTGCGCCATCCCCTCCTGGTGCTCGCCCATGGGGCACTGACTTTTTCTCCTGCTTCGCGCCCGTCGATCTCTGTACGTGATTTCCACAGCTCTCCAGTGAGGCTTGAAATTGTGATGTGTCGCTAACAATCCGATGCAGGCCTGATCACCTGCTGCGTTCCCTGCGTGACCTTCGGCAAGACCCACCACCGCACGCGCAAGAACAGCAACATGGAGGGTTACGAGCCAATCAACACTTCGGTAAGCAACTTTGTTTTTTATTTTCTCCTGGCCAAGGTCGGGTCATCACCGACGTTTTCTTGGCAATTCCTCAGCCCAGCTCACTCAGCCCTATCATATCGCCTTGTGCGGCCTGGCCTTGTCTCGCCCTGCCCCTAAATCACACTCGCTGACTCTCCTCCCACGCGCTAGTGCCTCGCCTTCTGGGCCTCATCCTGTTTCGGCCTTCACTGGGTCCTGCAGTCGATGCAAATGCAGGATATCCGCGAGAAGTACAACCTGGAGGGCTCCTGCATTGTTGATATCGCCAAGTCGTGCTGCTGTGGTTGCTGCGCGCTGATCCAGGCTGAGAAGGAGAGCGAGCTCCGCGAGAAGGAGAAGGGCGTCGTGTCCAGCCAGTACGCCAACGAGCAGATGGTTGCCCAGCCGCATTAGAGAGGATTAGTGAGACTGCGTTAGCGAGTGAGACGAACTTTAGGGGGGAATCGGAGAATGTGATGTGGAGGAATGCAGGTGGTAGCGCTGGTGGATATACGGACTGGGTGGACACTAGTTTTCTTTTGTACTGGTCGCGTATGGTATATTTGTGTATGCTTGGAGCTCGATACCCTACGTAATTTCCTTCGTAGTACGCACAGAATGTGGAAAAAGCTCTTTCAGGAGTATTTCGCCCTGCTTAAACTTCTCCGATGCACACCGTGTTCATTGGTCTATGGATCGTAATTACACATCATATGACACCTAAAAGCCGTCATGATCGTGTTTCCCACAGCACGCGTCCGAAAACCCAGCGCACCGACCTTTCCCAAATATGCTTAACAAATATGCCGCACGCTATGCGAGTAAATAAAATATCGGATCCCGCAGCCGGATTTTCGAACACACAAAGACAACAGAAACTTCCAACTTCTAACCTCCAAACCCGCGTCTGAACCAATTTACATATACGTCAAGTCCTCCAAGACCCAATATCCGTGCGCATGCATCATCCCGTCCCGTCCCATATTTGTATAGAACATAAAACCCGGAGGTTGGCGTCGTTATGACATAAAGCGTGGTAGTTTCTCTGCACACCGAGGGACGACATCAGAATACAAATCTCTACAATGAAACCCGATGACGCACCAGTCAGGCGCGTCGGAAGAGAAGTCGAGACATACTGCTGAAAAGACTCCCTGACTTTGCTTTCCCCTCGTCCTCATCCTCACTGCTGCTACTGCTGTCGTCGCTGCTGTCGTCGCTGTCGCTGTCCAGAGCGCCGTTCACGCCGTTCAGCCGCACAGTGCCCGGGTTTATGGGCTTCGGTGGTCCTTGTTTCGCTGGCGCGGCGCGCACTTGCTCGAGCTGCTGTTTGAGAGTAGGGAATTTGGAGAGCACGGCGCGGCTTTTGGTAGGGACGGCCGAAGAGGTAGCGTGGCCTGCTGCCGATGAAAGTGGGGCTTGGGATTGTACGGCGGGTGGCGAGGACAGCTTCATGAGGCCTGAGGCTCGGGGAAGGCTCTGCGATGATTCCTGACTGGAGTTGCTGGAATCGCTGGAGTCGCTGGAGGTGCTTGGGGTAGGGCTCGGGTCTTTTTCTTCAACATGCAGTTCCGGAGGAGAAGAGGGAGGAGCTGGGTCGTCATCCTCCATCTCTACGTCTTCGTTTGGCGGTTCTTGCACCCTAGTTGTAGTTTGCTGAGCATCTTGTCCTTGCTCTGGAGATTGGCTCATTTCTGGAGATTCGCCATTACTAGATGTTGAGCCTTCGGATGGTGTGTGAGAGACGTAGCGAGCAGGGGCTCGAGTGGTTGGTGTAGAAGAGGGCTCGGGCTCTGGAGAGTCCTTCATCCTGCTGGAGTCCGACTCCGACTCTGAATTAGATTGGTCTGCCTCTGGCGATGCCTTCTCAGGTTCCTTGGTCTCCTGCATAGCTTCTGCAAGCTCAACCGGTTTTGGAGTGTCGATCTCATCTAGATCATCCGAACCGGACTCATCTGGTCGTGACGACTCGGACCTTTCTCTAGATAGCTGTCTTTGTTCAGTTTCATGTCTCATCTGAGCCGCTTGAACTTCCTCAGAGGTCTGTCTTTCTTCGGATAACTGTGCGAGTTCTAAAATGTCATTTCGATTGGGGACACTAGTATGATTGAATAATAATACCTCCTCACGTCCATCTTCTTTTTGTGCACTTATAACAGGATGAAGTTGATCCACGTTCACAGGTGATGTAGGTTTTTCAGTTGCCAGCAGGCGTTCCTTAGTATCTTGTGCTCCTAAAGTTTCAGCTAATAGTTTCCGCTTGGCTTCTTGTGCCTTTTCCTCTTTCGCCCTCATTGAAGGCCCTGGCTTTACCTCGTTAGGTTGGGATTCGGATTCGTCTGAAGAATACATGAATTCATCACTGTCGGAGGATATAGCAATCGCCTCTTCACTGGGCGCAGGTTTAGGAGGGGATAGCCGGATCAACTTTTCTTTTCCTTTGTCCCGTGGAAATCCTAATAGTGTCTGCCGCATCGCTGGGGTGATATTTGGAGTGATCGTCTTTCTTAGTTGCGAACTTCCAAGTTGCGAAGGTGTTTCGGATGGTTTACGGTTGGGAGGCACAGCATTCTTCGCGTCGTGAGTGGGTAGAGAGAGTTTCCTCTTACTACGACGCAGTGGGTGCTCAGAATACACGTCGGGTAGCTGAGATTGTGGATCACTTTTTTGTTGAGGCGATGATTTAGCCCCTGAGGCGTTCCTAGCAGCCTCCGGTGAAGATTTTTCGAAGTCTGGCAAAGGTACTTCTGCTCTTTGGATCACTGGGTGAAATCTTTCTGTAGATGCTATTCCCGGTGCGTCATTATGTGTTTTGTTGGCTTTCGTGCTGGAAGCTTGCCCTCCAGTCTTTCTAGCTGGCCGCTTCAATATTCCAGTAGGACTTGTAGCTTTTTGGATATTGGATAATCCTGTTTGGCCTTTCTTTTCCAAAGACTCTAATTCAGTGCTGAAAGAGACCGACCGCCTGACAGAGCCCTGGACCGAAGATGCCTGATCAGATAAAGCAAAGGAGGCCTCTTCGACTGGAGTCACTATATTCCTCTCGTTATTGAGCTGTTTGCTAGGCACCAATACGATGACGGAACTCTCTTTTGCATTTTTGCGCCGATTTAACTGGGCAACCTTTTCATTCATGGTAGGTGGAGTTATTGGTGCCCGGAATGTTTGAGTGGTTTCCTGAGCTTTGCCTTCAGCCTCTTGAGCTCTTCTTTGATCGACTTTTTTCCTGAGCTCCTCGATTTTAGCCAGTCTTGCCTGTTTTTCGTCTGAGTCCATTAGCGGTGATGTCGTCGCTGCATTCGATTCTGGCCTAGAATTAGCTGATGGTGGCGCCTTTACACTCGTGGAAGCTTGTGTTTGACGCTGCTTCTCATTAGATTCCTCTCTAGCTTTCCTTGATGGCGTTTCCCGCGTCTTCGTTGCTGCTGTATCTGTCAATTTCCTAGAACGCGTTGCTCGACCCTTTTTCGTTGAATTTGTATCTGGCCCGACCGATGAACGTAATCTTGTTCTCTTTGATTCCGGCGTCTGCTTCACTACCGAAACCTTGGCGCTGTCTTGTGATCCAAACGATGTCTCCTCTCTCAGTCTCCTCCGCTCTTCAGATTCCCTTAATCGTAAGTCTCTCTCAGAAGACTTCCGCTCAGCCTCATTCGCTTCCTTCTGCGAAAAATGCTCTGCTAGGATCGCCTCCGTTTTCCTGGATTTGTTAGCTTTAATTTGGCGAGTTATGCAAGCTTCTCGCCTTTTATCCGCCAATTCTTTTTCCTTTTCTTTTGCATTCCTTTTCTCATCATACTCCCTCTGTTTCCCAGCACTTGGCGATTTCGTTTTACGGCTTGTTGTCAACTTAGCACTTTCGGAGTGCTGTGTGTTCGAGTTATCTTCAATAGGTGTTTGCTTCTCGGCATTTCGGGGGTTCGAAGGGTGTTTTGGGCTTGGCATTTTGTATGACCTCTTTAAAGGCCTCTTCAAGGTTGATGAACCCTCGACGCTTTTACTACTTGAGGAATTGCCGTTCGAGGTAACATTGTTTTCGACTGCCTCGCTAGATGTTGTCTTGGGGCTCTGACCTAGATCTGGGTTTTCTCCTCTACTCCGACGTCTCTCCCTCATGATATGCAGCAGCTTCGTTGCATGCATTGGAGATCCACTACGTGCATTTTCAATTGTCTTCAAGGTAGGCGTAACTATAGGACGCGCTTGATCTTGAGGAGACGGTCTGATTAGCCCCTCTTCAGCTCTTTCGCCATTAGTAAGCGAGGGAGCAATGGTATTGGACATTTGGGCGCTAGTTGGAGGAGACTGTAGGGTGTAAGTCGGATGGGCCTTGGTCTGGCGCGTTCTTGGCGTCCGGGGATGGCGACCATAGGTCTTCAAACGTTTAGTCCTTCTATTCATGATACTAGTTTCCTCGTCCGGCGACTCAATGTCCTCATACACGTCCACTCGTTGCGCGTTTAGAATCCCGAATGTGGGCGATGTGGTTATTTCCAGATATTCTGGGGTGGAAGCATTGGACGAATAAGGATTTGAAGGCAATCGAGGCTCTCCAAACTTCGGTCGGAGCCGGTTTGCCACGTCTTGACTTGATTGATCGATATCCACTGCGCCATCCACGTCTTCATCACCACCTACATCATGAAGGTCCTCACGCTCAGCATGCTCAGTGACAGGTGCAGCTTGGGCACTATGTGGCGTACTCTTGTGAACTGCAGTTGATTGGTGAGCCCGCAATTTTGACGCCGGAAGAGAAGGCTTAATGAATGTAATTGGAGCGCTTGTCAGAACTGTGTCGCTGGCGCCGAGAAGTGGACTACTTTGATAATGCCCACTGGATTCGGGGATTTGTTGCACAGATTGCCCTTCCGGTTCTGGTGATTCGCTCTTAGGAGGCTCCTCGAAGCTCGGATTTCCACTACCTTCTGCACCTGGTTGAGAATCTTCTACGACGATAACTGAAGAACCAGACCCAGACCCAGACCCTCGGTGACGATCGTGGTTTTCAAGACTCCCTTTATTGCTGACTTCAAAATTCCTCGCCACAACATCTCGTTCACGAGAGTGAACCGGTCGGTCTGGATGAAGGTCCTCTATGGGAGCACCGTAACGTTGCTCCTCAATACGCCGTCTCTTGTTCCCACCGGATTGTTGAATCTCAAGAAGTCTCTTATGCGCGTTCGCCGGCCGTAGATTGGAAGTGACTGGTACTGAAATATCGCGACCGATTGAGGCTTGGATCACTTGAATTATAATCTTCTCTTGGTCCTTTTCGCCCCCGAAAATGGCACCCACCGTGTCGCTCAAATCCAAATCGCAGTCATATCCATCCTGTATTTTCTTGATCATAAAGTCCCTAAATAGCATTCGTAAGAACATATCTAAAGGAGCGGAGAAGAAGCTCAGGCGTCAAGCCGCAGCGCTGGGTGTGGACTCACGCTGCTTGTGCGGGAGTGAGGTAGTTCCTTTTGTACCTTTCCTCCACGAGTGTCCATATCTGTTCGAAGGTTTGCTCAGGTCTCACCGGTAGAGTAAACTTATTGGGCTTCCTTGGGGTGATAGGGATGCTACTATATGCGGCGAGTGAATTTGCGGGGCCTTTGGAGAGAGGCAGGACCTGCACAATTAATCGCATAGTTATTAACCGCGAGGCCGAGATTCAATGGTGTCGTTATGACATATGGATTGCTGAGCAAAACGACGGGAATAGCGAGGAAATCGAGGTTTCATAATGAAGGGAGGGCGTTGTGGTGGGTAGAGCTCTAGTGGAGAGCTCTTGGTGAATCTTCGAAGTGAAGGCGGAGATTTTCCGAAGTAGCCTCACGATTTTGGTTTCATGCGCCTTTGAAGCTGCATAGTCAAGACACTGCTCTGCTCGATGACTTTAAATATTTTCCTATTGTGTGGACATCTCAATATAAGTATTAACATGAAATATGTTATTAGACATTTTCAATCAGGTAGTGGAGGATTTCAGCACAACAAAAGAGCATAGTAAAACACGACCACGTGGAGTCGTGATTCCGCGTCAAGCGAGCAGCCAATAGTTCCAACGACATCCCCCTGGCTGTGCATCCGCACAAGATCATCGAAGTACTAGCAATGACGCCCTGGGGTGGGACACACCCTAGCAACTTGGAAAAGGCCAAATCCAACGTTGGATATAGCAACTGATTTAGGAAAAGCTGATTTTCACTTAGGTCTTTAGGAAACTCCTACAGTCGTTTACGAAATATCGGTAAAAATCGCCAGGTCACAGCAAAACGCATCACCCCCCCCTTAAAACAATATACCCCATATAACTCCACCAATATTAATCAAATTTGTATATATTAGAGGCTCATTTTATAGCTCTATTCTAGGGCTATAAAAT
>Ga0307515_10012338_pt1 | contig 16079 bp, 13 predicted proteins | sample 17_EM_MG_FD_194513 | JGI IMG/M metagenome (GOLD analysis project Ga0307515, IMG submission 194513) | Populus trichocarpa ectomycorrhiza microbial communities from riparian zone in the Pacific Northwest, United States - 17_EM | ecosystem: Host-associated > Plants > Roots > Unclassified | place...
CGCGTTCGGGTTGGGCCTGACCTACCGCAGCCGCACGCGGGTCGGCACGCTCGACGAGGCGCCCGGCCCGGCCGCGGGCTGCCCGTAGCGCGAAGCGCGCGCGACCGGGTTCCTTCCGGCGGCCGCTGCGGCTAGCATCGCGGCGTGATCGAGCTCGACATGGACCTGATTCTCGACGCGCGCCGCGCGCTCGAGGGACGCGTTCGCCGCACGCCGATCGAGGCGTCGCCGGCGCTGTCCGACGCCGCCGGCGCGCCGGTGTTGCTCAAGCTCGAGTCGCTCCAGCTCACCGGCTCGTTCAAGATCCGCGGCGCGTACTTCGTGCTGTCGCGGCTGTCGGCCGACGAGCGCGAGCGCGGGATCGTGACCTGCTCGGCGGGCAACCACGGCAAGGCGGTGGCGTACGTCGCCCGCGCGCTCGGCATCCCGGCCGAGATCCACGTGCCGCGCGACGTCGATCAGGCCAAGCACGACGCCATCGTGGCGCTCGGCGCCCGGGTGGTCCGCTCGGAGTTCGAGGGCTACGACGATACCGAGCAGGTCGCGCAGGCCGAGGCGGAGCGGTCCGGACGACCGTTCCTGACCGCGTTCGACGATGGCCGCATCCTCGCCGCCAACGGCGGGACCGTCGCCGCCGAGATCGTCGAGGACTGCCCGGAGGCGCGGACGTTCCTGGTGCCGGTCGGCGGCGGCGGGCTGTCGGGCGGCATCGCGTTCCACGTCAAGACGGTGCTGGCCGACAGCCGCGTGATCGGCTGCCAGCACGAGGGCTCCCCGGCGCTGGCGCTGTCGCTCGAGCGCGGCGAGCCCGTCGTCAGGCTCCCGGCGTTCACGACCACCGCGGGTGGCCTCGAGGGCGGCATCGGCCGGATCGGGTTTTCCGTCCTCAGGTCCCGGATCGACGGCGTCGCGCTGATCAGCGAGGCCGAGATCTTCGACGCGGTGCGGTTCATGCTCGAGCGCCACCAGTACCTGATCGAGCCGTCATCCGCGGTCACGGTGGCCGCGATCCTGACCGGCAAGGCCGGCCGGCTCACGTCGCCCACCGTCGCGGTGATCTCGGGCCGCAACGTCGGGCTGCCCACGCTCCGCAGGATCCTCGCCGCGTGAAGGTCATCGGCCCCGACGAGATCCGCCGCCGGGTGACCGCGCCGCAGGCGATCGCCGCGATGCGCGACGCCGTGATCGCGCAGGCGCGCGGCGACTGCGACACGCCGATGCCGATGCACGTCGATCTGTCGCCGGCCGGCGGCGGCGAGGTCCACATCAAGTCGAGCTACCGCAAGGGCGGCCGCCACGTCGCGCTCAAGGTCGCCGGCAGCTACGTCGAGCGGCCGTACGGCTCGATCGCGCTGATCTCGGTCGCGACCGGCGAGACCGTGGCGTACTTCGACGACGGCGGCTACCTGACCGACCTGCGCACCGCCGCGGTGTCCGCGATGGTCGCGCGCGAGCTCGGCCGCAGCGACACGGTGCTCGGGATCCTCGGCACCGGCGTCCAGGCGCGGCTCCAGGCCCAGCTCCACGCCGAGGTGCTGCCGCTCGCGCAGGTCGTCGTCTGGGGCCGCAGCCCCGAGCGCGCCGCGGCGTGCGCCGCGGATATCGCCCGGCTGTTGCCGCGGGTCCGCGTGGCGATCGCCGGCTCGCCCGAGGAGGTCGCCGCGAGCGCCGCGCTGATCGCGACCACCACCGCGTCGCGCGCCCCGCTGCTGCGCGCCCGCGACGTCCGGCCCGGCAGCCACATCTCGGCGGTCGGCGCCGACTCACCCGGCAAGCAGGAGCTCGATCCGGAGCTGCTCCGGCGCGCCGCGCTCGTGCTCGTCGACTCGCGCGCCCAGTGCGAGCGGCTCGGCGAGCTCCAGCACGCGCCATCGGAGCGCGACCGCGCCGTCGAGATCGGCGCGTTCTGCGCCGCGCCCATCGCCCACGACCGCGCCGGGATCACGATCGCCGACTTCACCGGCCTCGGCGCCGAGGATCTGTTCATCGCCGAGGCCTGCGCGGCGGCGGCGGCGGCTGACTGACCGAGCGGCTCAGGCGAGGTTCCGGTCGGCCAGCCCGAGCTCGGTCCAGCGCGCGCGCCAGTCCTCGGCCGAGAGCTCGCCCAGGACGAGCTTGCGGAGCTCGAGGAACGGCTCCACAGTTGCGTCGCCGCGCGTGAACACGAACGGCTGGCCGACGTGCGCGGTCACCGTGAAGCCGGCGTCGACCAGGATCACCGCCAGCGCCGAGCCCGCCGTGCTGGCCCACCACTGGCGCAGGCCATCGTCGTCGGCGCCGTTCGCCTCGTGCTCGCCGAGCGCGCGGGCGGCGAGCCGGTAGAGCTCCGGCAGACCGGTCGGGATGGCGCCGACGCGGATCTCCGCCAGCGCCCGCTTGACCTGCGCCACGTCCTCGCGCCACGCCGCGATCCACAGCCGGGCGGTGTCGTCCCAGTCCACCGGCTCGAGCTTGCGCTCGACCTGGCCGGCGATGTAGTCGGACTCGATCCGGTCGGCGTCGTCGATCAGCTCGATCGCGCGGCGCGGATCGGGCGGGCGCTCGGGCCCGGACAGCGCGGCGGCGGCGGCGACCCGCTCGCGCAGCGGCGGATGCGAGTCGTAGGGGTCGGCGGCGCCGTCCGCCAGCTCGTTGGCCACCGACTCGTCGAGCAGCTTCGCGAACTGCTCGTCGGCGAGGAACCGCGAGAACCCCTCGCCCACCGCGGGCAGCGCGCCGCGCACCACGAGCGGGAGTACCTCGGTGCGCATGTAGATCGAGTGCGCGATGCTGGCGGCGTGGGTCTTCTTGAGCCCGTCGATGATCGCGCGCGTACCCTCCGCGCGCACCGCGACCGCGTCGGCGCTGAACTCCTGCGCGCGGCTGATCGCCTGCGACACCCGCATGAACCCCGTCAGGAACCAGCGGAACGGCGCCTGGACAGCGTCGAACACCACACCGATCCAGTGATCGGTCGAGTTCCGCACCTTGGCCAGGTTGACCACCGTGCGCGCCAGGCCGCCGCGGGTCTTGTAGATCCATGGTCCGAGCCGGGTGTCGCCGCCGTAGAAGTGCCCCATCTCGTGCGCGAGCACCGCGCGCAGCTCGTCGACCTGCAGCACGCGAAGCAGCGGCAGCCCGATCCCCATCACCCGCCGGCTCCCGATCCCCATGATGCCGCCGCGCTGGGCGACGAACGCGTTGACCTCGGAGACCAGGTAGACATGCGCCGGCATGCGCTGCCCGGTCGCCGCCGCGATCGCGCGGATCTCGGCGAACAGCCGCGGATGATCGGCCTCGGCGACCTCCGGCCCCGGCGACTCGAACCGGTCCAGCCGCGGCAGCACGGACCACACGATCACGGCGGCGGCGACGACGCACGCCGCGGCCGCGCCGACCATCAGGAACATCAGGCGGCCGACGCGAACCGACGGCAGCGCTCGCACGAGCAGCAGGCCGAGCAGCACCAGCGCCGCCGACACCGCGACCGCCAGCGCGTAGAACAGCACCATCAGGACGATCGCAAACCCCGCACGGACCGCCAGCGACACACCAGCTCGCATCCCCTGAGTGCTAACACGAAGTAGGCAGTGACAGAAGACCGGGTCGAACCGGCCGCTGGCAGGACCGGGCAGCGCGGTCGCGGCCGCGCATCGCCCTGCTGCGTATCGTGCGAGGACAGGTCCACCGGATTCGTGTTATCTGCGATCCGCGACCGCGAACGTCGACGCTGGCACCGCCAGCACCGAGAAAGTCGAGCGAGACGCCATGGCCGAAACCACGCGAGATCCTGCTGCCGATCCGACCAGCCTGCGGCGCGGCGCCGTCGGCACCGTGGGCGCGGTCGTCATGTCGGCGGCGATCATGGGCCCCGCGGTGTCGACGTTCTTCAACCCGCAGTTCTCGACGCCGTTCTCCGGAGCGGCCACGCCGTTCGTCTACGTGGTCTGCGTCATCGCCATGCTCCTGGCCGCGAGCGGCATCATCGAGATGGCCCGCGAGCTGCCGAGCGCGGGAGCGTTTTACACCTACGTCGCGCGCGGCCTTGGCCCGCGGGCCGGGTTCATCACCGGCGGGCTGATGTTCGTGGCGTACGCGCTGCTCGCCCCCGCCGAGGTGGGACTGATTGGCTCCTACCTGCAGACCACCTTCGAGACCGAGCTCGGACTACACATTCCGTGGTGGCTGATCGGCATGGTGCCGGCCGCGGCGACCGTCGCCCTCGCCTACCGCGGGATCTCCGCGTCGCTGAAGACCGCGCTCGTGCTGTTCGGGGCCGAGGTGCTCGTGATCCTCGTGCTCTCGTTCATCGTGCTGGGGCGCGGCGGCGCGAACGGACTGAGCCTGCACCCGCTGTCGCCGAGCGCGTCGCCGCACGGCTTCTCGGGAGTCGCGACCGGCTTCGTGTTCGCCGCGCTGAGCTTCGTCGGGTTCGAGGCCGCCACCACGCTGGGCGACGAGCTCGATCGCCCGCGGCGGACCGTCCCGCTGGCGATCCTCTTGTCGGTGGTCGGCGTCGGCATCCTCTACGTGTTCTGCATCTGGGCCGAGGTCATCGGCCTGGGCGAGCGCGAGACCAACGCGCTGACCGGCGCGTCGACCCCGTGGAACGACCTGGCGACGCGCTACGCGGCGTGGATGAAGTGGCCGGTGATCGTCGCCTCGGTCTCGAGCATGTTCGCCGTCATGGTGAACTCTGCCAACGGCATCGTCCGGATCCTCAACACGATGGGGCGCGAGGAGCTCTTGCCGCGCGTGCTCGCCTATGTCCACCCCCGCCACCGGACGCCGACCCGCGCCGTGCTGGTGGTCGGCTTGTTCTCCGTGATCGTCGCGATCGGCCTGGGCGCCGTGAGCGGCGGGCTCGGCGATCCGGTCGCCGGCTCGAACGTCTACGGCTACCTCGGCTTCCTGCTCACGCTCGGCATCCTGCCGGTCTACGTGCTGACCAACCTCGCCGCCGTCGCGTACTTTCGCCGCTCCGGCCGGCTGCGCGTGGTGCGCCATGTCGTGCTCCCGCTGGCCGGCGCCGCGCTGATGGTGGTGCTGCTCGTCGAGCAGATCTTGCAGCAGACCGACGCGCCCTACACCTGGTTTCCGTGGGTGATCGTCGGATGGATCGCACTGCTCGGCGCGGTGGCCGCGTGGCTCGGTGCGCGGCGCCCCGAAGCGCTGAAGCGCGCCGGTGCCGTGCTGGCCACCGGCGAGGTCGTCGACGCCGCGCCCCTCCCCTCGGCGCGCGTCGTGCCCTGAGCGCGCGGTTCAACCGCGGGACGGACCGGCCGCTGCCAGCGCTCGGGTGTCGGCGAGCTTCCGCGCCGCGTCGGGATCGCCGAGGTCGGCCAGCGCCTGGAGCGCGGCCGCGCGGACCCGCGGCGCGGGGTGCCGCTCGGCGAGGCCGGCGAGGACACCGGGATCCACCGCGCCGCCGAGCGCGCCCGCGAGCTTGCAAAGCAGGATCACGCGATCGTTGTAGATCCCGTGGACCGATGCGACCCGTCGGGTGTGGAGATCGAAGTAGTACTGATCCTGGACGTCGACCTCGGGCGGGATCAGCATCAGGTTGAGCGAGATCGACATGTCGTCGGGGGGCGCCTGCTCGTGCACGTCGCGATGCGCGCGATACAGCATCACCTTGCCCGTCGTCAGCCGGGTCCGTTCCAGGAACACGAGCTCGGCGCGCGCGCCCACGACCGGCTCGAACGACCCCGGCTCGACCTCGTAGATCTGGGTCTCGTAGCCCGAGCCCCAGTATCCGACGGTCAGGAACGAGAAGTTGTGGTCGTGCGCCACGCCGTAGAAGTTCACGCGGTCCTGCGTCGAGCGGACGTCGTCGGACTCGGCCCGGGGCGTCCAGACGTTGGCGCGCACGAACCAGCCCGGGCCGCCGCCGAGGATGAACGACTGCGAGATGTACTCGTTCCCGATCTGAAATTGTTCCCAGCGCCGGAGCCCCGCGCACAGTTGCTCGGCGAAGAAGCTGCGGTGATTGGCCAGCGCCGCCAGCCTGGGCGCCGACGCGATGACGCTGTCGAGATCTCGCACGTCGACGGTCGCGCGCACGTGCGCGAGGTAGTCGTCGAGGCCGATCACCTCGGAGGTCTGGACCGGCAGCGTCAGCGCCACCTACGACTCGCCTCCCGGCCTCAGCCGATCGAGCCCGCGCCGCGCCGCGCTTCGCACGTGCGGGTGCGGGTCGTCCGTGGCCGCCTCGAGCAGCGGGAGCGCCGCCGCAGGATCGACCTCGACCGCCGCGCGCAGCGCGGTCCAGCGGACATGGTGCGACGGGTGCTCGGCGACGCGCGCGAGCGCGGCCAGCGCGTCCGGATGACCGAGCTCGACCAGGGCCCACACCGCGAACTCGATCAGGTTCGAGGCCCGGTTCGCCGGCGTCGGCGTGTGCGGCACCAGCGTCGCGCGGTCGTAGGTCCAGCGCACGCGATCGACGGGCGCGGACGACAGCTCGATCAGGTACGAGCTCGACGCAGCCGGCAGCGGATCGCAGACGTCGCGCCACGCGCGGAGCTCGAGCACCTCGCCGTCACCGAGCTCGGACTCGCCGGCCGGCGAGAGCACCACCGTTCGATCGAACACCTCGGGTGGGTGCGGGCTGGTGTGGCGATACAGCGCCACGCGCGCCGGGTGCAGCGCGGCGAGCAGTCGATGCTGCGCGGAGCCGTAGAGGTAGTCGATCCGGTCGGCGGCGGCCGCGATCGGGATGACGTTCAGCTCGAACGCGGGGTCGCGATGCAGGCTCCACGAGAACCGCGAGCTATCGCGGATCACGTCGGTCGGGCAGGCCAGGACGCTGCGAAGGTCCCACGCCACGACCTCGGACACGAACGACGTCCGGAGCAGGCGCGCGAAGTCGTCGCGGCAGGCCCAGATCGCCTCGGGGCCGTCGCGCTCGAACCGCGGCTTCGCGGCCTCGACGAACGCGGCCAGCGCTACCGATGCGTGGGGTCGACTGACGGGTGGCCCGCCGCCCTCGCCTGCGATCAAGCTCAGCCGCCGATGATCTCGATGCTGCCGCGATCGGTCCCGCCGGTCCCCTCGCCCGCGTTGCCGCCGGCCCGCAGGTGCGTACGGATCCGGAGCACGCCATCGGCGCCGCGGCGCTGGGTCGTGCCCTCCTCCGGCGCGAGCGCGGAGATCGGCGCTTCGAGATCGTCGAGGATCGGTCGGGCGGCCTTGCCATGACGGAACAGCTTCGCGAACAGCATGATGTGCACCTCCAGGACCGTGGATCGGTCCTTCCCGCGCCTACAGTAACCCGTCCGCGCCGGAACGACACGCGGATCTTCCGGACGGCGCGTGGCCGAACCGGCAGTCCTGGCAACAGCCGCGCGCCTGGAGGTACGGTGCGCACATGACGCTGGTCATTCGAACGTTCGCGAATCCGGACGAGGCCGCGGTCGTGGCGCTGTGGCGGGCCGCCGGGCTGACCCGGCCGTGGAACGATCCGCACGCCGACATCGCGCGCAAGCAGACCGTGCAACCCGAGCTGTTCCTGGTCGGCGAGCTCGGCGGCGAGATCGTCGCGAGCGCGATGGCGGGCTACGACGGACACCGCGGCAGCGTCTACTACCTCGCGGTGAGCCCGGCCCACCAGCGCAGCGGGTACGCGCGCGCGTTGATGGCCGAGGTCGAGCGCCGACTCGAGGCAATGGGCTGCCCCAAGCTCAACCTCATGGTGCGCCGTGACAACACCGCCGTGATCGGGTTCTACGACCACCTCGGCTACGAGGAGCAGAGCGTCGTGACCCTTGGCAAGCGCCTGATCGTGGACGCGCCGAGCGATCGATGACCGAGGAGCCGGCCCCACCGCGTGGGCCGTGCGATGCGCGCTGCGTCGATCCGCTCGGCGGCGCAGGCCGGATCGTTCGAGGTCTCCGCACAGGCTCGCGGCACCATCGGGTACTCACCGGGCCGGGGATCACGGTCGCGCTGCGATCATCGCGGCCAGCACCGGTTCGAGCTCCGGCCACGCGTCGGCGGCAGCGGGATCGTCGAGCGTCGCGATGAGCGCCCCGGCCTTGGTCATCCGGCACGCCACCCGCAGGCGCCGGGCAGGCTTGGCGTAGGTGACGTACCACGCGAGCCCGAGCGCCTTGATCGCGTCCGTCGCCGCGACCTCGCTCGCGCCCACCGCGGTGGTCGCCTGGCGCTGCTGCTCGCACGTCGCGCTCGCGATCAGCTTCGTGGTGATCATCGCGGTCGCCTTGGCCTGCGTGTACTCGATGATGTCCGTCGTGTCGGTACCCGACGTGCGATACGTGCCGGCGAGCGCGGGCCCGTCGACCACTCGCCCGCTGGGGAGCTTGACGCGCGTCCGCTTCGGCGCCGGCGCGGCCGGGCCGACGCGCGCGTTGATCGGCGAGATCATCCGCGTGATCACCGGCGCGAGATCGTCCAGCAGCTTCTTGGTGGTCTGGCGCAGCTTGCGGATCTTGTTGTCCTGGTCGTCGAGCTTGCGCTCGAGCGTGCGGTACTTCGCGTTCGGGTCGGCGTTCAGGATCTCGAGCGTCGCGGTCAGCTCCGCGCAGTACGCCTGGATCTGCGCGAGCCCGTCGCGCAGCACCGCGAGATCGGCCTCGTACTGCTTCTGGCCATCGTCGACGAGCGCCTGTGCCCCGGTCGCGACCTTGGTGACGCCATCGGCGCGCGTCCGGCACCCCGCGAGCTCCTTCTCGTAGCCCTGGGCAAGCTCCTTGGTCTTCGAGTCGGCGGCGGCCGGCGCCGCGACGGCGCAGAGCGCCAGGATCACCAGGTGGGCGCGCATTGCCGAGATCCTAGCGACGTTCGCGCCCGGCAAGGAAGCTCCGAAGGGAGCTCGGCGCACCGCTCGTCACCATTTGCGACGGGCCGGTAAGTGATCGAACGACATCCGGCACGCCGTGCGGCGCCGCCACATCTGTCTGTAACTACGAGAAAAAGAACCTCAGGCTTCGCGGTCGGGGGACCGGAGCGCCCGAGATACTCTGCGCGCATGGCTGGGGACGACTTCGCTGATCTCGAGCACGGCGCGACCGAAGCGCATCCGCGCAAGACGAGCACGCCGCGAGGCGGTGGGATCGCCTTCATGGTCACGGTGATCGAAGGGCCCGACGCCGGCGCGCAGTTCCAGGTCGATGAAGGTCACCCGTCGCCGCTGCTGATCGGGCAGAGTCCGGCGTGCACGCTGCGGCTCCGCGACCCGCGCGTGTCTCGCCGCCACGTGGCGCTGGAGGTCGCCGGCGAGCGCCTGCGGGTGACTGATCTCGATTCGACCAATGGCACCTACTGCGCGGGGCTGGCGGTGCGCGACGCGTACCTGCGCGGCGGCGAGTCGCTCCAGATCGGACAAACCCAGCTTTGCGTCGAGCGGCGCGCCGGCCTGGCGCTGCCGGCACCGAGCGATCGCATCCGCTTCGGCGGCGTGCTCGGCGAGAGCCCGGCGATGCGTCGACTGTATCCGCTGATCGAGCGCCTCGCGGCCTCCGATATCCCCATGGTGATCGAGGGCGAGACTGGCACCGGCAAGGAGGCGCTCGCCGAGGCGATCCACGAGCTCAGCTCGCGCGCGAGCGGGCCGTTCGTGGTGTTCGATTGCACGGCGACGCCCGCGCAGCTCATGGAGTCGGACCTGTTCGGCCACGAGCGCGGCGCCTTCACCGGCGCGGTATCTCTCCGCAAAGGCGTGTTCGAGCTCGCGCATGGCGGCACGCTGCTGATCGACGAGATCGGCGAGCTCGACGTGTCGCTGCAGCCCAAGCTGCTGCGCGCGATCGAGCGCTCCGAGATCCGCCGGGTGGGCTCGGGCACGACGGTGCGCGTCGATGTCAGGATCATCGCGGCGACCCGACGAGACCTCGACAAGCAGGTCCAGGACCAGCAGTTCCGGGACGACCTGTTCTACCGGCTGGCGGTCGGTCGCATCGAGCTCCCGGCGCTGCGGCGGCGCCACGGTGACATCGCCTTGCTCGCCCGCTACTTCTGGGCGCAGCTCGGCGGTGAACCGGGGGCGTTGCCCGCCGAGGTGATCCGCCGCTGGGAGGCCGAGGACTGGCCGGGCAACGTCCGTCAGCTCCGGAACGCCGTGGCACGGACGCTCGCGCTCGGCGATCTCGACGGCGTGGTTGTCGCCGATGACGCGATGCCGGATCTCGAGGCGCCCGCGGCCCCGGCGACCGCGATGCCGGATGAGTTCCTCGACGCGGTGATCGCGGAGCGTTTGCCGTTGCCGCTGGCGCGCATGCGCGTCGTCAAGGAGTTCGAACAGCGATACATCGCCGCGCTGCTCGCCGAACACGGCACCGTGGCCAGAGCGGCGGCGGCGTCCGGGATCGCGCGGCGTTACTTCCAGCTGCTGCGCGGTGGCAAGCGCCGGGATCCATGACGGGAGGACGCACGTCGCGCCGCTGGCGGGCCACCACTCCCGCGACCACGAGCCAGACGCCGGCGCTCGATCCGTCACGGTGATATCCTGCGCGCCAACGTGGAGCCGCACGTCTTACCCGCAAGCCCCGGCGCGCTGGGGGCGCTGCCGCAGCGGCTCGGCCGTTACGAGATCCTCGGCCGGCTCGCCGCCGGAGGCATGGCCGAGATCCTCCTGGGCCGCGTGCATGGACCGCACGGCTTCGAGCGCCCGGTGGCGATCAAGCGGATCCTGCCCCACCTCGTCGAGAACCGCGCGTTCGTCGACATGTTCGTCGACGAGGCGAGGATCGCGGCGAGCGTTCGCCATGCGCGCGTCGTCCAGGTCCACGAGCTCGCGGAGCTCGACGGCGAGTACTTCCTGGTCATGGAGTACATCGAGGGCGAGAGCCTGGGTGGCTTGATGCGGCGGCTGTGGCTCGCCGGCGAGCCGCTCGACCGCGTGCTCGCAGCGCACATCATCGCGGAGGCATGCGCGGGTCTGCACGCGGCGCACGAGCTCACCGACGTCGGAGGCAGCGGCCGCGAGGTGATCCACCGCGACGTCTCGCCGCAGAACGTGATGGTCACCTACGCCGGCGAGGTCAAGATCCTCGACTTCGGCATCGCCAAGGCCGCCGACTCGGCGCGGACCCAAGGCGGCCAGATCAAGGGCAAATGCGAGTACATGTCGCCCGAGCAGTGTTGCGGCGAACCGCTCGATCGCCGCTCGGACATCTTCTCGCTCGGTATCCTGCTCTACGAGCTCAGCGTGGGAAAGCGCCTGTTCAAGCGCCACAACGAGATGCTGGTGTTTCACGCGATCTGCCACGAGCCGATCCCCACGCCGACCGAGGGCGATCCGACATATCCGGCGCTGCTCGAGGCGATCTGCGACCGCGCGCTGGCGCGCGACCCGCACGATCGCTATCCGACCATGCTGGACATGCGGCGCGATCTCATGGCGGCGCTCCGCCGGATCGGCGGCGGCGAGCAGCGCGACGAGGAGGAGATGCTCGCCCGCGTCATGACGCGGCGATTCGCCGATCGCATCCAGGACAAGCGCGACATGCTGCACCGGGTGCAGACCGGCTCGCCGCTCGAGCGCATCCCTGCCGCCGAGGCCGACATCCTGGTCGAGCTGCCCGAGGTGGCGCGCGCGCGCGGCGGCGGGCTCACCCTCGCCTCCGGAACCACGCTGTCCGCGATGCGCGTTCGCATGCGACGCAGCCGCGGGCGCATCCTCTGGGTCGCCGCCGCGCTCGCCGCGGTGCTCGGAATTGCCGGGCTCTGGCTCGGCGGCAGGCTGGCGACACGCGAATCTCCGGGCCAGGCGGCCAAGCAAGGGCCCGGCACCCAGACTCCGGCCGCCGGATCCGAGCGCTGCGCCGTGCAGGACCTCGATGGCAAGCTCTACTGCCCGACCATCGCGGCAGCGCCGCTGTACAGCGCTCCGAGCTTCTCGAGCCCGATCACCAACCACCTGCGCACGCCGCAGAGCTGGTTCACCTGCTGGGGTTCGGGCGAGCCGCACCGCGGCGGCACCACCACCTGGTACTACACCGTGGGCGACGACAACAAGAACTGGGGCTGGACGCCCGGCTTTGCGCTGAGCACGCCTCCGGGCTTCGATGCCGACCCGGGCGCTCGTGGCTTCCGGTCCTGCAGCAGCGTGCAGCAGCCGCCGCAGTGAGCCCGGCCCGCCGCCGTCGCGGACCGTGATCAGCGCGATCACCTGGATCCGCGGGTGGCGCGCCGCGATCAGCCTGATCACCTCCAGCGCCGCGTGATCCGCGCAGTTCGGGCAGCCTGCGCCCGACCTGGCCGTGGAACGGGACTCGCAATGGTCGGCCGTCGAGCGGTCGATGCGCGATCGCTCGAGCGGCCCCGTTACCTGGAGACGATCGATGCAAACCCCGGCTGGCAAGAACCTGCGTGTCCTCTCGCTCGGCGTCCTGGCGTCCACCCTCGCGTCGTGCGTGGCCGACGACGCGGAGCTCGACCCGCTCGACCAGGTCTCGACGGCGAGCGCGCCGGTGACCAGCACGTGCACCCCGCGCACCGAGAGCCACAGCGATCCGAATACCGGACAGTCGTGGACCACGGTCTGGACCTGCGGCAACCAGGCAGGCGCCGCGATGTACCTGGGCGCCAACAACAGCACCGTCGTGAGTCACATGGATTCGCCCAGCAGCTGGTTCGTGTGTTACCGGCGCGGCGAGATGCACGCCGGCGGCAACAACGTCTGGTACTACTCCCAGGGCGATCGCGCGGCGGCGGGCTGGTCGGGCCGGCAGGCCTGGGGCTACATGCCCGCGGTCAACGTGTTCACCACGACGGACCCGTCTCCCGGGATCCCTCAATGTCATCCGGATATGTGGCAATCAAAGCTCTCGATCTCGGATCCGAACACCGGCAAGAGCTGGTCGACGGTGTGGACCGGCACCAACATCGGCGGAACTCCGCTCTACAAGGATACCAATACCAGCACGCCGATCGGTTATATCGATTCCACGACCAGCTGGTTCACCTGCTATGCGCGCGGCGCGACCGTATCCGGCTTCGACGTCTGGTACTACACGCAGGGCGACCGCACGATCTCCGGCTGGGAGGGCCGGCACGCCTGGGGGTTCATGCCGGCGGTGAAGATGGCGACGCGAAACGACCCCTATGACAGCGTTCCGGCATGCGCGTTCGGCTCGAGCGGTGGTGGTGGCGGCGGCGGTGGAACGATCTGCGCGAGCCCCACCGCGCCGAGCTTGTTCCCGGTCCGCGGCGTCCACAAGACCGGCGTGTTCGATGACGCCGCCAGCAACAATCCGTCGCTGTGGAGCTGCGAGAACAACAACTCGAGGAGCGACTTCGATCCGCCCGACCACATCGGCATCGACATCCTGGCCGCCGAGGGCACGCCGGTGGTCGCCAGCGTCGCAGGCACCATCCGCCAGGCCGAGCCCTCGAGCTACTCCGGCAACCAGGTCGCCGTGGTCGACGCCTGCGGCTGGACCCACTACTCGATCCACCTTCAGCGACTCGCCACCGGGATCACGACCGGGGTCCACGTCAACGCCAACACGATCATCGGTTACGTGGGGCACACCGGGACCGCGTCAAACGGCGTGACTCACCTGCACCACTCGATCTACCCGGGCTTGCCGGCGAACAACGATCGCTACGACGAGGGGATCAGTCCGTATCCGCTCGTCGCCGCGGTCGAGCACAACGTCTGCGACTGAGCCGCCGAGACGACGATCGCCGGGCCGCGAATCTCGCCAGCTCGCATTTCGCCATCACCATCAGTGACAGACAACAACCGATCTTATCCAAGGAGAGTCAGATGACATCAATCAAGCAGATCACGTTCTACATGACAGCACTGTCCGCGACCGTGGTATACGGCGGGTGTGCAACGGACGAAGTCGGGCCACCGATCGAAGACACCAGCGAGGCGGCATCGCCGCTGGATGTAGACTGCGAGTTTGGCGCCAATGGCTTCATCGACATCTCGGATAGCCGGTCCGGAACAGTCCAGCGAAGCGCGAGCCTCGGTTTCGGCGTGACGATCTCCGTGCAATCCGGCACGGTCTCCGGCCTCCAGCGAGGCTGGGCCAAGATCAGCGGCGACACGATCGTCGATGACCAGATCAGGATGGACTGGACCATCGACGCCGGAGCCCACATCAAGGTCCTGTGCGGGCCATTCTCCGTCGGTGGCCTGAGCCAGAGCAAGACCAGCGCGGCCAAGACGACCAGCTCGTCCTCGAGCTGGCAGTTCCGCGCCTGCGGCCGCCTGGCCGGGGTCACGCCTTACACCTGCACCAGCTGGTGGTGACCGCTCCGGATCCCATGGCCTCGGCCGTGTCGCCGGCAGGCTCGTCCTGGGTCGCTGGTAGGTCGTTGCGAGGCATCGCACCGCAGCATTTCAGCCGCTCCGAGGGTCCTCGGTCCCCGAGACCTTGCCGGCGAGGCTGGCCACCGTGACCACCAGCTCGTGGGGCTCGATCGGCTTGGCGAGGTGGACCTGGTAGCCGGACAACAGGGCGCGGGTGCGGTCCTCGGAGCGCGCGAACGCGGTGACCGCGATCGCCGGCGTCCGGCCGCCGCGCTCGGGCGGCAGGGCGCGGACCGCGCGCATCAGCTGGTAGCCGTCGCGCTCGGGCATCCCGACGTCGCTGACGATCACGTCGAACGCACGCTCGGCGAGCAGCGCGAGCGCCTCGCCGGCCGAGCCCGCGGTCGACGGTACGGCCTCGACGCCGGCGAGCACCGAGCCGATCAGGTCGCGGGCGTCGGGGTCATCGTCAACGATCAGCACCCGCACGCCGGTGAGCTGCAGCGCGGTGGGCACGACCGCGGTGGTGCGCGCGGCGTCGTCGTCGCGGACCGTGCCGATCGGCAGCGTGACGCTGACCGTGGCGCCGCCGCCCTCGCCCGGGCTGCTTGCGACCACGCTGCCGCCGTGGAGCTCGACCAGCTGCTTGACGATCGAGAGCCCGAGGCCGAGGCCGCCGTGCTTGCGCGTCGTGGAGGAATCGGCCTGGCGGAACCGCTCGAACACGTGCGGCAGGAACTCCGGCGGGATCCCGATGCCCGAGTCGGTGACGCGGATCTCGACCTGCGCGGTCACGCCGCGCAGCGCGACCTCGATCCGCCCGCCCCGCGGCGTGAACTTGATCGAGTTCGATAACAGGTTCCACACCACCTGCTGGATCCGCTGCGGATCGCCGAACACCGGACCGTCGATCGGATCGAGCGCGCGGTGCAGCCGCAGCGCCTTGCTCTGCATCGCGGGGCCGACCGAGTCCAGCGCGGAGTCGATGACGGCGGCGAGGTCGAGGCGCTGGACGTCGAGCCTGACCTTGCCCGAGATGATCCGGTTCATGTCGAGCAGGTCCTCGATCAGCTGGGCCTGCAGCCGCGCGTTGCGCGCGATGGTCTCGAGGCCGCGGCGGTCCTCGCTCGACGTCACCCGCGCCAGCAGCATGTCGGACCAGCCGAGGATCGCGTTGAGCGGCGTGCGCAGCTCGTGCGACAGGTTGGCGAGGAACTCGTCCTTCATCACGCTGATCCGCTCGACCTCGGCGCGCGCGGCGCGCTCGGCCTCGAGCAGCTGCGAGCGCTCGATCGCGGCGCGCCGGGCCTCCTCGTACATCCGGGCGTTGTCGATCGCGATGCCGGCCTGCGCGGCCAGCCCGGCGAGCAGCCGGTCGTGGCGCTCGGTGAACATGTCCGGCGCGTGGTGGCCGAAGAACAGGCCGCCCACGACCTCACCGGACCGCAGCGTCACCGGCACGGCGAGGTAGCTGTACACCGGCAGGTGGCCGTCCGGCATGCCATGGTGCGGCTCCCACTGGCCGTAGCGCGGATCCTCGCGCACGTTGCCGATCCGGATCACGCCGCCCCTGCCCTCGAACGTCGCCGCGAACAGCGGCGTCGAGCGCGGATGGCCGAGCCGGTCGAACGCCTCGCGCGGCGCGCCCGACAGCGTGTGGAGCATGAACACGCCGCCGGTCGCGTCGCGCACGGTGTAGAAGAACGCGCCGACGTCGGCGCCGAGCAGCTGGGTCCCCGCGTCGGTGATCGCCTGGACGAGCGACTCGAGATCGAGCTTGGCGCCGAGCAGCGCGCCGGTGCGATTGAGCAGCTCGAGGTCCTCGCTGCGCTCCTCGAGCGCGGCCTTGGCGCGGCGCAGGTCCTCCTCGATG
>Ga0307515_10012339_pt1 | contig 16079 bp, 7 predicted proteins | sample 17_EM_MG_FD_194513 | JGI IMG/M metagenome (GOLD analysis project Ga0307515, IMG submission 194513) | Populus trichocarpa ectomycorrhiza microbial communities from riparian zone in the Pacific Northwest, United States - 17_EM | ecosystem: Host-associated > Plants > Roots > Unclassified | place...
TACAAATAAGTAGATCTGTAAGCTTTGCAGTGTGGAAGAATTGAATGAACGACTTGATTCTAAATCTATGGAAATCAGGTGAAATATATACACAAATGTAGAGTCTTGACCGTAGGGTCTATGACTTGGTCTCTGACTCATTTAAGCCATATACGAGGTATGCGAGATATACGAGGGTAGTGCTAATGATGTCTTGGAGCCTTCCAGGCCAATAGGTTGTTAATCCGGAAGGGGACGTCGCAGGAATATAGTAGTCGCCCGTATAATTGGTCGGCGCGTGGGTCTATATTACCACCAAAACGTAGATAAATTATTTTAAGCAATATTACGATAGAAATAGTAGTATATAAGCTTTAATTTGACCTATTTAGAATATATTTAAACTCGTTGTTAATTTTATTATAAATTGATCAAATATCACCTGTATGTGGCTCGCTTCGTGGGGTGGCTCGCTTCCCGGTCAGCTACGTTACGTTCGTTTCCTCTCAACCTTCTCCTCTCAACCTTCTCCTCTCAACCTTCTCCTCTCAACCTTCTCCTCTCAACCTTCTCCTCTCAACCTTCTCCTCTCAACCTTCTCTACAACTCCTCACTTCTCGCTTTCAGCTCTGCACGCCCAGCCCTCTCCTCCCTTGTCCCGTCTCATTTCCCTCCATCCCTTGCGGCATTTTTGCTATTGGCTCTTCCTTGAGTCTGCTTGCTCTACCGTCGCTCTACCGTCGCTCTACCGTCGTTCCACCGTCTCAAGCATTCTAGCATTCTGTGAGCGCTCGTTCTCATGCTGACCAAGCTGTCAAGCTGACTTTATTCTGTTCGAACTTCTGGATCTTACTTCTTTCCCTTTCCTCTTATGACCTCTCGAAGCTTGGACTCGATGGCATATCGTGATGCTAGCAGCATTCCAACCGCTCTTCGTCACAGTGCAAACATCAACTCTTCGAAGGCACAATAGGCGCCTGCTCATCGATGCGGATACGTGACCGGAAATGAAAAGGGGTGGCGGAGTAGATGGTTCGACGGACGCGGGATGCGGGATTGCCGGATGGATGTATAGCCGATCTCGTGTGACTCCATTGACCCGCAGTTTAGAGGACGTCTCCTCTTGCGCATGCAGAGATACTGGCAAATGACTGGGCTAGTGACATGGTTCCTACCAGGGCGGCAAACTAACCGGTCAGCTAGCGAGCCTGCCTGCCAGCCCGCCTGCCCGCCCGCCTGCCCGCAAGGCACTCGCTGTCTTTGCTTATGCGGTCCGTATTTCCACGACTCCTACCGTTGCTAGCGAATCCTGCCAGTCTCAGAAGTCGGCAAGAGGAGCGTCACGGCGGCGATTCCGCCCTGGGATGCCCTTGCGATTGGTTTTCGGTCCCCCATTCATCCGGCCTCGTTCGATGATCTGAAGCCCGGCTACGTTAGTTTCAACTGGGCGTCGGCACTCTGCGTATCGGCGCAAATTGGTCTTCTATCACGCGGTGCATGCTCATCAACTCATGCCATTTGGGGGGTTTGCTCCGCCTCAGCATTTGAAGGCTATGCAACAATCGGTCCCGGATCGCCACCGACCTTGTAAAATGTGCCCAGAAGCAGGTGGCCCCTCCGATTCTGTGCCGCATGAAGACATGCCAGCTGAGGAAGGTAGCATGCAGGTGGGATTCCAGCTTGGACTACCGAGTCTGAGGGCTGCGACGGCATGTCTCATCATCCACCCCCGGTCTCTCCTGGTATTGCCGATGGCGCCGTCCCAACGATCAGAAATGGGCGGGTTCGAACACTATCACTCTCGCCTGTCGCTTCTGGCTTGAGCTGGAACTGCTGACGTGGCATGTTAATTGGGTGAGATAATCGGGCGCTTCCTTCAATGCATGGCTGGGCGATAGTCACTAAATGCCGGCACCTGGCTAAGGGCAGCGCTTTTCTACTGCGGTCGACCGTCAATGGTCAGGCATCAGCGGGATCCCGCTACCCGCCTAGGCTGCTCCTACGTATTTATAGTCGTGCGAGTTCTTGCGTCTCCATCATCGCTCTCGAAAGTGGCCAACAAGCAGACAGTCACTGGTAGCAGCAGCAGCCAAATTCCACGTACAGCACAGTAATGGCGCTTCGCACTCAGTGTTTTCGAGTTCCAAAGAACCTTCCTTCCTTCATTCCTTATGAAGGACTTCCTGTATCGAAGAATCCGAAGCGGTTCTGTGAAGGCAAGCAACAGGACCGTCGGATGAAGTGGCAGCGGGACCGCCAGCCCCCTCTTCCAAGCGCAGATGGAGACGATGACGGTTTTGTGGATATCGAGGATATCGAGTACATGCTGGGAATCGGTGCGGCCGGTAATGACGACACTGCATCACCCTCACAGCATGTAACCGCTGGATTTGGCTCAAAGCAAGGTAAGTCGGTTCGTCCTCACTGGTGATAGAGGCTGCTTTACACTAACACTCGTAAGGGATTTGGGGCATAGAGCAAGTATGAAGAGGCGGAAGCGATGCACCGACGAGCACTGAAAAGATACGAGAAGGTGCTTGGGGTAGAGCACCCAGACACGCTCACCAGCGTCAGCCAGCCTGGGTCGGTGTTGGAGAGGCAGGCAAGTATGAAGAGGCGGAAGCAATGCACCGACGAGCACTGAAAGGATACAAGAAGGTGTTTGGGGTAGAGTACCCACACACTCACCAGCATGGCCGGGCTGGCCTCAACATTTTGGAGTCAAGGATTGTTGAATGAGGCCGAAGAGCTGGAGGTGCAGGTAATGGAGACGAGCAAGAGGGTGCTTGGGGAGGGACATCCAGACACTGACAAGCATGGGTAATCTTGCATTCTCACTCAAGATCCCAAGACCGCAACAGCGAGGTCTCTTCACTAATAGAAAAATGCTCCCAGCTGCAGAAACAGATCCTTGGCCCTCAGCATCCTGATACGGAGTTCCCACTTAGGACTCTGAATGAATGGCAAGCAGAGGACATGGAGATATGACTATAAGGCCGCTTTTGTTTATAGAATACGAAACTAGTGCTAGTGTATATAAGATTGTATAACATAAGCATGCTTACTAGTTGATATGCAGCGGTGGCTAAGGCAAATTCTCAGTAGATGTCGCCACCGCAAGCAGGGAGGCTGCCGACCCGCTCCGGCCACATCCTTGTGTCGTGAAATCTGAATTAAGATGGATCTAGAAACGTGTATCTCGATGGAAGCTGAGCCACATGTGGCGCAGCTTATCACAGAGGGGCTGTCATATTGCTAAGCTGTATTTTATTACACCAAACTCTTGGCATGTTTGTGCATGAGCCACAAGGCACCGCGGCTTGGGCCTTGCATTTGTGCTAGCTAAGTATGGTAAAGCGCACGATGAACCCTTGCACAGGCGGCGGGACCAAATTCTTTGCGTGCGCGCAAGTGGGGAAGCCGATTTATGGCCTGTATTTTTAATCCAGTCTCAGTGTCCCAGATCTAGACCGCTTTTGTTTGGTAGTCCGTCATGGATATCGCTCAAGTGTAAGCCATCTTTCTCCATTTTAAATTCCGTTTAGGCAGCAGCTTGGGCAAGAACAATCTCCAGAAGAAAGTCGGTCTACTGTACAGTATCTACTCTACCGGGGCCATCTGAAGCTCAATAGCGGATGCTGCGATCGCTTTCATGTTTCTGACTTCCACCATCACAGATGGAATTACCCTTATGCGATTCCGTGCTTCCTGCATCAACGTGTCGGCTTTTGGTCCTAGTGAGCATGCCGAGATATATTCTTCCGCCTTACGCACCATCAAGATCCAGAGATTCTGGCAGGACTGGAATTGTCCCTCTAGCAAATTAACGAGTGTTATGGTCAATATTATATCGAAGTTGTCCAGCTCTGCTTTAAGCCCGGCTACGACGCTTAAGATGGATGGCCCCAGAATTGTCTTTACTTTTTCCTCGTCGCTAAATTTAAAGCATCCGTTTGATTTCTGAAAGTCAAGCAGGCCGCGAACGAAATCCTCTGACTCCATTTCTTCTACCGTTTTCGCTGTAGGACCTGTATGTTGCAGGATAGAGGTCGATGCGGGTGGGTTGAATATAGGGGCGGACGTTTGGTAGTTCCGTGAAGGCAGTTCGCTGATTGAAATAGATGCTGGCATAGGTTGGTTGGCTACAGAGTCGAGCGTTTGGTTGCTGGAAAGCATATCCATAGACAATGAGTTCCATGCAGGTTCGATCATTACGGTTTCAGTCCTTTCATTGCTTTGGACCCCAGGGTCCTGGTCTAGACTTGACATAAATTCGTCAATTCCGGGTTCCGGCAATGACCAGCTAGTAAGCCAAACATCCTCTGCTGAATCTGATGCAGGTCAGTCAGTTACGAAATCGGAAGTTTGGCAGTTGGATAACATACAGTTCTGGTCAAAATTCGATCCAGGTTGGTTGACTACGGGGTCGGACGTTTGGCTGCCAAGTATTCGAGGGTCCTGCGGTGATGTCGCCCGCAAGGATGGCCTTGTAATGCCGTAACTCATATGGAGAGGTGAAGGGGTACCAGTGGAAATATCAGGAAGCCCGCTAGGCTCGCTCAGCCGACCATAAAAAGCTAAGGGTGATGTTAGCCTCGACCTTTCGATATAGGATCTCCTCTCGTAGGAAGGGGAAATACCGCCATAGCCATCGGCGTCTATGGAGCCATTGTCAGAGCGAACCCCAGAGGTACCCCGCTCCAGCTGCCAGATCTTATCTGTCTTCCACTTCGGTTTGCGGTCATCTGTGAATCTCAGTATTATGAACGCAAGACTGCTCGACAGATTTAATAACTGGACCTACTGGGTCGAGGATCACGGTCGACTTTTCGAACTTTCTTTGGTCTTTCAAAGGCGTGCAAGTATCTGGATAGAGGTGGTAATTGAGGGAGGGGAGGTACTGATGGTATAATAGCTTCCCGGGTCGCTGTGAATTCCCAGCCTCGCGATTGCTGCGCTGCCGAGAGTGAATTGCATGAATCGGCTTCTGGGTAGGGAGCTCTTTCGCAGGGAGCTCTTTCGCGGTTATTTCCTTCCGCTAAATTCCCTTGCGTATCGTTGTGGGGTGCTCTATCCTGTGGTGGATCGCGCTCTTCTCCCCCTTTCCTTCCTTCTCCAGCCCAAGCGTCCATACCTGCATTTCCGGCGTTACCACCTCCACCACCATGGTCGGGATTGTCGCCATCCCCATCTGAGTCATCATCAGACTCACCACCATCGCCAGGTCCCCTGTCGAATCTTGCGTCCTGTTCTGAATCAGCCGTATCGGTGTCGGTCTCGCCTTCCTCCTCGCTATCGTCCAGCTCGGTATCAACTTCTGCACCGTCTAGAAGTCCTCCTGGGTTCAAGCCGAGAGCTCCGCGAGGAAGGAGAAGGATGTCTTTCGGTTCATCATTCGGCCTTATATTTTCGATATTGAGGTCCATTTCTTCGTCGTTGGGCTCTGGACTCTCCTCTTCCACTGCGTAGAGACTCGTCCATTTAGACACCAAAGAATATTTGCAACCCAATGTAACCGCTTCATCGCGAACGAGTTTATCTAACGTGGCCTGCATCGCGTTGATTCCAGTGTTCTGGTGGAGACAGCTTTCCCCGCGCTCCAGGTCACCCAATAGGGCCCTGGCAGCCAGCTTGTGGATTGTAGAGTCTGGCAGGTGTAACTGTCTCGGCAACACCATTCTGTTAATGTCAGTCCCATTGGCGCCTCTGGCTTTGAGAACAATCGCCTTTAGCTCGGGGATTGGGTCTCCAGAATCAAGTAATAAAAAGAGCCTGTTGCGGATGAATGGACTGATTGCTGAGAGATCAACAGGCGACTGCCGGTATTTAGAATTCTGCAACCTTTGGAAATCCTCGTTTTCTTGCCATTCCAGCTCCATTCGAAAGGGTCCAGCGTGAGACGTTGTCGCGGCTTTCAATACAGCAACGACTCGATCTTCCCATCCACCGCTACTGGCAGACGTAATTACCTCTGCATAGCCACCACCGGCCTTTGCAATACCTTCGACCAGCTCATGCGAGACTGCTGCGCCGATGCCAAGGGAAAAGAATCGAATTATTCCCTCGCTCATTTTCCACTTCTCTTTCACAAAGTTAATCGTTTCAACTGGCCTCCAGACCTGACCGTCGGTTAAAACTATGATGTCCATCGAGTGGTAGCTGCCTCTAGCGTTGTAAATTGCCTCAAGGGCGGGAAGAATCTCGGTCCCTCCCATGTCTGATGCAAACCGGTGACAGACGTAATCGGTCGCTTCTTGCTTACTCTCTTCATTAAAGACTTTCGATTTTGGCCACATAGATGTGAAATTACTTCCAAAGCACCATATGTTAAAAGGTCGGTTCTTTGGGATACCGTTGATAAAGAACATCATGGCCTTCTTCAGACTCTGGATCTTATCGCTCATCGAACCTGAGCGGTCCGCCACAAAGATAATCTCGCCGTTATGGTTAAACCTTTCTGCCTGCAACATGAAATTTGAAGGTAGGGTCAACATAAGTGCCTTGTGATTCTCAAAATTTGGGTGGATCTCAAGACAGGCTTGTGGTATCTCGGCCTTGTCTCCTAAGGCGGTGTGGATGGTGAGGACCAAATCTTTGTCGAGAGTTGTGCAACCATGCAGGAGCTTGACCATAGCCGATCTTAGATCAGCTGACCGATCGTCGCCGCGCATAATAAAGTCCTGCCAGGTCTGGCAAGGTCTTTGGCCGGCACCTGTTTGATAGGATATAATATGTGTGTCACTGTTGACGGATACAAGCTCTTCGGCTGTCAGGACATCTACCTCGAGGCTCAGAGTTTTTATTTCTTGAGGTTCTGCCACGACACCAGGAGGAAGGTCACCGTACCGAGGAGCGATGTATGTTGGCACGGTAAGAGTGAAAACTTCGCAATCCACCGATATTTTATGCTTGAGTAGGCAGACGAATGATAATTCCGCTCTCACCTCAGTTTTGGCAGGGATATTTCCCAGGGTTGTCGTAAATATCTCAGGCGTCTGCTGTTCCAATAAACCACCGGTGCGATTTTGGCGGACGACATCTTCGAACTCTCGTCGAGCTTCTTCCTTAGGCTTCACCTTTCCCCTAACCATCCGGGTTTGGCCAATGCGACAGTTGAATTCCGTGATGGTGGCCTCGAGCGGCAAGGGAAACTGGTAGACTCCATGCTTGATGACACTCGAAACGTTACAGAATATATGAGTTACTGTAAACTTCGCAGTGTCGTGCACAACCTGGATATTCACTTTGGCCGATACAGGAGGCAGGAATCCCTGTTGTCGGGATGGTTCTTCGCGCTGGTCCCGCGCATCCAACTCGACTGGGCGAAACAATGCGCGGGCATCAGGATGACGATGTCTTCTAACGCGGTGGAAAGGCACGTCAGGCTGGACAGCAATGTGCATGTCATAGTTGTCAAACCCAGGGGGGATTGGCTCGCGCGGATCGAAGCGGATTCCTGGAAACATTGCCTGTGCCATATTTCCAGATGTGGTGTTGTAGGCGCCGCAACGATGCGTGTGCTGATAGTATCGAAATGCTTCTCAAATGTATGGTGCTTTAGAAAGAGCGTAGGAAAGGCTGCATAGACGAGCAGAGGCTCTTCAGCGTAGAGCCACCATAAGTACCCTTAAGTACAGTTGTGCTGTGGTCCATGCTGAGTGGGGCGGTTGCCTTCTCCTGCGCACTCCGCCTTGTTGCTTAACTTTTGCCAACGCACGTGCCCCAGGCAGATATAGGCTGACACCGCCGATTTGACATCACTCAAAACCTTCTTCCTCCACCCTCTCGTATTCCCCCTCGAGAGATTACGTTCCTCTATCACTGTCGCGATGCCATCTCCAGTCTCATTCGGCGACGTCTTTTTGATGGCCAAACTGGCCTATAAAATTGGCCAAGCTTTTACGAAAGGCAGGAAGTCTGCACCGTCAGAGTTTCGAGAAGTCGAGAGCCAGCTATACTCTCTTAGCGCAGCCTTGTACGCCTTGCGGGCAGCCAGAGAGTCTGGCATCAGCCCACCTCTACTCATCGACCCCTCCAGCCTTCCGAGTAGTATTCCATCGCATCATAACGATGGCCAAGACGTTATACTCGGCATGATAGGCAGTTGCGAATGTACGCTGAACCATCTCGAATCTATAGTCGAGAGATACGGCGTCATGACTATGTCGACCAACCCGGAACTGCCACGGCTAAAGCGATGGAGTCGAGAGCTCACAGCAAATTGGAGAAGGATCGCATGGACAACTGAAGGCGGTGACCTGAATGTGCTGAAAAGCAACTTAACTATCCAGACGAATAGCTTAAATCTTATTCTTGGCGTAGTGGTAAAGTACGGATCTTCTAGATACCTTGAGGCATGAGCAATGCCACTGACAGCACTCAGCTCCCAGGCCGATCGCATACAGAATGACATGGACCATGTTTCCGCAATGATAACTGAGATTCACAAATGGTTTGTGGACAACTTGAGGAGCGCAACTGCAGTAGGCCTTAATCCGACCATCTCAATGCCGGTCACAAGCCAAGCAACTCCATTCGAAACCCTTCGCTTCGAGCTGTACGAGCACTCTGGACAGGATTCTCAGCTGATATGTCCCCAAACATCGCTTAACCAGAAGGTCACAAGGGTTTATTCCGGTACGACCCTGAGGAATAGTCAGATGTTCAATTGTAATTGCTCTCTCTCTACTGGTGACCTTGGTAATCACCGGCCAGCAGTGGAGGCGTATAGATGTGAGCTACTCGCTTGACTTCCTCTTTGACGTTATTCCACCTGACAACCCCTTCAAGTGTCTCCATTTAGCTTTGCGGTGAGGATTGCCGATAGCGAGAGGTCGTGGCTACTTTATAAGGTCACCGATCAAGTGACAAACCGGCTTTCATCCTTGCTTATTAGGGGAGTTCCACCAGATGGTCGGTTATACTACCATATAAGTGCCGTTAAGATTGTTGACTGACCGATTGTTCGTCTAGTTATGTACGACTTCGAAGAATTGCTCATACACAGTCTCAGCGTCATACAAGCGAGAAGTATGTTGCGGCGCAACAAGAGCATAATGCTCGCGCATGTGTCATGCGCGGATAGTCAGTCTCCAAAGGCAAATCTACTCGATACTATCAGGTATTTGGATTCAAGACCTGTTTGGGCTTCAGAGCTGACGGCCATGGGCACATGTTAGCGGTGTAACTCCCATTAGCGGATCAATCACCGCAGTTAAATTCAGTTCTGAGAACCGTCTGTATGTCCGTAATTCAGTTAATTTGGTTCAAATAATGCACTACAAGTCTATCGATCTTGATCGCATATTGGACGATCCAGCGCTGCCGCAGAGTATGTTTGAACCAGATAGGAGCGCAGAAGTCTTGATCGTGTACCAAAATGACGGATACGACGATCAAGAGACAGACATCGGTAGAACAATATTGCACCGTAAGTTGCCTCCTATACTTCTCGTTTCCTGTAAAGTGTTAACATCTCAAAGTGAAGTGGAACTGCGCATCCAAGCATCTAACCCAGGATCAAAGTGTTGCGGTGAAGGATGTCGACTGCACTAGCTTTGATGCTAATGGCGGATCACATCAAACCACATCTGTGACTGTCACCTTCCAGTTTGCGGCGCACCAAGGTAGCTGGACATGCCTTTTTGTCATTAATCTGTGCTAAATGTCCATCTCGTAGCCGCCGCTGAGTTTCATAGAAAGATAGAGGCCATCCGGATGGAGCTCTTCATTATTCATCTCCAGTTTCCGCGAGACTGTGAGAAGATCATGCTCAAAGTGTGGGTGCTTAGTCGCATATTAAAACTGGTCAGCTCTAATTGTCCCAATTTTCTCTGCAGGCAAGCCCAAGATGTACACACAGAGCGGTTGCATATCTCCAATGCAGAGATAATCATGCTTCAAAATACGGTGACCCAACGTTTGCGGCTTGTAGTGCAAAGCAGGAATGGCTATGCTATTTTAAGTCAGGAATGTATGTTAGATTATCAATCTCTAGGATGTTTTAGTGAGCTAATATCTCTGTAGTAGCGGAGGACTTCTTGGAGACACTCGCTGCCGATGGGCGTCCCAACTATTGCTCCATGACGTACGAGGTTTGTATAGATAGCACTGGAAAGAGACATGTGCGCAAGTATCCGAATGGATTTATCCATCTGGGGTTTTCCGACGCCAAGAGTTAGTTGTTCGCCAAATGTTCGTTGAATAAACAGCGTAGTCACTGACAACACCACACAATAAGTCTACCAGCTAATTGCTATCGGTCTTGCAGCCGTGGGAGGAGCACCACGGCCCCAATACTCTGAGGAGCCACAGCCCATGGATGGTGTAGTGTGAGCTTATCACACCCGATTGAATCCATAGAGGGCCGCCTCAGGACTCAAAATTATGATTCTTGGTCTGTCTTCGTAATCAAAGGCCACAAAGCAGGATCAAGCGGTGGGAGAATTCGACATCAATCATGTAAGCAGCACAGCATGAGCGCTACGAGAGACGAGCGGTGATGTGCCAGCGTCTCTCGGTGAAATGGCTGGTGCTATTTCCTCAGATCATGGTTGTTTACTGACCAGACTTCGGCAGCGATTCCAGTTCGACAATGTGAATGGGCTATGTAGAGATCTAGCTCATCGGTTGACCGCGATTGCCACCTCTGTTGGGATATGCGCAGCACAGCCTCCGTGACAAGCGAATCAGACCACTTCTAGGAATTGACTTGGTGACCAGGCTCCTCTGATCGGGTTCCCCCTGGCCGCTTGGATACTGAGAAATCCTAGGAGCAGAGTCCTAGGAACTGGAAGATCCCAGGAGTACAATCCTAGGAACTCGAAGATCCTAGGATCGTGGATCTCCTAGGATCGTAGAATTCCTAAGAGTTTTGGGTTCCTAGGATCTTCGGTTCCCGGGATGCCTCGGCTCTCAGGATATCTCGGCTCCTAGGACTACTCAATTTCCAAGTCTTTTGGATATACTTTGTCGTTCTTGTACTTTGTGTCATTGTAGCTCTTTTGGCATGGAAGTTTACATTCTATGTGAATTCTGCTTGTAGAGTTCTATGTGCATACACAGAGAGCTGCAGCAGCCAAGGGTGCGTGCCTCTCTCATCGACCCAAGATTTCCTCCTCGCCAATCTCAATGACGCTCTCTTGAACTTCTCCACCCTCTTCAAAACTCGCTGGCGTTAGGGCAACCGGGATCGGATGCCAGGTAGCCTTTTTCAGATTAGTATAAAGGGAAAATGGTCGGAATAGACACGCACCAATAGCTCTCTCAACGCAGCTGTAGTTCCCCATCTGACGTATAGATTTGATGCTTACCCTTCTGTCGTTCTCGAAGGCAGATGTGAATATCTATGTTGAACTGTTTCCTCATCTTGTTAGCCTTCCGAAATAGAGTTTTCTTTGGCGTCGAAGATTATCAGTCTCCGTCATCGTAAACGAGACGTCCCAGCAGTACTGATTAGAGAGAGGCACAACTCAACTGCTGGCTGAAAGCCACAAGAAGTATTTTGTGGCGAGGGTCCAGAAATGGCTCCACGTCAATCAGAAATTGGTGAGCCCGAGGGTCCCAAACGGGCCAACAGCTCGGGGGGGTCACGGAAAAACTCGGCGGGGTCACAAAGTTCGACGGGATCACAACCTTTCTGACCTTGCTCAGCTTCTGACCCCGCTGAGCTTCTGCATATGCAGCGCATATACAAAATAATTTTTTTTATAAAATTAAAATTCACATTAACTATTTAATAAATCGTGAATATTGTATAACGCGAGGAATGTATATACGGGGCATATATATTCCACCAGCTACTGTATAAAGTAGGCGAGCTAAGTTATTAAAATATACGCGTCGCATATCTATAATAATAGCGGTTATACTAGAACTTCTCTATAACACCGTAGTATACGCCATAAGTATATACTATATAGCCTATATATAAGCGCTGTATATACTAATATCTAGCTAGGGTAATATTAACATTTTAACTTCACTTTTATATATGCTCTGCCTACGCTTATTATAAGCCTTATAATTATAGACTTTAATAATCTATAGGTGGCCGGTGCTACTAACCCTAGCGCCTTTAGGTACTACTATAGTAAGTATATACTTTATATATACCTAGAAGAAGTATATACTAATAGAAGTATAGGCCTAATCCCTAACCCTAACCCTAACTAGGTAATACTAGTATATATAATTTTTAACCGGTAAAGTTATTATCTTAAAAGTGACTACTTTTACTAATTTTAGTATACTTGTGTATATATGCCTACTACTTATAAGGGACCTTTAACTTTTTCTTTATAAGCCTGGCTAGTATCTATAATTTCTTCTTATTATTTATTTAAGACGTAAACTCCGGATATAGTGTGCATATACTTTATATACGCGCTATTAGTTTCTACTCTATCCCTGCTTCTTATATCTGCTTTATAATATATCTTGCTTTATAAGTTTAAAAGCGCTTTATAAAGTTTTATTTAATATATACTAGCCAGAATATAAGCATATACTAAAGGTGTTTATCCTATTTATAGGATAGGTTAATTATATATAGGTAATCTCTAAAGCCTATATTGTAAGTATATGCTAGGTATATACTAAGTATATTTAAAGCGTATACTTACCGCTAGCTTATTTCTTATATATATTAACTATAGTAGTGTAAAGTCTAGTTCCGTAAATATGTACAAATTATATAGATAATTGAGTAGTATTACCTAAAACCTTAAATACTAGCTAAAATATCTTTGTATACGTAGCACATATTTCTAGGTTAAGAAAGGCGTATACCTATACCTTAATTCCTATTATAAGTGTTTAGTTTATATATAGTATATATATAGCATAGGGTATATATACGTTTAGAATTCTCGTCCTATCCTATAATTAAGAATAGGTTTATTTTACCTTAAACTATCTTAAATAATAGGTCCATTTCAATACCTATTACGCGTTAAAATGCCTTAGCTTATATATACGTATAGTATATAATAAGGAAATACTCGTTATTAAAGTTATAAATTACCTAAATCTATTGCTTAGTGTTCTCTTTATATTAATTAATAGAGAACTTATATAGTATACTTAGCGTGTATTTAACCTATACTTACCTATATATACCATCCCCTTTAGGAATTATAGTATCCTTTCCTTTTAAATTAGAGTAGTAATTTAATCCTTAATATTAAGACTACTATATACTATACGTAGTGTCTGCGTTTTATACTTCCTATATAAAATATAGTACTATAGTAATAGGATAAATTGACCTATATAATGGTAAGTAGTTTTATTTATATATACTATGTATATATAGAGTATATATATAGTAAGGCCTAGGACATCCACCTACTTTATTGCTTTAACTATATTATTAGTAAGGTTAATTAGTAGCTTTATTAAATATAGTAGATAATATATATAAGAATTCTGTGTAATAAGGCAAATATAAGAATACTGTGCCATATTAATAGGAATATAGCAGTCTAACTATATACTGTATATTTAGCTTATTACCTTACCTTAGCCTTATAGGTGGTTAAATCCTATATAGGCTTAGTATATATATAGCGTATGCATAATGTATATATTATATACTATAATATTTTCGCTTTAACGTTATATGTCTAATATAGGTATATTCTCGTTTAACTTCCTAAACTTTATATTTAATAAGTAAATAAAGGTATTAAATATCTACCTAGGCAGTTGTTAATAATAAAGGCTAGGTAGTATACTATAGTTTAGTATTACTACTGCTGGAACAACTAATAAACTCTACCTATATATAATAAGTATATATTATGCATATATTAAATATACGTACTCTATGCTTATAACGGAACCTTATAGCAAGTACTACGATGGGCTCGTTATTAGGCTAGGTGTGTAGGTATTATAAGTAAGTTAACAACGTAATAATAACTGGTGGAGTGGTTGCCTAATAGATTAACTCTAATTGTATTCTGAGAATTACTATAAGGAAAGAACTATCTAGAGTAGGGACTATGGTCCTTTAAATATATAACCGTACTCCTAGGAAACCCTCTTTATATATAAGGTACGCATTATATATAAGGTATATAAGTTCCCTCTATTCCTCTTATCCCTTACGTAGTATATTATATAACTTATTTACCATTTCCTATTATATAGTTCCACTAGCTCCATACTAGACCGTACTTATATTAACTAACTAGCTTCTTCTAACTCCCTTCCTAGTAGTTATAATATTATACTTAAAGCGTCCGTAATACCATCTCCCTCCTTCCTATTTTCGTCCTTAAAGATTCTAAGTATCTCTAAGTTATTTACTAGAGGTATAATATCCGTCTAATTAATTTAGTTAATATTATTACTTATTATACCTAAAGCTTCTTCTTCTTTATACGCGCAACGTTATATACGTACTATTGCTGCTATACTATTACTAAGTAAAATAATGCCGTCTCCGTGTTCTTGTTGTGCGAAAGAGGGGTTAGTCTATATTACGTTAGCGAGTCCTTTATCTTGGCAACCTTTCTTTTATTTAGAGTACACTAAAGCAAATATTTATTTGTCCTGTAACGTTCGCTCTTCTACTAATACTAAGTATACGCGTCCTATAACTCTTAATAGTCTTTAAGTTCCCTAAGTAATTTATTATAGGGTCTCGTATTTAATCTACTGCTACTTATTTAGATAGTAAGCTAACTTACGCCCTTACTAAGTTAGAATGTTCTTAGGATGCGGAGCAGAAGGCTTTAGAGGCCCATATTACTGCGTCTACTTATCTCCTTTATCTTAAGAAAGTTTATAAAAAGGTTTATTTTAAGGAGTAGAAACTTATAAAATAAGGTTTACTAAAACTTAGCAATAAAAAAACAGATTCTCTTTAATTAGTAAAGGAAATAACTCTAAGTAGTTCAGCAGTCGCTCCTCCTAGGTCCCCCTTAGGTAACTTATTCTTTAGTAATCTTCCCTTATTAATATTGCCTGACCTATTCTCTTCCGATACTCCTATACCTTTCCTATAGTATTCTTTAAATTTTCTAGTAGTTCCTAGGTAGTCTTATTATAGCCTATCTACTTAACCTTATACTATATTTTATTATTAACGTCCTTATAACTAATAATCTTTAAAACTTGCTATTTATCTTCCTCTTATCCTCTATACGTGTCTACTTTATAAACTAGTAGCTTAACTTTCCTATATACTGGCTCTAGCATTGCAATATACTATATAGGGTAGATTTTTATCTTGGCTAGTAGGTTTAACTTAAACGTAATTAGTAAAATTCTTTACGTGATTTTAAAAGGTCCTAGTCTAACATAGTCTAATTTCTTACTTAGTCGTTAACTCTTAAAATTTTTATATAGTAGCTATACTTTATCTCCCTCCTTAAGATCTAGTCCTTTAGATCTCTTAGCGTTATAGTATTTCTTTATTCTTTGCTATACTACCTTAGCTATTTCCGTAAGGTTTTTATAAAGATTTATTAGTATCTCTATCCTTTACTTAGCTATATTACTTATTTTCTTTACTTAATATAGCGATAATAATGTTCTTAGCTTATACCTATAATTCGCCTTAAATAGTAAAGTACCCATTCCTTCTTATAGTGTTATATTGTATATAAACTATATAACTGGTAATAATAATACCTAATTATTCTATGCATAATTAATATAGTGCCTTAGATACTGCTCTAGTGTCTAATTTAATTTTTCCGTTTAACCGTCTATCTGCGGATAATATATAGTAGAAGTTACTGCTTAAACTCCTTGCTCTGCTAAGAATACCTCCTAAAATACTGCTATAAATCTTAGATCTCTATCTAATATAATCTTACTTAGTGCTTTATATCTTACGAATACTTCTTTAATATAGATTCTAGCAACATCTTCTACTAATATCTCTTCTATACACGCTATAAAGTATCCCCACTTTATAAGCTTATCTACTATTACTAAGATTGCGTTATAATCTTATCCGGTAATAGGATCTCTTAATTTTAGCAACTTTATAATAAAGTCCTATAATATAACCTCCTATAGTCTCTCTAGTATTTTAATAGGTTATAGCCCTCTATATAGCTTATACCTTATTAGTTTATTTCTTT
>Ga0307515_10012340_pt1 | contig 16079 bp, 2 predicted proteins | sample 17_EM_MG_FD_194513 | JGI IMG/M metagenome (GOLD analysis project Ga0307515, IMG submission 194513) | Populus trichocarpa ectomycorrhiza microbial communities from riparian zone in the Pacific Northwest, United States - 17_EM | ecosystem: Host-associated > Plants > Roots > Unclassified | place...
TAGACTAGTAGCTTAATATTCCCGTATACTAGCTCTAGTATTGCAATATACTATATAGGGTAGATCTTTATTTTAGCTGGTAGGTTTAACTTAAATATAACCAGTAAAATCTTCTATATAATTTTAAAAGGTCCTAGTCTAATATAGTCTAACTTCTTACTTAGTTATTAACACTTGAAATTTTTATATAGTAGCTATACTTTATCTCCCTCCTTAAGATCTGGTCCCTTAGATCTCTTAATATTATAATACTTTTTTATTCTTTCTTATACTTTCTTTACTAATTCTATAGGGTCTATATAAAGATTTATTAATGTCTTTATCCTTTCTTTAGCTGTGCTATTTATTTTCTTTACTTATTGTAGTAATAACGATATTCTTAGCTTATATCCGTAATTTGCCTTAAATGGTGATATGCCTATTTCTTCTTAAGGTATTGTATTATATATAAACTATATAACTGGTAATAGCGATACCTAATTATTCTGTGTATAATTAATATAATGCCTTAGATACTGCTCTAGTGTCTAATTTAGTCTTTCTGTTTAACCGTCTGTCTGCGGATAATATGTGGTAGAAGTTACTGCTTAAACTCCTTACTCCACTAAAAATACCTCCTAGAATGCTGCTATAAATCTTAAATCTCTATCCAATATAATTTTGCTTAGTGCTCCGTGTCTTATAAACACTTCTTTAACGTAAATTCTAGCGATATCTTCCACTAAGATTTCTTCTATGTATGCTATAAAGTATCCCCACTTTATAAGCTTATCTACTATTACTAAGATTATGTTATAATCTTATCTGGTAATAGGATCTCTTAACTTTAGCAACTTAATAATAAAGTCCTATAATATAACCTCCTATAGTCTCTCTAGTATTTTAATAGGTTATAGCCCTCCGTATAGCTTATACCTTATTAGTTTATTTCTTTAGCAATCTAGATATTCTTTTATAACTTTTCGCGTTAAGCCCTAGATTCTATCGATAATATACTCCTCCTAAAGTCGTAATACTAAGCTCGTGGCCCCATTATGTCCTTAAGTTAATCCCTTATAGAACTCTTCCATAAATTACTTAGCTATACTTCTTAGGATATACTTTACTTCTTAATTTTTATATATATCTATTTATAGATCTTTTAGCTATACTTCTAGAATTCTTTATACCTAAAAGCTTTCCAGTGTCCTATAGACTTTCTCTAGTTTCTTATCTTTCTATATTGCTGCGATTCTTAGATAATTATACCTAATTAATCCGTCTGTGTCTTTTCGCAGTAAAGCCCCTAATGGCTTTTTATTGTTCTGTAGTTTAGCCTTTTAACTTAGAGTATCTGCTCGTGTGTTGTCTATACCCTTAGTATACTAAATCTTAAAATAGTATTCTGCAAGCATCTCTGCCTATTTAACCTATCTTTAGTTAAGTTCCTTTATTATTAGGAATCCTATTAGGTTCTTATAATCCGTTTTAACTATAAATAGTTTCTCTATACCTTATAAGAATGCTTTTTATTCTTTAAGTGCTATAACTATACCTAATAACTCCTTATTATAGATATTATAGTTTAACTCTAGTAGTGTTATCTTCCGACTATAGTATACCACTAGGTACTATCTATCTTAATATTTATGTATAAAGCACGCCCTTAGTATATAGTTTAATATATTTGTTTCTATAACCGTTTCTAGTCCTAGTTAGTAGATCTTAAGAACTAGCTCCTAGGTAAATAATCTCTTAACTTTCCTAAATAGTTCTTACTGTTCCTTTCCCTATACCCATAGTTCTTCTTTCTTCGTTAATTGCGTAAATAGCTTAATATCTTTTAACTATTGTGTTATAAACCTTCTGTAGTAATTGCAAAACCCTAAAAACGATCTTAACTGCGTAACGTTCTCTGGTTCTTGCCAATTCACTATAGCCTTAATTTTCTTTAGATCTATACTAAGTTGGCTTAGTTTAATAATAAATCTAATAAAATTAGTCTTCTTAGTAAAGAACTTGTATTTCTTAATTGCTACTGGCATCTGTTCTTCTTATAGTCTCTTTAAGACCTATTTAACGTGTTCCCCGTGTTCTTCCTTAGTTATTAAGTAGATAATAATGTTGTTAAGGTATACTATAACAAATTTATTTAAGTATTCTCCTAATATATTGTTAATGCGCTTCTAGAACGTTGCTAGTGCGTTTATAAGCCTAAATTATATAACTAATAGTTTATATAGTTCTTCCTTTAACCTAAAGGCTACCTTCTATTTGTTGCCTTTCTTAATCCTAATCTAATAGTACGCCTATCTTAGATCTATCTTCGTAAAGATTTATACGTTGCCTATCCTATTCTAGATCTCGCTAATTAAGGGTAAAGAATACCTATCCTTTCTGGTAATGCCGTTTAACTATCTATAGTTGATGCATAGCCTTAGTTTGCTATTTTTTTTTGGTATAAATAGTACTGGATAACCCGCTAATAATTGCGATAGTTTAATATATCCCTTTTATAGATTTTCCTAGACAAACTCTTTAAGTGCTTTACCTTCTTCTTTAATAAGCTTATAGATTGGAAAGAACCTTAGACTTATTCTTAGTTCTAATTCTATCTTATAGTCCTATGCTATATACTCTACTAACTTTTTACTTTTTAGTAACTATAGTTTCTTGCTATATTTATGGTATCTCTTTAGTATATAACTTAAGCCTTACTTAGTCTCTTTATATGTCGCTTTAACTTAATACTATACTAACTTAGTTTACTATCGCATTTTATAGCATTAAGTATCTTTAATATTAACCTAACCTATAATCTAATTGATTCTTAGATTGTATTTCTATAACTAAGGCATTTTTAATACTGCCTTATCCCGTCCTAATAGTAGGATATTAAAAGACATCTTAATTTGTCTCCCTTTAATGGTTATCTAAATAGGTCCTATTTTAAGGTTAATGATCCCTCCTCTATAGGCTATTAAATCTCCTAAAATTGTAACTAATAGGTAAGGTTACTCCTTCTGTCTATAAGGTAAACCCATTCTCTTAACTACTACTAGTAAGATATAGTTTCGCGTTGCTCTACTATCTATTAGCGCTTTAAACTGCTAATCTTGCTATTTAACTTATAAATTTAGGTATTGTTTTTAAATTCCTTTAAGGGTCTAAGGCTCTACCACTAGCTCCCTCTAATCCTATAGGCCTCCGCTTTTTCTAACTATTAGCTACTTAATTCTATTATACTTAGCTTGCTCTTTAGCTAATACCTAGTTTGCTTTTTGTCTTTAATATACTATAGATATATATTCTCTAGACATTCCCACTACTATTATCCGTCTAAGTATTCTTCTATAAGGAATCTTCCTGGTTAGAGTATTAAACTTCCTTCCTCTTGGACCTCTGCTGGATGCCATCCGTACATATATTTAGCATTCCTATACTATTGCTCTTCTGTTATTTAGTATATCCTTATAGGGTATTTCCAATTCTTTTCCTTTAGATTCTTATGCATTTTATATATATTGTCCATGTATATAATCCATAATAGCGTATAGTGTGCTAGGTGCTTTAAGTTAACTCTTAACTTATCTTTATCTTTAAGTTTAAACCTTTATTATGCTAATCTGAACGTTATAACTTTATTTATAGGTACTAAGATACGTCTCTTACTCCTCTAGTTTTCTAATTATTCCTTTAGATCCTTTAACGTTATAATTAAGGCTCCTTTAATATAACTTATAGCCTTTTTTATAATTAGGTGGTTCTAAATAACTTTCTTATTTAACTACATATAGAAATCTTCCTACTTATTATTGTGTCGCTGTCTATACCATTTTTGGTATAGCTATTAGAGTATATATGGCTTGTCCATAAGGAAGTATCTTCTTATTACTGCGTCGTAATAGCCCTTTATATATTGTTCTTCAAACCTAGTAGGAATTCCTAAATCCTCTTTGTTTTTCAGTTCGGTAAGCCACTTAGCTCTTAGTATACCTACCCTAGGCCTATTAGTAATTCTTTATACTAGCGCTCTATCCCTTATACGTCCTAATATACTAGATATCTTATCTAGTTTCCTTTGGTTTGTGTCTTGTAAATTAATCCTTAAAGTCGTCTTACTTCTTGATCTTAGTATTAACTTTTTGATCTTTAGGCCGAATACTATATTCTCCTAGTAAGTCTTCTAAGTCTATATATCTGTCTCCTAGTCTAGTCGCTGTTTATACTGTAGATTCTCTAATCTATAAAGAAGCCTCTTACCTCTTATTTATAGGTTCCCTTATTTATACTCCGAATCTTTAGTCCCTTAGATTCTTTAATCCTAAGCTTGCTTCTAACTTAAGCTTAGCTCTAGCCTTAGTCTAACTAGGCTTACTTAGTGTTCTTATCTTATCTTAAGAGTTTTAAATCTCACTTATCTTATTTTAAGAATCTTATACCTTTAGGAAACTTTGTTTTAAGCTTATTCATATATTACTAAACTAAGCCATTACTCTGCTCTATCGGTTATTATCTGTTATAAGTCTTTAAGCTTACCTTATCTTATCTTAAGAATCTTAGTTGTCTTATATCTCGTCTTAAGAATCTTAAGCCTTTAGCCTTTTACCTTTATTGAGTGCCGAAGTAGCTCGCTGTCCTACTTCTTTTGCGTCTTATAAAGCGATAGACATCGTATCTAGTAGGGTCTTAATCCCTACTAATGTTCCCTATTCTATAGTGGAATTATCCTCTACCTCTGTTATAATATCTCTAATAGCTACGTGTTCCTAGTAAACCGCCTTTATTGCCTTATTATTACGGAATGTTTCGCCTATATTAAATTTATCGTCCTTAATATCCGATCTGCGAACTAGTTTATTAGTTCCTTTATACTTTACTAAGTGTGGCTCCTATAGCTAATAGCTTGCACCGTACTTAGCGTCCTTATAAATTTGGTATACGTTATTATAACAAAACGCGAAACTTCTAATTAAACATTCTTTTGTTCCTCGCAGTATATTATCGTCCCTCTATACGTATATATTGTCTACTAGTCTTGTCCCTTTTACTATATAGTAACTCTGCCCACTTCTATAGTCTCTAACGTAATAACCCTATTTTCCGCATTTTATATAAGCTCCTTCTTTAAACCATTTTTCTTATTATAGAGTTCGCCTAAACATCTTCTACTGTTAAGATCTCTGGTTTGGCCTCTGCTCCTTAGACCTTTAATTACTTAATTCTTGTTCTCTAGGTTTCCATAGTTATTTACCCTATTTTTTATAGGCTTCTTTAGTACCACTTAGGTCTATTAGCTCTGCGCTATACTATAGTTTTTAACTTAGCTTTAGTTATTACATACTCTGCGCCTTATATAACTATAGAACTCTATTCTAACCTCTCTTAGCCTATTCCCTTTAGTAGATCCAATTATTAATCTTAATTACTTAATCTATTAGCTCCCTTAGGGTGTCCGCATCTTCTATTAGGATAATCGCGTCCTAGACTTTAGCCTTAAGTCCCTGTTTATACTATACTATAAGCGCCCTATTATTCCACTCTACTTACATCGCTAATATCTGGAACTGCGTTGTATATTTAATTGCTAAGGTTTATTACGTAATATTTTAGAGTTTTTTTTCCGCTATGGTTACTGCCTCTAGGTCTCTAAATATTTATATAAGTTGCTCCACAAATCTATTCCAGCTTAAGAATATAAACCGTACCTTTTAGTTTATAGTCGTTATTCCATTTACCTAGATTTCCGTAAAATAAAGCTTAAATTACTTAAGTGCTTTTTCTGTTAGGAACAATCCTATATACGCTATTTAATCTATAGGTGTTGCCAGCTTTGCTCCTTCCTACGCAACCTTAAAGTGCATTTATATAAGGAATCCTTTAAGCTTTAACTTTTCTCTTAAAAATCTCTTAATTAATGGTAACTTAACCTTTACTACGCCTATCCCGTTAATCCTATTTTCTAATATTGTATTATTTTCTATTAACTGGTTAACTATCTCTTATAGTTGTCCAACCGTTATAGGTTGCTATAAGTTAGTGTCTGCTATACTGGTGTCGTTACCTAACCTCGAAGTAGTTGCCGCCGTTAATAGCGTTATACTAGCTGCTTTTGGTGGTATATTATTTGACTTTCTATATTAATACCGTAACTATAGTAGTGATTATATAACGGAACCTTATAGTAGGAACTACGGTAGGCTTATTAATAGGTTAGGTGTATAGGGAATGTAAGTATAAAAGTTAATAACGTAATAATAACTAGTGGAGTGGTTACCCAATAGATTAACTCTAATTGTATTTTGAGAATTATTATAAGGAAGGAACTATCTAGGTAGGGACTAAGGGTCCTTAAATATATAACCGTACTCCTATAAAATCCTTCTTGTATATAATAAACGTATACTCTATCTACTTTATTACAGATCCTATAGATTACACAGATTATATAAATTATATTATATAACCTTAGTTACTATTCCTCGTTATATAGTTCTATTGGTTCCATTCTAGACTGTACTTGTATTAACTAACTAGCTTCTTCCGTCTCTTTTCCAAGTAGTCGTAATATTGTACTTAAAGCGTCCGTAATAGCTAGCGGTAAAAGATAAACTATAACCGCCCTTATATTAAAAGCGCTTATAACTATCTACCTATAAGCCTTACCTAATCTACTATATACTATACCTTTATCTAATGCTTATTATAACACCCTAATTAACCCTACTATAGTTATATGCTTTAATTATAGAAAGAATAGTTACTTTATTTTATTTTATCTAGAGCTAAAGAATATAGGGAATATTAAGGAGATAAAGGAAGAAGAAACATCTAATAAGTTAAAAAAAGAAGATCCCTAGAGAAAGACTCATTCTTAGGGTATTCTATTAATTTTAAAGAGATTAATCTAAGTTAGCTAATATGTAGAAAACACTTTACGGTTCTATATATAGTATTTTGAAATAAATATAGAGTTAATATAACTGCCTTTATTAATACTAGAGTAAATAGCTTTGCCTTTATAAATACTACTTATATAAATAACGTTACTAAGTATTACGGGACTTACCCGTTCTTACGTCCCTACGCGTTTTAACTTACCTTAGCGAGCTTAGACGTGAATTTGATTAGAGCGGATGTTCCTTCGGCCTGTTAACAAGTTAACTAACATTTACCAAAATCACGTCTAAGAGCGTTTGGCGAGTTTTATTAAAAGCATAAGTAAAAACCTTGGTTTTGGCAATTTTATAAGGGGATTTCCTCTACAATATAATAAAATAAAGTCTCTAAAAGTTAATATATGAATTTTAGGGGGCTACTTTATATATTAAAGGGCTTTAAATTATATTTTCCACTCCTAAATCTAAGATTAATTTTGTTAAAGTTAAAATTCCTATTATTAAAAGTATAAGCACTTTTTATATAGGCCTGTATAGGCCTATATAAAAATATAAAAAGCCTAAAATCTTATAATCTATAGAGCTTAATCTCCTAAGTAATTTAATATAATTTTTACCTTAAAATATATTGTGGGGATGTTGATTAATTTTGTTAGGGTTTATGAGTTTTCCTTACTAAAAAAGCTTATGTTTCCATATAAATCTCGCCAAAGTGGCCTTAGACTAAGAAATCGATTAAATATCCGAAGGAGATTAGCGCGCCAGCGCAATCGATTTCTTGGTCTGAGCTTCTGAGGTAATGTTTTGACGTTCTTAACCCGTGCTTACATTCGTCCCGAGACACCTACGCACGTACCCCTATAACCCCTATTTATACCCATACCTAGTATATAAAGACTCTTCTTCTTAGATAGTAACCGTCTAGGCGCGGACGGTCAGGGCGCTAATCCTAAAATGGGCTAGTATACGCGAGGTCTTAGCGCCTAAGATATCTTCACTCTCAATTGACCACGTTAACCTTTAATACCCTATTGCTTAATTAATAAGCGAATATCTAGTAAGCTAGAGCTTTATATTAGCTATATACGTTATAGACTAACTTATATACTAGATTTTTAATCTAATAGCTCTTATAGAGCCTCTAACATGCCTCCTAAGTAAGTAATTTTTTAAGTTATATAATTTTTATATATTTTTAGAAAAAAAAGGCCTCTAAAACTATATTTTTAAATTAATAAAGATCTATTTTTTCTTTTCTTGGTTTTATATTATACCGCTTACTAGTTTCTTAGTTATTTTGATATATTAGCTTTAAATTAATAATTTAAATTTTTAAAAATTTTTAAGAAATTTATTTCTCGGTTTTATATTATACCACTTACTAATTTCTCGGTTATTCTAATATATTGGCTTTAAATTAACGTTTCCATTTTTCAAAACTTTTTAGGAAATTTATTTCTCGGTTTTCTACCCTATTAATTACTTAATTATCGGATTTTCTGATATCCTAGGCTTTCTTTCTTGCTAGGAAGAATTATTTAATATATAGCCTATTGCTTTATTTACTAATATTTTTTCTTATTTTTTCTTTATTTTTTCTAAGAATTATTTTAAATTTTAGGTATTAGATTTGCTAGTACTACTATAATTACTACTACAAATAAGGCAGCATATAAGAAAAGATAGTTATTAGGAAAGCCCTTAAAGGTATATTGTTTTCTTAGTGGCTTTAAGAATATACTAATTCTATCTAGGAGTAATAAGATAAAGACCTTAAGGAGAAGTTAAGGTAAGAAAGATTGCATTTTTTCTTAGTTTTTCTAATATTTTAGGGCTGGCTTCTAGGGATATAAGGACGTAGATCTTAGATGCTATACCTATCGCGTCTAAAATATAATAAGTTTTTTACTATTTTTTAGACAAAAAATAACTAATTTAATATTTTTTAGCGTATACCTAAAAAGGCGATTAATGGTACTAAGGAACGTAATATACTTTCTTATAGCTATAACTACAAAGTATATTATTAAAAATTCCGATAATAGTAATATAATTTTTTACTTTACTTAGGAATTTATTCTAGAGCTCTAGTATATAAAGAAAGGGCTTTAAAAGGTAAGAAATCTAGTTTATTTCTTATATATTTTAATAAAACTAACTTTTTTTAGGGAAATTCTAATTTTAATAAAAATAAGAGAATGTCTAAGGCCTTTAGTAGATATAGATCTTGCCTTCTTTCTTTTTTTAAGATTCTTTTTAGTATTTTTTTAGTTAATAAGGTATTTAATTCTCGTTTTTTCCGATATTTTTTATTTTTTAAGTAAAATTAACTAACTTCTCGGATTTTCTAATAAAATGCTTAATATTAATAGTGCGCGCGTTACTGCCTTAAAGAAGGGTTTAAAAATTAAGTCTAAGGGTAGTCTTTAACTAGGTACGTAAAATGGCTTATTTTTTTTAGAATTTACTAATAAATCTTACTAGCTCCTTATGAATTTCCAGAAGATTCTAATTCCGATTAGTAGCTTAATATTCTTAGTTATACCAAGAATATAGGGTTTTTTTGTCTTTTTAGTTAATTATATATTACCTTAGTTTATTCTAAGGAGAACGTCTTAGATTTTCTAAGATTTCTAGAGGATTTTCCTATATAATCTGCAAAATAGAGTTTCTTTCTCTGGCGTTGGAGGTTATTAAGAATTTTAATACTGTTTGTACTAACTTAATAGCATGAGTGAGTTGTATCTACGGGCACGAAATACATGTAGTATCGTATGCTTGTTTGGATGGTGACTGTCGATTATATAAAGCAGACTACGTGGTCTATATACTGATGCGTCCTCCCCCTGATTAGTTAGTGCTTTATAAGTGCACTAAACGCGTAAGCGAGTGGTTGGTGCACTGAACGCGTAAACGCGTACCTGGCGTACCGAACGCGTAGGCACGCGGTTAGTACGATAGGTGCTGTAATTATACACTGGCGGTACTTGAAAAATAAAACCACTTATATACAGCCTCCGTAATTGCTTTAATAGAACCATAAAACGCAAAAGAAAATACATAGGAAATCTCCCCTGAGGTGCCGTTTAGGCTGCCTTCTAAACGGTGCCCCAAGCTAGCCGTAAGTTCTGCTTGCGGTCCGTAGAATGAACCGTACGGCCTTTTGACGGGTAGTAGACGAGCTATAAGTCGGATCGTGAGGGCCGCTAAGGCGCTAGTGCTAAGCGAGCTAATGGCGATTTTCTATCCCGGGGATAGAAAATCGTAATTGGTTAATTTAATTACCCTGTAAAATTCGGCGGGTCATATAAGTCCACCAAGTTCCACCGTAGTTTTCTACCGTTTTCCACCTATACCGTATAACGAGCCGTACGGCCTTCCAACGGGCCGTAGACGTACCATAAGTGCTCCGTTAGTCCCGTTTTACCCATTCTATAACTTCTAGGTTAAGCTTATTCGTATTAATTAGGGTTTTAAGAGCTTAACACAGCTTTACCTTAGTTATAGCGTCTACTAGGTTGTCTCCGCTGCTAATCCATTTGACCTTTATAATCTCGCGCCATTTATAGGCCTAATATAAGCATATAAAGTCGACCATAAGCCTCTTCTCTTATATTATACCTAGTTTAACTAGGTAGTCGTAGAGGGACTTTAAATCGGTGCATAGAATTAGGGGTAACTACTCCAGTTATAGAATCTTCTAGACCGTTAATTTAATTGCGGCTGCTATATTAAATCTATAGGCTAGTATATATAGCTTAGAAGCTAGTACACTACGGGTTACTCATTTACACTTAATTAAAGACTAGTACAGTATATTTGCGTCCTAATTGCGGTCTATAAGTACAATTATAAAGCCGATTTATAATAATAGGTCTTTATTATTAGCAAAGGAGGCGTCCGTAAATGCCATTATACTAAGGGAATTTAGGTCCAGTGGTATAAAAGTAAGTCCTCTTATTACGTTGTTAATTTGCTATTAAATACGCTTATTAAGCTGCTTAATATTTTCTTCTTACGGATCTACTACCTGGGCCGTAAAGGATAAGTCATAGGCAGATTTGGGTTGGCAGACTGTGGCTATATAGGCGCCTCTTGCACGCTGTGCAGCATATTAGTCCTTTATATTTACGGTCTTATGGGTCTCTCCGCGGGAACTGGTAAGGTCCGTAGGCTTTGCTATAACGGGCTTTAGGTTTTAGGCTTAGCGTTCCTAAGTCAGCTTAATTAGGTTACCCTTTTATATAATTAGGCCTCCATTAAACTTAATCAGGTTCTACTTAGTTAACTACTCTTGTGGCTTTACTAAGAACTTAGCCTTTTATAGTTTAGTTTCTTTAGCGTCTATAAAGGTCTGGTCTGCTAGGAATAGGGTATTATCTATTTAAAGTCCAATAATACTAAGGCCGTTTAATAGGCTATATAGGAGGTAGGGGTTGTAGGTCAACTGTTCTATTTTAAGTTTACTAACGTAGTACTAGTAGTATATCTTAAACCAATGGTTTCTAGCTTCTAGTACTCCGTATAAAGGTTTTACAACCCATAGGATTATTCCTGGTTATAGGTTAAGCTTGGGGGGTAGCCGTATAAAGATGTCCCTACTTAGGTAGGTATTAGACTGTATATAGGCTTATAAGATATCCCGTAGGTAAAGAGCTACGGGTTTGCTTTACTGTAGTCCAGGCGTAAATATAAGTATAATCCGTTGGCTGACTCGTTAAATTATAGGCGATTGCGTAAGGACTAAGCCCTTCCCTTAGTCGTTATAGGCTTATATAATAAGCCTTAATTTTTTAAAAGCTTTATTAGTACCTAGGTGCTTAATTTCGTTAACAAAGCATAAGTTAAATATACGGACGCCTTACGGAACGTCTTTCTCTATTATAACCGCAAAGACGCCCTTTTTAAGTAGTCCGTTAATCTCTTTACGTCGTGAGTCCGTAAAGGGGTTTTCCTATACTAAAACTAATATATCCGCAAGCAGAGATTACCTTACGGATATTCCTACAGAGGTTAAATAAATCTCCGTTATAGTGTTCTCAGTTACGGGGTGCTTTTAGGGGCGTCCTTAACCGCGCTTTACAATAGGTATAATAGGTTCAGTGGGTTTCTAGAGGACTTCTAGGGTAGGTAAGGGTGCTTCTAGCTCGTCTAATTTGGCGGTCGCTTCTGGTTTATCTGGTTTGGCGGTTACCTCCGGTTTGTCTAGCTCGGCAGTTACTTCTAGTTTATCTAGCTTGACGTTATAGGTGTCTTCGGGCCGAAAGTAGGGTTTTATAAACGTGCTCCTAAAGCTAGTCGGGCCGCTAAGAAGTTATACATAGCACGTCTCGTTTTTTACAGCTAGTAAACGGTAGGGTCTGGTCCACTTACCGCTTTCACGCCATATAAGGACTTTAGAGTTAAGCGGAAGGTTGTGTACTAGGGTTATATTAAGTCCGTTACGGTAGTATAGGGCGTTATTAACAGCTTATTTAGCCTATAGCTTAACTATCTCGGCCATCGCCTTCCGTATTGCAGCTACTCGTTCCGTAATAGACGGGGCAGGGGGGCCTAGGTTGCTTATCCTTAGGTAGGCTCCGTAAACTAAGAGGGTAGGTACTAGTCCGTTAGGGCTAGTAGTGTTATTAACGGCTTTTACGGCTATCTATAAAGCCAGTTCCTTTTAAATGTCCTTACACTCGTCTATAATAATCTAATAAGCTCTCCATAGGGCTAGGTAAGCTTACTTAACAAGCCTAACGGACTAATACGCCTTAACTAGAACGGCTTTTATTAATATAGCTATGGCCGTAGTATATTGCTAGAATTCCTTACTAATAAAGTTCCTACCGGCGTTATAGGTGATATACTTAGGAGGTCCAACATACGTATTAATCCAGCAGGTCCGTAAAATATCCCAAGTATGCTTTGTGGATATATTTTATAACTAATAGGCGGCTTAATAGCGGGTTGCCTTGTTAATTATATATAATACTAGGCTGCCGTTAATATACATAATATCTACGTATACTAAATGGTTAAAGTTAAGATCCTTATAAAGGGTGAACTTAAATCGGCCTAGGGAACGTCTATATTTCTGGCAAAAGGAGCAGTATTTAGTCAGGTAATCAACTGCCTTCCTATTGACGTTGTCGTGTCCAGAGCGTTTAAGGACTCTATATAGCTTTTCGGCTAACAAGTAGCCGAAACGGCGGTACAGACAGTAGATCTCCGTACTAGTAAGGTAGCACAGGTTATAGTCGAAAGATTCCTAAATGTAGGTCCGTAAAGTCTCTCCCTATATAAGGAACGGGTGTCCAAATTGTCATATAATTAGTAGGGTAATATACTTGCTTCCTAGGGCAGTTACGGGGCCGATTAAGGTGTCCGTAATATTGTTATAGTAAACCTATAACCTATCTATGTCCACAAGGCAAAGTAAGAAAGGGGTGTCTACTTTTACTATATAGAAGTTAACTAGGCTAATTAGGGTCTTAACTACAACTGATCTAATTAATACAGTTAAGCCAATGCCGAATTAGACGTTTACGGCCCCAGTTTACGTAATATTAATGTCCGTATTATCATTTACGGTGGTCCTATATATAAGGTATTGTCCGTAGCCTGTAGTAGACTTCTTAGAGGTATTTGTGTCGATTATAACACCGTAGAATTCCTTAGGGGTATAGCGTTCTATGGTAATATATGCAAATGGGTCCTGCTTATAATCTATAGTATTTATAATAGGGGTACTTACGGAATGGTTTTTGGGCGTAACTAAGTGTATAAACAAACGGTTAGCTAATACGGTCGTAATATTAAAGGCTTAGCTGTCCGTAAAAGGTCTAAAAGTGGTTAGGAATATCTCTAAGGTCTCTTGTTTTTAAGTGTCTAAGTTAAAGTTAATTATAAGGGCTTCTATTGACTTATTAGGGGGCTCTTTTACTTTCTCTCCTTCGTATTCCAAAATAAACTAGCTAATACGGCTATTAAGTCTCTTCCTGGACTTATTACGTTCTTCCTAAGTATACCTTATAGACTAATATTCTTCCTTGCCGCACACAAAGCACTTCTGGCTGGTTTATTTATAGGGGTATATTTTCGTACGGGGGTTGCTATGGGGGTTATGGGTAGGACTTAGTCGGTACAGGTGCTGCTAGCAGTAGCGGCGGTCCGTAAAGTAGACGTCTAAGTCTATTTACGAATATTAAATATCCGCAATAAAGGCTTAAGTGCTGCCTAGTAGGTTTGAGACTTTATACGTTACAATAAAGGAGCGTAAATCATTAATAAGGCCAGCTAAGGTATCTGCAGGCTTATAGTAGGCGTACTTATAGGGCTCTACTTCCTAATAGGCCGTAATAAGTTTATTGTGCAGAAAGTCGTCTGTTTAAAGCTTAGCGTTAAGGCCGTGCTATAGGTGCTGGAGGTCTTTAATAAGAATTTGCAGGCACTCTATAGTCGATTTTTCAGTATTTTTATCAATTACGGTCCGTAGCTTAGTCGCATTCTATTAGGTAAAGATATTACGCTTATATTCCGGTCCTTTAAAGTAGTTACGGGTAGCTTCGTATAGCTTATTAAAGGGAACACCAAGGGGGTTACTTTTAAAGTTGGTGTAGTAGTGGTTAAGTACTAGGCCGCGTAGTATAGTAGAGTAGGCTTAGCTAAACTTCTATTTAAGAATATCGGCCTTTTAACAGAGGTCCGTAAAGATGGTCAGTTTAAAGTTAAAGTTATTATTTTCACCGCTATATTTAGATTCGTCGGTATAGAGCTTGGCTAGGTTGGCTAGCTCCTTACCATAGGTCTTTACTTAGGTACGTTACGGATCTATAACTTACGGATCTATAGCTTGCGGATATATGGCTTGTGGATATATAGTTTACGGATATATAGCTTATAGATCTGTGACTTAGGCAGGTTACAGATCTATAGCTTTATCAACGGGAGGGTTTTAATCCGTATTTTAGTTTACGGGGGTATTATAGTCTATAACTTAGGTACTAGGTATACTTTGGCCCGTAAGATTAATTCCGAAATCGCTTAAGTTTATAGGACGAATTTGGTTAAGTAGGTTAGGTATAAGGCCAGCAATACTATTAAGTTTAGGAGAAGTAGAGAGATTATTCGTGGCTTTAACCTAGTCTAGAATTTTCTCTTTAGTCCATTCCGTTTGGTCCTCCTCCTATATTGTGTTGTATAAGGACCGTGCAATAGTAACTCGTTTATCCTTTTTAACCTATATACCTTAGTGACATAAAAGGGTTTATAGGTTACGGATGGTAGTAGGGTTATAAGCCTTAAGAATAGCTTCCGTAAAGTCCGCAAAGTCTTCCTTATATTACTCCCATAGGTCATTATTCAGAAGCTTATAGTGTCCGTATTTAAGGATTTTGAAATTAATGTAGTCGTTAACGTCGTCCGTAGACGTAAGGTCGACTCCTTAGCTCCACTTCTTTTGACCTTTGCTGATTTGCTTGCTTATATCTGCCATATTGTGTAGCGTTATATATCTATATAAGCTATAGCGGGTCGTAATAGCTTATAGCGGGTGGAGGTCTTATAACGGTCCATAAAATTAATTAGCGGGTCCGTAACAGTTTAAGGGGTCTTATAGTAGTCCGTAAAGGCGATTAACGGGTTTATAACGGTTTATAGAAGGGTAAAGGTCTCTATAAGGGGTCCAAAAAAAAGTCAGGGGTATTAAGGGAGGGTATAGTAGGAATAGGGGTTTAAGGTTCGAAGGGGGTTCCGTAAAGGTCTATATTCGCGTCTATAACTTCCAGTAAACTATACTAAGACTTAAATAAGTATACAGAGTTGGTAATAGTCCATAATCCCCGACTTCCGACCTTCTAGTAGGTTGTACTAGGAGTCTAAACGGGTAATTGCTGTCAAGTATCGCTTGGGGGAGGTATTGAGTGATTGCTGATCTATGCGCGCTCACTAATTAGTGTTCGTACTAACTTAATAGCACGAGTGAGTCGTATCCACGGGTATGAAATACATATAGTATCGTATACTTGTTTAGATAGTGACTGTCAATTATATAAAGCAGACTACGTGGTCTATATACTAATACGTCCTCCCCCTAATTAGTTAGTGCTTTATAAGTGCACCAGACGCGTAAGCGAGTGGTTGGTGCACCAAACGCGTAAACGCGTACCTGGCGTACCGAACGCGTAGGCACGCGGTTGGTACGAAAGGTGCTGTAAT
>Ga0307515_10012341_pt1 | contig 16079 bp, 3 predicted proteins | sample 17_EM_MG_FD_194513 | JGI IMG/M metagenome (GOLD analysis project Ga0307515, IMG submission 194513) | Populus trichocarpa ectomycorrhiza microbial communities from riparian zone in the Pacific Northwest, United States - 17_EM | ecosystem: Host-associated > Plants > Roots > Unclassified | place...
GTTAAGTTTAAATAAGGATTAATTTCTTATTACTATTTGCTAATCTAAGATTAAGTAGCAGTTTACTAATAAAAAGAATTAATTAATCTAGTAATAGGGACCTAATCTTCTCGTCTTCCTCCTTATATAGTTTAAACCCTTAGACGCAACTTAGTTTAAGGGTCTGCCTTTTAATAACTAAGGTATAGGGCTGTCTTAGTAGGGCGGTCCAGTGTCTATCTAGCTAGCGGTATTAGTCTTAGTTTTAATTAGGGTATAGAAAGATAATACCTCGTTAACAATATAGCCGTATTTATATTCGCTAGCGCGAAGTTACTAATACTAGGCGTTATTAATGGGTTGGGCTCCTATATAGGGTATAATTTAAAGTAACTAAGCCATAGGGTTAAAGGGGGGGAGTTATCCGCTACGGCTATAATAGGCTCTACGGTTACCGCGTCTATAATAGACTCTATAGTCGCCGTATCCGCGGTTATTAGTTCGCGTTATTTAATGGGGTAGTATTAAAACTGGGTTTACTATCTTAGCGGGGTTATAGGTATCCTTTTAGTGGCTAGGCAGGCTATAGGTAAGGTATAGTCTATTATTAACGCGGCACTTATACTCCGTATCTAAGATTCTATTAAGGTCTATAGGTTCTTTAGTTACTACTAGGGTTAGAGTTAATATAGGGGCAGGGGCTTAGGTAGGTAAGCGGTAGTTAGCGTTTTTTTAAGGTTAGCTTGGTATATATAGTTCGCGAAGTTTTTAGCAAATATATCTATCTGCTTACTCCAATCTATATAGTCGCTATTGTTAATTTTATAGGCAAGTCTAAGTACCAGCTCTTCCATCTTCGGAGAAATAAACTTTTAGAGTAGGTCCACCTTCTATTTATCTATCTTCTTAGCGTGGACTATTAGCTTATTAAGCTCTCCCTTTTAGGACTAGTAATTACGCTCGCCCTAGGGGAAATAGTTAAGCTTGTTCTTTATAACCTAGGTTATATTAAGGACCTTATAGTAGGTAGTAAGGTCTTTAAGTATATTTTTCTTAGTAGGCCATTTCCACGTAAATATATTGTTTAGGTTCTCGTGTATAAGCTTTAGGCCCTACTTAATAAACTTATAGGCCTTATCCTTTAGTATATCTAAGATATAAAGGATTTAGGACTAAACTATGTTAAAGTAGTCCTAGTCCCAGTTAAAGACTCCCTTAATCTTAATATGCTAGGTCTTAAAGTTAGCTTATTATTCTAGTAGGGTACCTTTTCCGCTAAATATTAGCGGGTCTTTAGATCTCCGTTTTTTCTACTAGGTTACTACCGTTATTATAAGGGTTAATTATTTTAAAACGGTAATAGTCTCTACTTAGAAGTTAATAGTTCCTATCTAGAAAGCGATAAGGGCACTAAGGTTTTTGTTAGCTTTCTTATTAGCAGTGTTTGTGTTATATATACACTATAGTCCTACTTTAATATTACTAAGGAACTCGTTGGTATAGTTAATAAGGGTAAGGTAAGCTTTGCTAGGCTTAAAGGTCTTAGGGTATAGTAGGGAGCGGCGGATTATCTACGCGATATTAGGGTATATCTCTATAAAGAGGTCTATAAAAACGTCGCGGGAGTTCTAAGTTTCGGCCATTTTAGCGTCATTAGTATCGCCTATTTAGGCACTAGGTAAAAACTAAGGATCGTTCTAGGACTATGCTAGGGGCGTATTGGTTTCAGCAGGGGCGTGTATAGGTCACAATTGCTCTAGGGCGGAGGTTAATTAGCTAGGGTATAGGGAATTAGTAATCGCAATAGGGCGCAAATTAAAGATACTATAAACTATTATAGTGCTGCAATAAAGTAGACTAAATAACTACGTTGTGGTATAAAGAGGAGAAGAAGGTAGAAAGGGGGTATTGTATATAAATAGTAGGGCCGGCCGCTAAGTCGCTAGTAGTGGGCTAGCTAATAGTAGGAAATAGTACAGGATAGTATAAAACAGTATACGTTAGGTCAGTGCCATAATATATAAGATAGCATTAAACGCTCTAAAAGGATTTCTTTAAGTAAATACAAAGCTTATAGAGACCGCCTATACTACTAGAACTGTCTAGTTATACCTAACTATAATAAACTTAAGCTTAAGCTCTTTAAACATATACACGACCTACTAGTAGCCGGCTACTTAAGCTAAGAAAAAACCCTAGAACTACTCTAATAAGAATACTATTAACTAAATATATATAATATAATATAAAGGTACGTCTCTAGCTACTATATTTACTAATAAGCTAAAGCTTTATACAAGACGTATAACGGCCTTTTAAAGCTACTACTTATTCCAGACCAAAGATAAAAGGATATTTTAATTAACTTTATTATTAATCTCCCTAAAGTAAAGGCTATATAAATATTATAGTAGTTATAGAATAACTCTTTAAAATAAAACACTTAATCGCCTGCCCTAATATATTAACATCTACTATTGCTTAACTATTTCTAAATTACGTATAGAAACTCTACAAACTCCCTAAAATAATTATCTCTAACAAAGGTAGCTAGTTTACCTTTATATTCTAAAAAGAACTAACTACCTAACTCTATATTAAAGCACTGCTATTTATTATATATTACCTTAAAACGAGTAGCTAAATAGAACGTATAAATACTATAATAGAATAGTATATTTAAATATACACGTTATATTTATAGGATAACTAGATTAACTAGCTTATATTTACTAAGTTTACTATAAATAATTCTATTTTAGGAACTATAAAGGCTTTCCCGTTTCTAGCTAACTACGGCTAGTATCTATAAATAGGCTTTAAACCCTTTAGTAATATTCCTTACCTAGCTTATTACGCTTTATAAGTTATAAAAGTAAATAAATTTATAAAGAAGATAGAGGGGCTATAATAGTTCCTTATTAATAAGATAATATAGGCCGTCGAAATCGGACTCTATACCTATACGTGGTGATAGTTATAAACCTAATCTTCGAAGTTTAGATCTAGAGCCAACATAGAGACGTTGTATAGCGTGCGGACATGACCTAGTGGTGGTTGTGGGCGTTAAGGGCGGTGGTGAAAAATTTTCGGATGGTGAGATCTTGAAAACCACTACTATTGGCCCTCTATAATACGATAACTACTATACTGTTCTATCTAGGGTACCTATATAATCCAATATGGATAAGTAGTTTTTCGATAATATCCCTAAAAACCCTAATAGAAAGCATTAACGACCTTATATTAATAAATAGATAAGCGTAAACGAACGAACAAGCAAATATACGGCCCCTTTTAACCCCTAGGGCGATCGCCCGCGGAGCATGCGGTTACTCGCCGTACTACTATAATACTACTAAAAGGCAGCTGGATAACCCCGTACGGTTTTCCTTGTCTTCTCTTAACGGAGTAGTACCCTTAAAGAGGGCCTAGTGACTAGGGCCTAGGTATAAAAGATACCTAGATATACACATATACATATCCCGCTTTTGTCTTTTAGTATTAGGATAGTAGAACAGATAAATCCCCCTTACGCCTTTAATAGGCCTTAGGGGGGGAGGCAAGGCGTATATAGTAATAGTTAATAAGAGATAGTATATAGGGGGTGGTTAAGATATAGGATATAACTATATACAGCAATTAATTGGCAAGGCCTAGCTAGGACGTAGTAAACCCTAGCTTTAAATAAGCTAGAGAAGAAAGTAGTAGTTCTTAAGGAGTTTAAAACATCTAAGGAGGAGGACGTAGCTGTAGGCCTATAGGGCCGCTACTACGTACAGGCATGGCAAAATAGGGTTTTTTATCCTACTAAGGTGGCTTATAGGGTTTTTCCTTCCCCCCTAATAGCAAGGGTTTTTCCCTGTTAATATTACTTTTCCCTTATATATAGAGTAGTCTACATAGGCCTAGATAGGATCCGTATTAGACGTTAATTAAAGAATCTACTACTATTAATAAGATAATATAGACCTAACCTGTCTATAAAGCTATAGCAAATAAAAACTAAACGGCCTACTAAATTAGTAACTTTGTCTAGCTAAATATAAGAAATTTAAATATAAAATAACCCGCTAAGAAACTTAACTAAAAGAACGCTGGCCCTTATAAGGTTAAAAAGGTTATATCCTCTTATGCCTACTAACTAAAACTCCCTAATACGGTTAAAATCCACACTATATTTTATATATCGGTCCTTTACCCTACTACTCCTATATTAAACGCCCTACCTAAATAGATATAGGACCCTCTCCTACTAGTTAAAGTAGATAGTAAAAACGAGTACTTTATTAAAAGAATTAATAATATTAAGTATAATAAGCGAAAACGTTAATATATATACCTTATTAAAAAAAAGAGGTTTTATTAAGCCTTTATAGGAACTTATTAATTTTATAGGATTTATATAAGCCGTAGAGGACTTTTATAAACTTTATCTAGAACTACTATAACCCTATTTTACAGAAGCTTAAGTTTAAAAGGGGGTACTATTATAGGATACCTCTATAATACCTTATATATATCTACCTATTTCCACTAACTTAATAACTAGAGACTAACCACGAGATAGTAATCTAACGATAATCTGCTATATTCTGCTATATTCCGCTAGGTTCTACTAAATCCTACTAGGTTTTATTAAGACTACTACCTAAATTTTATTCTACTCCGTGTATATATTAATTAAGTAACTAAGCTAATAATATATACCCTTTTTTCCTATTTTCTTATATTCTTTTCTTATATAACGTCTTAACTTTATTATACAGTTTATATATATAGCTTAATAATATCTACTTTGTTATATATTACCGTCGCTTATACTTACTCTATAACACTTTACCCTAAACTATTTAACCCTTCTACTAAAGATCTTATAGTATACGCCCTTAAAATAACTAACCAATTAATTAAATAGATTATTATTAATAAATACCTAAATGACAAATTTATCCAAGAGACGCTTAAGCTAATTTAAAATAGCGTTAGACGTTTAAAAAGGATCTTCTTAAGTAAATATAAAGCTTATAGAGACTGTTTGCACTACTAAAACTACCTAGTTATACCTAACTATAATAAACTTAAGCTTAAGCTCCTTAAACACCTATATAATCTACTAGTAGCTAGCTACCTAGGCTAAAGAAAAACCCTAGAGCTACTCTAATGGGAGTACTACTATAAGAGGCCAGTTTAACCAGAATATATAATTATCTAATCAATAGTGTAGAATAAAAGTTATAGGTAAGTAGAAGATAAGTTAAGGTAGAATAAGCTTTATGCAATAAAGGACAAATGCTTTTTAACCTCTTCTATTTAGAGACTAATTGCTAGTTCTTCTTTAGAGGAGAACCAGCTCCCTATATAATCCTTTTAAGACGCTAGCAAAACCCTTTATCCCTTATCTATTTAACTATATCTTCTAGGACGTAGATAAAATATAGATAAAACCTCCTATTATCTTATCTAATATATACCTTCTAGGGGATTCCGTTATAATCGCCTCCCCTTTAAGGGTCTTAGTCCTCTAAGACTTCGCCTCTATTAAGCTTTTATAGAGTTCTAGCTAAAACCACTAGGGAAATTTCTTAGTAGAAAGGTACTTTATAATGCGGCTTATAGCCAGTTCTTTACTAATATAAAACCTTACTTTATCTTTAGTTCCTCTACTCTTCTTCTACTATAGCTCTTTATAATACCCCCACAACAGAACTATAATAGTAATAATAAAAATTAGATGGGATTTACCTTTCTTATTATAAGAGTTTGTTATAAGTTAATCTAGAAGTTATCCTATATAATGCGTCCATAGCTACTATCCTTATTTACTTAAAATAGGTTCTAATAATAACGTCTTTATTTTAATTTTCTTCTAGTTTATAAGCTATTGCCTTTTACGCGTCTTTTTATTAACAACACCATTTATCTTATCTTTTAGTAGACTATTTTTACTATATTTTAGCTTTTAGCTTCTATATCTCTAGCTATTCTTTTATAACTACTCTATTTTCTTTTTACAATACGCCTATAAGTAATAAGATCCCTATTTTATCTCTATTAATAATACTAACTTCCTATAGTATTCTCTTATAGTAGCTTATAGTTGTGCTGCGCGTCCCTAAACCGGTAATGGTATTATTTTAGTACTACCCTAAACCACCTCTATTACTCCTATAGTAATTTCTCTAAAGTACTACTGTGGTGGTGTAGATTGGACGTCGCCTACTGTCTTGGCATTTTCCTATATTTATAGAGCCTTTGGCTTCCCTCCTTCCTTCTTCCCTCTATTATACATATTACGAACCTACCAGTTACCGGAAATACACTCTTTTCTTTCTTTCTTACTAACTGACTAACTAACCGACCGACTGACCGACCGACAGACAGACCGACTGACAGCACCGTGACTTTCCTATCTTAGAGAGGTCGTACCCTCCCATATATTTTATGGCATTCCACATAGGGACGACGGCAAGCTCTTTGGATTAAAAGTCTAGTGCTATATACATAGGAGATACGCAGGAACATACTACGACTATAGAAGAACAGCTAGCCGTAGAAGAACGACCAGCTGTAAAAGAACCGCCAGCTAGATAGACGAGACAGCAGAACTAAAGAACTAGAGAACTAGAGAACTAGAGAACCAGGTAGTATTGGACAGTAAGGGGAACTAGTAGACCCTAAATAAAAAGACTACGGAAAAGACAGGACGGCCAGACTTAATGTATAGGCTAAAGAGTGGCAATAAGAGGCAAAAGGGTGTAGGTTAAAAGGTCTTGGTAATTGGATTCGGTGCCCGTACTTAGGTATTGGATATTAAGCGAACCAGCGAGCCTATTAGATAACGTCTTAGAGTTACCTAATACTTGCCACCTGCGCACGGACATAGCCAGACCTTTATTAAAGATGTAGAGATAGTAAGCTAAGGGCCAATTAATTAGACGGAAACGAGATCTAAGACATCTAGCAGCAAAGGAAGTTAGTACTGCCCTTAATAAATAAAAGAGGCAATACCGAGTAAGGTCGCAAGCACACAAGATTAGATCTGTCCTTAAAAGCTTCCTATTCTAGCTTAGCTTTATCCTCTTTTAAGTCTTCCGGATTATATTAGCAGTAGCTCTAGAGGCGTTTTATAAAGAAGTAGATATAAGTAGAAGTAAGAGGCTTAGCAGCACCCTACCACGCGGAATAACGGCAGACTAAAACAAATAGACATACTAAAACCCGGCGGCAGTAGATAATAAAGATTCCGTGCTCTCCTAGGAAGACCCCCCCTTAGGCATTAAAAAGTAGGTGCTCTCTATTAAGGACATAGCTGTATAAGTAGACCAGCCAAAATATACACCTATTAAAGTGCCACTAGGATAGCTATCTAAGATACCCTTTATTAAGACCACGGCTATATAAGCAGACCTACTATAGCGCTTACCCGTAATATCTAGGACCAATAACTCTTAGTAGACGAAGGATATAGGCCGTAAGGACCACCTATAAGCTCCTAAGGAAGCTCTAGATATATTACCCAATAACTAGCAGTTAACAGCTTAAGATAAGGTTTACGTTGTAGTTTAGCCTATACTAGCCCCAGGAACTATTAGAACTCTATACTTTATAGGATAGGACGTGTTATAGTTTATTAAGCAGTATGAATGACTATACGCCTAATATTACGTTATAAGCAAGGAGAAGTACTAGGGCCTTCTAGAGTACTATAATTACTAGATAGGGATATAGATCCAAAGTCTGCCTAAATTTACAGCTAGTAATTAGATAGAGATTATAAGAAAGCTTAGGGCTAAATATTAAGCGGACGACTACTACTAATGTATAGAAACAAGAGACTTTATAAAAGCTTTTATTTAAAAGTTAGCGGAGCAGCTAGGAGATCTACGTCATTATATATAGGACTTTACTACTATCTTAGCTAAAGCGGCAGCTGTAGGAAACCTTACTAAGTAAGAGAAGGGCTAGTAGTTTATATAAGGACTCCTAAGCAAATACTATAGGCACGTAATAAAACAGATAGGAGCCGTAGTAGATAAGCCTAGCACCCTTATATTTAAAGAACTAAAGAAAGCCGTAGAGTTAAGGATAATGGCTACAGAGAACGCTAAGCAAATAGCTATCCTTTTAAAAGAAGATGTTTAGAATATCTAGCTTATATAAGAGCTATAGCAGTAAAGAAATAAGCTTAGCTACTAAAGGGAAGGAAGACTTCTAAACCTAGCTAAACTAGGTATATATAAAGGAGCCCTAATACAGCAGTTACCTACCACGGATTAGGCTATAGCTTATGGCCTAGCATAAGGATATAGCCTAGTACTAGAATATAAAGACTGGCAGAACAGCACCTAAGCTCCCTTTATCCTATAAGACTATTAACCTCTATAAAACTATCAACCTCCGTAAGGCTCTTAATATCCGCAAGATTCTACTGCCTTTAGATGGCCGTAGTGGGACGCATAGGGTTAGCAAGGCACGTAAAGATAAGGCTAGTAGACCTATTCTAGATGCGGAGGAAGTCACTATTTTACTAAGCACAAGTGTTAAGGCTTAAAGGATCTTATTTAGCAAGGATTTATATATCTGTCTAATTAAGAAAGACTAGCAGCTAAGATACGCGAACGACCTAGACCTAAACTACCATAGCTCGGCAATAAAGGACGATTAAAAAGTATTAAGAACTAGCTGCGTACGTACTAAGAAACTAACCTAAATAGGCTAAGGAAAGAACAGACGTAGTAACCGGCTTTCTATAACAGAGTAGTGCTAAAAAACAGTAACAAAATGCGTATAAACTAGGAGGACTACTATTAAGTACGGCCTATAGACTTAGTAGTAACACCTAGTTAGCAATATCTGTAGACTCGCCTAACCCTTATAGACAGCCGTATAACTAGGATAATTGTTAAGCCGCAGGCTCCGCCGTAGAAGAAGAATGTATAACTAGGAGATTGCACCTAGATTAAGTTATAGCCTGCGGATAAGACAGCTAAAGCTAGGAAGAAGAATAAATTATTTAATCCTTAGAGACGGTCTTAGAGACGGACGCTTAACTAGGTTAGCTATTAACCTGCAGTAGGCTCCGTAGGAGGTATAAGATATTTAACTAGGGGACAGTTAAGTTCTAAGGTGGGGAAAGAGATGTAGGTAATGGCCGTAAAAAGATTTTTATTTATTTACTTAATTACAGTATTTCCTAAAGCTCCTTTTCTTTTTTATTTTCTTAATTATAATGCGTTAAGACGCGTTAGTTAAGACGACCTACTGCAAAAATATTAGTTTAGCTTACCGCCTACCACCAAGCTAATAGCAATTTTCTATCCCGGGGATAGAAAATCCTAATTGGTTTATTCAGCAATAGAGCCGGCAGAACTCTATACCGCCCCTAGAATTCAATAATAGCGTATAATAAGAACGGCACTAAGAGCCTTAATTAATTACATGGATATAGAGCTAATTATATAATACAGAGCCTAACGCAGAGCTATATATAGAGCCTTAATTAAACAACTATATGGAAGCCTTAATTAATCGAATAACTACATAGAAGCCGCGACTAGTTAAGGAATTGAAGTAAGCTAGAGCCTCGATGTTAGTATATCGCCGTCACTAAATCAAATCAGTTAAATGTTATTAAATTAGAGCCTTTAACCGGGCCGACTTTGTTCCTTATTTAAACGACAGCTAATTACAGCATAACTATCACTGCTATCCGAATTTAGCACTACACTAGCTGCATAACGAGAACAGATACTATAGCAAGGAAGGGACCTATATAAGGGCAGTAGCATAATATTAGAAAACGGGCGCCGTAAAACGGTAAAGCGGTATATAAAAGAGGCGCTAATAAAGATGCTCCGCAAGAGATCGTACATAGGGCATAGCTGGCCTATATTATCCTTATACAACTAAGGACAGGACAAAGCCGTATCTAGCTAAGCTAGTAAAGGACCTTATTAAGGATTATAAGGGAGACAGGAATTGGACGTATATAAGCTAGCACTTCTTAGAGATTATTTTAATAAAAGGACTGTATTATAGACGCAAGGATAAGGGATATACGACAGAGGTAGTTATAACAGCTAAGAAGCTGCTACTGGATAATAAAGAGACTAAAAGCAGAAGATAATCCTAGGAAGGCTCTTAAGCTAGAAAAAGATTAAGAACGTAAGTATACTGCTAGTAGTAGGAACAAAGAAGCAGTTGTAAAAGCCTAAGGATGCACTAAAGAAGCTAAGAGTAGGGACGGTTTAGAAAAGGAAGAAAGCAGCTATTAAAAATGTCCTATAAAAGCGCTAGGCCTGTTATAGTGGTTTAAAGAAAGCTACCATTAGTGCTTGTAAAGAAGGAAGTCTTAAGACAGGTCTCTAGATTGGACGTCTAAAGGATACTAAGAGCCTTAATTATATAATGTGGAGCCTTAATTAATTGCATAGATATAGAGCTTTAACCAAACAACTATATAGCTGGAGTCTTAATCAATTGTCTATAGATATAAAGCCTATAGATGCAGAACCTAGGTTATATATACAGTAGAAGACGCCTTAAGTTAAGCTAGAGCCTTAGTTAAATCCTAATTAGTTAGACGCCGCCTATATAAGTTAAGTTGTTAAATTAGAGCCTTCAGTCGGGCCGACCTAATACCCTATTTAAACGTCCGTCGGTTATACGTTGTTACTATTAGTTAAGTCAGTCACCGTCACTGTTAGACGTCTTTAATTAGTAGTTAAAGATGCATTACCGTAGGCACGTAGGCACTAGGTCTAATTAGGAAACCAATATACGGCTAAAAGAACGTTAGAAATACGGTTAATTAATATTTTAAAGCCTCTGCAAGAGCCTCTCCCTTTAACCCCTTAATTAATTAATTGCCGCACGTTTTAACGCCTATAGATTTGTACTAGAACGATCTTTCCTATAGATATAAATATGGAGCTTTACCTAGAGTCTTATATAGAGTTATATATAGAGTCTACGGATATAGAGTATACGGGTGTAGAGCCTTAGTTGTACATGCAGTAGAAGACACCTTAAGTTAAGCTAGGGCCTTATTAAATCTTAATCAGTTAAACGCTGTCTTCGCATTTAAGTCAGGATAGTTAGAGCCTTTAACTAGGCCGACTTTCTACCTTAATCGAACGACCGAATAATCAGCTGCACATTATCGCCGACTAATTAGACGGTCTTTGTCCGGCAATTAAAGCAGGTATATAGACACGTATATAGGTACTAGGCCTATATAGGAAATCAGTATACGGTTAGTAAATCGTCGGAAGCATTACTAGTCGATATTTAAGAACTATGGATGTAGATATAGACGCAGAATATGCAATACAGAGCTACTAACGCAGTTAGACGTACAGCTAGATATAGAGCTATGTGGACGTAAAGCTTAATAATATAGGGCCTAATGCAACGCCATAGATAGAGCCTTAATTAAGAGCTATATATAATACAGACCGATGCAAAGCTAGATACAGAGTCTTAATATTAAATGACTAGCTAAGCGATCAAGTTGGGTTATAGCCTCTACTGTTTTGATTAACTGCCCTACTACCGCCGCCGCTGCTGCTGCTACTCCGTCCGACTGCTCTATCCCTACTGTCTTAACTAATTGCTCTGTCTCTACTCTTCTAGATCTATACCGTTGCTAGATCTATTTTACTACTAGGTCTACTAGATCTACTACGCCGCCTAACTATTCTAACTAACCTGTTCTATTCTACTATTCCTACTAACTACTACTCCGACTAATCTATTCTACTATTACTAACCAACTATTCTACTGCTACTGTTCCGACTAGCTATTCTGCTACTACTATTTAACTGCTCCGTCCCGCTGTTTTAACTACTTTACTAACTACCCCTAACTAACTACTACCGACTAACTACTACTAACCGTCCTATTACTAAGTGTTCTGCTATTAAAAGTTCTACTACTAGGTGTCCTACTGCGTGCTAACTATTACAAGTTCTTTTACTGAGTATTCTACCGCCGACTGTCCTGTTTTATTTTACTACTAAGTATCTGCTTTTATTACTGTTTCTACTACCGCTACTATTACTGCTACTACTGCTGCTACTGCTACTACTACTATTATTATTTCGAGTTTATAGCTGTTTTGGTTACCACTAGTAGGAAGAACACTGTAGGATAGTTCTATAGGAGGGCTAAGGATGTGGTTACCTGCGTTCGTTTAAGGATATACTTTCCTTTATCTATTCTGCTTTTAATATACTCTCGTTTTGCTATTCTTCTATATTATAGAATATTAGGGGACAACGTTCTTAGTGGGGGAGGTATATAGTGGTATAGATTGGACGTCGCCTACTATCTTAGCATTTTCCTATATTTATAGAGCCTTTGGCTTTCTTCCTTCCTTCTTCCCTCTATTATATATATTACAAACCTACCAGTTACCAGAAATACACTCTTTTCTTTCTTTCTTACTAACTGACTAACTGACCGACCGACTGACCGACCGACAGATAGACCGACTGACAGCACCGTGACTTTCCTATCTTAGAGAGGTCGTACCCTCCCACACTACCGTTATTGCGTTTACGCGCTTACGCTAGACCTATTTTACGTTTATAAGATACCTTATTCTAATAAAAATAAATTTAAGTATTCCTATTACCGTAATAGGAGAAAAACCTATATTCTAGTGTTTTCTATTCTATTCTATTCTAAATTTTACTAATTATATTAGATCCCCGCCATTTATACGTGTAAGATTTATCAGCTCTAGTATACTATTTAGTATTTCTACCTATATCTAAATAGTAATAGATAGGGGTAGAAGGTATCTGCCCTTACTTATAGGCTCTTTAATTTAATAAGGGTTTCTACTACTATAGAGATATAATAATCTCGGATATATAGTGTTTAAGAGCGTATATACGAGCAGCTTACCCTTATAAATAATAACATTCGCACTCTTACGTAGGCCTTTTTAGCTAGGTAAGTTTCTCTAGTAATACATTTAGGAACTATACTAATTCTCTTAGCTAACGGCTTTTAGATCCCTGCTTAGATACTAATTTAAAGCTTAGAGATACTAAGGATAGCAATAAAAGTTAAGATAAACGTTTTCCTTATTAGTCTTCTACCTATACTAGTCCTTCTAGTTCCTATTATTCTAAGAAGAATATTAATAGAAGTGCTAATAATACTATTAATAATAACGTTAAGATAGAAAAGGAGGCTCCTATTACTGCTACTAGTATTTAAGTTATTATTTAGCTCTTTTCTTCTTTTTATAGAATAGCTTTATATATTACTTCTTAGGTGCCCCTAAAATACCCTATTATTAGGAATTAACTTTATACTTTAGGAATGCCTTTATTCTAAGCTTTGGTAATAATTTATATAAAGATAGTGCACTACTATAATCCCCATATATAATAAATGGGTAATATTTTTATAGGTGCTTTATAATTTCTTAAAATTTATAATTTTTTATAGGCTGTCTTTTTGCTCCTCTTTATACTATTAACTTTACTATATATTACTAGTGCTAGACCAAATACTCTCCTTTTATTCTTAGGGGGTCTTTCTAAATCCCTAAAACCTCTTCTTATATTACTACTACTTATTCTTAAACAGCGTCTTCTTTAGATAGTATCCTTAGTAGTTCTCCTATAAATTTTATAGGCTTCCCCTTATAGGGTTCTAGGATACCTATTATAATAGTAAAACGTTTCCGTTTTTAATGCTTGTGCTTAACCTTATAGTTTTAATTTATAGGGTCTTTTTATTATTTTGTCTGTAGTATATCCAAAACTATTACTAAATCTTTACCTTTAGTCCTTAGGAAGGTTTTAATTACCGTATTATATCCTAGCTAAAGGTGCTTTTTAGGTTCCTAACTATTATACGCCTAAGAGTATCCTTCCTAATAAATTAAAAATTCGCGCTTTTTCTAGCGCTATCTTTAGTCTAAAATATCTTCTATATTCCATTTTAGGTCCCTATTAATTTTACTAAGTAGTAGTGGTTCCGCACTATTTCTTTTCTAGTATAGCTCTAGTAAGAAAATATAAAATATAGGATATATTAGATATAATTTTGGCAATTCTAATTTATAGGCTTAATTTCCTTTAGTTTTCCTAACTATCTTAAAGGGTCTAAGCCACTGGTAATCTAGCTTCTTCTTAATACGTTTTATTTAAATATTTTTTATAGATAGTAAGACTTTATTTCCTATCTTAAATTCTTTTAATATATATATTTTATTATAGTATCTTTTTTATATAGCCTAGGCGTCTAGTAAGTGCTTTTTAAGTTCTTTTTTACGAATTCTTATTTACTTAATTTTCTCGGATGCTACTAGTGCCTCCCTTTTAGAAATAATATCCTTAATATTTTAGGAGTTATTTGCTTTTACCCCAAATAATGCTTTATAAGGGGTTATTTTTATACTACTATAGATGCTTATATTATATATATATTATACTAGAGCTAACCATAATATCTAATTATCCTATTAATAATTAATATAGCAGTAGAGGTAGTGTTCTAATAACGTATTTAGATGGTTAATTAGCCTATCTATTTACAGGTAAAAGGCAGTACTTATTCTTTACTATATTTTTAATAAGAGATAGAATAAAGACTAGAATGCGCTATTAAATACAGTACCTCTATTAGATATAATTCCCCTTAGCGTGCTAAATAAGAGCTACTATTTTAAAAACAAGTCTGCTAGTTCTACTGCTATAATTATTATTATAATAATAAAGTACCCTAAGAACTTTGTATATCTATTAATAATTACTAGAATAGTGTTAGTAACCTCTCTAGCTCTTATTTTAGTAAAGGGTAAGCCTATTATAAAATTTATTATTAATTTTAATATAGGTCCTTACGGAATAAAAAGCACTAATAACTTACTATATAGGTAATGTCTAGATATTTATACCCTTTAGCACGTATTATATCTTAATATATAGTTCTTAACCTCTTTAGATATTTTATCCTAAAAGTATTTCCTTTAAACGGCCTTAAGGGTTTTATTAGCACTATAGTGACCCCTAAAAGGGTTGTTATGGAAGATCTTTAAAATTTTATCTTAGTCCTTTAGGATATATATAGCACCCTTAAAGCGCAATAAACCCTTTTAGTCTTGCTACTATAGCTTCTTAGTAACTTTAGCCAAGCTAGTCTTTACTATATTTTTCCACCTCTCCCTAAAAATAAAGGCGTCTCTCTATTATACTTAAAGAAGAAAATCCAAAAAGGGTTTATATAGATTACTTACTTTTATTTTACCTACCGCCATTATAAATATAAGGTATAGCACGAGACGTTTTAAACTATTAGTGCTAGTAGATTCTCCTACCATTATATAGTGTGCTATACTACGGATAGGTATCTCGCCTATTCCCCTTAGATCCAGAAACTCGCAGCTAATACGCCGTTAATTTAAAGGTGCTATAATACCCCTAGCATATCCTATAGAATTCTCGCTAATTCTAGAGTATACTAACTTTATAATATTTGCTTAGTCTATAACCTAGTCTATAACTATATCTTACAGCTTTATTATTATAATGCTTTATAGCTATATTATTAGGACCTCTACCCTACTATAAAATTTAATAGTTTTAGAAAAAGAGTCTTCTTTTCTTTAAGCAAATTTTGCAATATAGGGATTATTTCCCCTATACTATCCTAGATCCTCCTAGTTTTATAATCCGGACGTCTTAATAACCTATTAGTAGGATTTATCTTTCCTAGGCGGTACATAATTTTAAAATTATATTATAATAGTGCCTCTACCTATTTAGCTTATTAACTACTTAATACCTTTATAGTTATAAAGTATTCTAGGTTGTTATGGTTTATAAGGATTTTAATAGGATAATTGCTTTCTATATAATAATATCGCCAGTACTTTATTACTGCGACTATCGCGAGTAGCTCCTAGTTATGCGTTATATAACGCTATTATATAGGGTTTATTTTCCTTAACTAAAACGCTATAGAATGCTATTCTTCGTCTTTTAATTAAGATATAATTGCCCCTAGGGTAAAGCCGGATATATCTGTTTTAAGGTATATATATAGCTTTTAGCAGAAGTATATTAGAATAGAC
>Ga0307515_10012342_pt1 | contig 16077 bp, 22 predicted proteins | sample 17_EM_MG_FD_194513 | JGI IMG/M metagenome (GOLD analysis project Ga0307515, IMG submission 194513) | Populus trichocarpa ectomycorrhiza microbial communities from riparian zone in the Pacific Northwest, United States - 17_EM | ecosystem: Host-associated > Plants > Roots > Unclassified | place...
TTCGCTGTAGGAGGTTGGACCTTCGCTCCGCCCCTGACGTTGATCGCAATATTGACCCGGTTTCCCTTCTGCAACTCTTTCCGGACCTGCTCCATCTTGCGTTCAAAGTCCACCTCTGAAATCTCCCACCGCATCTGCACCTCCTTCTCCACCACACGCGCATTGAAGCTCTTCTCCTTCTTCGCCTTGTCGCCCAAATACAGATCTCGCTTGTTCATAATCTTCACAGTGGGCGGACTCCTTGCGTCTTCGGGGTCGTGGTTCTCCCGTATGAACTGAACGAGGTATTCAGAGAACTTGAGACCTGCTGCAGGGTCCTTCTGGTTTACACGTTCGAGGAGACGGAGCAAATCTGCTGGTTCGGGGTGAAACTCGCCGTTTTCGTCTATTACAAAGGCTCGCAACGGTCTCCTCTGTTTTCGCAGATGGGTCACTATCTCCATATTCCGTAGAGGCCGGTCCTCCACCGTGACTTTTCGTCGTTGTTGAGGTGTAACGGACATGTAGCGACGCCATAGAAGTGGGAACGAACGTTGAAAGGAGAGGTGGCTGATTATAAGCCGTGAAGATTGCATTCGAGCGAGCAAAAAGTACGCGGACGAGGAGACGTTCGAGAAAACCGACAAAGCAGGTGGGTTTAATTCAGTTGTAAGGCGAAACGGCTCAATCTCTCAGGTATTACTTCAAGTGTTCAAGTGGCCTCGTAGCATTATAATGTGGAAGCTAAGTGCTTTTATCAGCGGTTCCAGTAACCCAACATCGAACGGTAAATGGAGTCAACACAAGAATGATCTTCAAACTTCCACATCAAAAGGACGTAACAACAGTCGGTGTCTCTTGTTGAAGTACCTCAGGACCGTGCTTCTTTTAAGCCTCTCAATCCAAAGAATGTCGAGGGATTATGACTCATCACTGGCTATTTCTCCTTTCCTTGTTATGACGTAGATAGGAGAGCTCATGTATATATATAGCGTGGGGTGTTTGTCCATATATATACTTATATATATCTCACGGTTGATCCTCTCCTCTTCATCATGTTTTTCTTCTACATCTATCTTCCTCGAACCAACCACTCATCACCTGTACTAAACTCGTCAAAGGTGTGTTCGTGGAATTCACGAGGTTGACATAAAGTGTATCCAAACGATTCGCATTCACATCTAAAACATACTCGAACAGGGCGGCGGGTTGCTATGCTATCACTAAAGATGATGGTACTATGTACTAATAGGCTGTAAGGACAAAGTTGTAACATCACGGAGAGCCACGAAGGGTAGGCCTGCCTACCCTGGGACAGCGTGTCACGATGCAATTCAGGGATTATGGAAGATGAACATGGGAGAGCGAGATAACGGACTAGCCAGGCGTGCGTGCGTGCGTGCGTGCAAATCGAGCATGAACGGTCAATCATTCTGTAGATAATCCTTCCGCTCCGTGCAGTGTGAGGATCCGAGAATTGGAAGGTGGGGTAGGAGGGCTAAGTCCACAACTCATGAATGCGAGCGAAGTGAGCAGAGAAGACAAGAGGCGTGTGTGAGGCGAGAGCTAGCGGTCATGTCGTGACAAGTCGAACAAGGATACAGATTAGAGGAATAATGCAGACGACCGTGGAAAGCACTTAGTTGCTATATATACACATGCAAGAGTTGAATTGGGGGCGAGTCGGCCATTGGTGCCAGTCATAATCGAAACAAGTCACCATCCTCGCATAGTCGTGAAGTCGTGAAGTCGTAAAGTCGTGAAGTCGTGAAGTCATGAAGTCAAACAGTCGAGCGGTCGAACAATCGAACGGTCGGACTAGAGTTGCGCACATTAGCACCAGGACGAATGAATACAAGAACTCCCAACCAGGGGAAGAATGATGTCGCGTCGCGCCAGGCTACTTGCGGCTCATCTTCCTCTCCAAAACAGCGCCAAGGAATCCGCTCAGACGACTCGTGCCAGTGCTGGATGTGGAGTCCTTGCGCATCTTGCCCGCGCCCCTGAGCCTACGCCACATTTTGATTGATGTGCGGTTGCTCGGAGTGGTTCCTGGGGGGGGCGTGGCGAGATCTTCAGGAGAACTTGCAGAGCTCAGGGAGGCGCTCGATGGCGGCGCGAGCGGTAAGGGCTCCATCGTCGAGCCCGTGGCAGAGGCAGAGGCAGAGCCGGAGCCGGAGCCAGCAAGTGAGCTACTTTTGATCTTAGTGTCGACGTTGAGGTGGCGGCCGTTCGCCACTTCTCCCTCTTCGTCGTCGCTGGAGGGCGTGTCCAAGTCGAGAGTGTCAAGTCCTGAAACCAGCACATGTGGCTGAGCAGCAACTGCACCGGATACGACTAGGGGTTTGACGTCCTCCTCCTGCCCGCTCGTCCTCCCGCGATCGCGATCGCGGTCCCGCCTCCCTTTCAGAACGAGCGCACGCCCGCTTTCCTCATCACCGTCGTAGCAGTCCTGCACCTCGTGTTCACCACCAATGCTCAAGTTGCGCATCCTAAGACTGTTAGTGCGGAAATGCAGCCCCCCCGATCCGGGGGCGCTCTCCACACTCGCACGGCTCCTGCTCCGGCTGTGTACAGACACTGACGCGGAGCTGGACCGGATGTGCGTGTGCGTGATGTGCGTATACGTGGTTGCAGAGAAGTCCCAGCTGCTAGCGGAGGGATGGCTCGCGATGCTGGGCTGGCGCCTGCGTTCCTGGCGGTCGGCAAGCGGAGGAAGGCCCGAGAGGAGCGTGCGGACAAGGTGCCGGTGCGGCCGCGCTGGGGCGGCGCGGAAGAATGGGAGTGCGAGTAGCTGTGCGGCGCTCGGGCGGGCGCTGGGCTCCTTACTCAGACACTGCGTGATGACGTCGGCGAATGCGCGCGAGTACCGGTGTGCACCTCCCGTGCGGTCCAGCGTCGGTGGGTCGTTGTTCAGGATCTTCGCGAGCGCGCGTGCAGGTGGGTCGCGCGAGTGCGGTGCCCGCCCCTGTGCCAGCTCGAGTGCCGTAATTCCCAGACTCCAGATGTCCGCAGACGAGTCGTACTGCTTTTGACTGATCACCTCGGGCGCCATCCAGCACGGTGTACCGACGAAGCTCTTCCGCTTACCTAACAGCGGCGGGGGAGCTGGGGCTGGGGCGGAGGTTAATGTCGACGTCGAGGGGGAGTGGGAAGCGTGATTTTGGGTGACGTTGACTCGCCGTGCGGCGAGTCGCCCCTGCGCATGCGCGTCCTCATCTGTCAATGAGGCCGACACCCCCAGATCACCAAGAAGAACAGTGCCGTCGTCGTCTATTAGTAAGTTGGCGGCCTTGACGTCGCGGTGGATGAAGCCATTAACATGTAGATAGCTGACAAGAGTAAAGAAATGTCAGTCATGCCGTGAGGCAGCAGGGGAAAGAGCGAGAGAGTAGGTTCAGTAAACGTTGTGCAAAGTAGATGACTATGGACTACGCCGGGCTCTCGTAACGGGCTCTCGTAAGAAGGCTTCTCCCCGCGCCGGACCGCTTTCCGGGCAGAGGGTTGTGAGAATGATTGCAGATCTATGCATACAGTAGCTGGTCTACGAAGCTACTATCGAGCGCCGTACGTCAGGAGATACGTTGGCATTTATTCGGATTCAGTAAGGAGATAGTGCCGAAGGCACAATTCTGAAAGAGATGCACGCGAAAGGACTTGGGTCAACTTAGGATAATGGCGATGTCCTTGATTGTGTGAGGAACAGCCGGGAGATATGTCACTGCAGACTCGGCAACTTTTGGCGTCCGCGGACACGCGCAAAAGGTGTAGAGGAGGTTAAACAAACTATGCCTGACAAACCACGAAACCCTCGAGGTTCGATGACTAGCCTGGAAACAAAAGGCCGTCGAGCCATGGGATGTGACTGCCCACGGACCAAAATGGCTATCGGTGGTTCGAACCCGCTTATTAAGTAGGTTGTGGAGTATGCAAGCCAGATGTCAATGACGATTGAGGCGCGACCTCACGAATGTGTACATACGCCGGGTGGAATCAAGCTTATCGGCGAGAAGCGGATCGAGGGATTGAAATGACGAAAGCTTGTGCGCTTCACAACCAATAAGAGCCTGGTGCTTGTGCTGAGTTTTAAGTCCGGAATGGAATTGATCGAGGGCCATACTGGCCTGTTGGATCCGGATTCGGTGCATACTCGCCAGTGTGGGAAGAGGGACCGACCAGTACCCACGGGCGGAACAAACGAGAGGAAAGCCAGAGAACACGGGAAATAAAGTGAATTCGACGACTCACTTGAGACCCTCGAGGGCTTGTTTGAGGATGCACCGGATACTTTCTTCGTCTATACCCGCTGTAAATTTGTAGCGCATGCAGTCTGATATCGAGCCAGCAGACATAAGACGGAGGGCGATGTAGAGCTTGCGGCCTTGGAGCCAGGTGCCGCGAACGCGGAGGACGTTTGGGTGCTTAGAAAGGGACATGAGCTGGGTCTCCATTGTGAGGAGTTTAAGGGCGGATTGGGGGAGCTTGTCGAGGTCGACGACCTTGAGGGCTACTTTGATGTCCTCGCGGGTGTCGGGGCAGTGGTAGGTTGCTGCATAGACAGTCGACGACGCTCCAAAGCCGATGGGAGGACCGAGGGTGTAGTCGCAGGCGTCGTCACTGTTGAGAAGGACGAGGAAGTGAATGGTGAGCACGGCCACGGTGACAACCGTGTATGGAAACAAAAATACGCACGAGAACATCCGAAACTCGTCGTCGACTGCTCCGATCCACGGGCGGGCTGTTGTCGGGATTGTAGCAGCATGTGGACTAGGACCATTAGAGGTGGACATGATAAGGGGCAAGTGGTGGGCCATCGTTGTGGTTCCGGTTCCGACTGGTCGTGTGTACTTTGATCGGACGTGGCCCAACTGGTGTGTTGCTGGAGTGGGGCTGCGTCGTCGTCGTCATCGTCGTCGTCGTTTACGCTGTCGCTGTTTAAAGAGACGCCGAGGACGTGTCCCAGCCGTGTAGAATATCCCCAAAACCCCTCCATTTGTTCCTGTGAAGTGCCAAGTCTAAGCGCCAAGCCACGTCTCTCTTTCTCCACCACCATCAACATCACCTGACCCTGACCACAACACCTTTCTCCATCACCGTCCGCCAGCCCCAGAGAACCGCCAGAAAGCCATGAGAGTCTATCAGCTTGCCATCCTCACCGTCGTACCCGGCGACCCACCATCCGCCACTTCACTCGTCAGCGCCTCCGATCTCTCCCAGTTTTCGTTCTACCAGCGTGGCTCCGTCGGCGAGTTCATGACATTCATGTCCAAGACCGTCGCGGAACGCACCCAAGCTTCCCAGCGACAGAGTGTGCAGGAGGGTACCTACACCGCACATTGCTATAACCAGGGTGGCCCCGGTGACCTCACTGGTGCGTCCCATCTCATCTCGTACTATAGATATAGACACCTTTGGTGCAAGAAAGCTGATCCATGTCATCGTGATCTGTAGCCGTAGTAATAACAGACCATGAGTACCCCGTCCGTGTCGCCTTTTCCATCCTCAGCAAGATCCTCGACGAGTTCTCCACCTCAATTCCACCAGACTCATACTCGAACCCTTCGTCCATCTCTTTCCCCACACTCACCACATATTTACAAAAATATCAAGACCCCCGGCAGGCGGACAACATTATGCGCGTGCAGCAGGAGCTGGACGAGACCAAGGTCATCTTGGTCAGTCATCGTTCATTTTCTCTGTGTGAGGAGAAGGCGTTGAATTGAACCTTGTCCCCGTGAATTGTAGCACAAGACAATCGAGTCTGTCCTCCAACGAGGGGAAAAGCTCGACAACCTTGTAGACCGCTCAAATGCCCTTAGTGCACAGAGTAAGATGTTTTACAAGACGGCGAAAAAGGTATGTCTTGACATCTCCAACTCTCCCTCGCTATACATTCTCGAATCCATAACTGACGACCCAACCACCCATCGATCGATAGCAAAATTCCTGCTGCGTCATCATGTGAACCACCCCACTTCCCTCTCTGCACATCACCTTGGACTTCACACCCGAAACCTCTCTCTACCCCGCAGTGCTGATTTCTTGGTATTTAATATCTATACATCGCCGTACGGTCTCGCAACGGTTTTCTCAGTCTCTCTTGAATAAACCTGAACCGCTGAGGGCGAAGAACCATCGGTTATATCTCAGAGTCCAGTCCTATTACGATCATAAGTGTGTGCTCTCAGCGCCCATTTATCGGTCCGGTGCCGGCACCGTTCCCTGTCGGGTCCCCTCCATATACTTTGACTTCTCGCGTCGCCGCTGTAGCGAGGAGGCACGCCGGGTCAGGTAAATGATTATATTCCGCTGTGATATGAGTTTGTTGAGGACTAGATCCGTTCCACCTTCGGCGGTGCGACTTTGCCACGACGTTCGATTTCGAGGATCTGCGCCAGTCGGAAACGTACAAGGGCCTCCTGGGTCAGCAAGCAAGTAGAGTGCGTTATATGGAAGATGATGATTAATACAATGAGGATCGATCTTTCACCACCTTGATCAGTGGTGAAGCGAAGACATAAAAATCGTCGACCAATCTTGAGTGGTGAGCACGTTGAAGCTGCTGCACGGATGTCAGGCTCGACGCTCTCTGGGTCGATTCGTTCGTCTCGGGTAATTTCGTATTTGTTCGGGAATGTGCGGTGAGAACAATGACCATGCACGTGCTGGAAGAATACCTCCTGTTGGAGCTATGGTCGAGGAGTCATCACGAGTGTACTCAGTATCCTCCTGCGAATCTTGCACATTCAGTAGTGCTCCTTAGGTGGAGGCCTATTATCGTACTCGACATGACCATATATCACTAATATTCACTTGTAGACCAACTCGTCGCGAGGGCCTCGTCACAAATGGAGGCTGTTGTCGTGTCTTTATATACACCGTTCATATTATATTCATCTTTACTCAGTCAGCAAGTTCGCCAGGAGTGCACGGTTCTAGACCAAGTCAAGTGTGGTAGAGTGCTGATAACTGCAGAACATTATCATATCACCCGAAAAGCAAGTAATCGTGCTTGGCAGCGGTCTTTCAACCAGATCGAAGGCAGTTGGTCGTCCACGGTGATGCTTGTGGTCGAACTCGGGGATATACCTTGCAAACCGGGCCCTCAAAAGTCCCAGGAATAGAAACCTCACTCATTGACATGATAAGCGCACCCCACCTTTATATTCGACTCCATTCTCCCTTCTTTCTTCTCTCTCTCTATGTCTATCGATCGTGGAGCTCATGACTGAAGGCCCAACCGTCAATAGCAAATTCCTCCTGCGTCATCATGTAGATTTATTATTAGTACATCCTCCGGGCGGTCTCGGAACGGATTCCCAGTCTCGTCTTCTGCTTTGAATAAACCTGAACCAGTGAGGCTCAAAAAGGAACAAAGAATGTCGTTGCGTCATAGAGTTTAGACCTATTACAACCATAAAGATATACTTCTCTCAGCGCTTTATCCCACTATCCCACTGGTTGTCCATTCGCTCCCACATCTCTTGGCTTCTCGCATTCCCGCCCTTTCTCCGACGTACACTGAATACTCTCGTCAACCCACGCCCACATCGCTGCCCAGGCGCCCTTGAAGTACGCGGTGAGGAAGGTGGCGAGGAGACACGCCGGGCTGTTGCACCGAGAAAAGGAGGCGACAATGAATGGTTAAAGCAAGGTAAATAATACGTACGAGAGGGAGACGCAGACCGGGAGGGGGGCTAGACGTACCTGATGTACAGCAGCGCCGGCTGGGCGACTTTGAACCATTGCATCGCGCCGATTGTCGCGCCAAGTCCGAGGAAGTACGCGACGAGCGAGGTGGAGAAGAACGGCTTGTCGAATGCCGGCAATCGGCGTCGTTCTTGCGGCTGCCGTGCGTGCTTTGCTGCGAGCGGCGACCGTGACCTTTGGACGCGCGCACCACACCCGGACCCGGGTCAGAACAAAAGGACAGGACAAGGAGGAGAAAGGGAAAGAGGGAGGGGCGTACCAGTCATACCGCAGGCACAGCCCGCACCAGAGCCCTGGAACGACGATATCCCCCCCGCCGAGGAGAGCGAACCCGTGCGAGTTGTTCAGGAAAAGGTATTTGGATTTTGGGAAGAGAATTTTGATCGGTGCGTCGATGGACGTTGCGACTGAGACCATCTGGGGTCGTCGTTGAACCATCAGATGAGAGAGGAAAGGACGGAGAGGGGGCAACTTACAACGTTACTGCCCACGACCTTCTCGCTCCCGAACACCCAGAACACGTCGTAGAGGAATAAGCCGCTGAGAAGCACCGTACCGGTCATGAACCGGTCGAGTTTGAATGTGGTGAGTGCTGTGTGTGCGAGGGAGAGGGTAAGGATGTTGAAGATGATTGGGGGTATTTGACCACTCGCGTGTGATAAAGAGGGACAGAGGTAAATTATGGATGGAAGGAGCGAGAATGGGAGGGTGAAGAATAGTGTTGGCGTGCGGAGGGTCAAGGTGAATAACGGAGCGGAAGTGGGTGGAGTAGATTTTGTAGTGGGTGGTGACCCCGACGAGTTGTGAAGCCTGCGAGTAATACTGAAGGTATACCGTGCACTGGCCTTCCATCGTTGTTCGCCCAGGGTGAATCTTGCAAGGGAATTACTCGTCTACTTAAATAATCAGTACGCCGAGCGTATTGTATATCAAGGGTGGATGTACCTTGAATACCGCTCCCCAGCTCATAAACGCAAACCAATACCGGAGTATCTCGTTCACCCATTCAGGGCCGAGGTACCTCAGAAGCAGGTACAACCCAAAGAGCATGCATGAGCCAACAATGGGGAACAGCCACGCGTCGTCTGTCGTAATTCTCTCCTCCAGAACCTCATCATCCTCGTCGTCGGAATCCTCGTATTCGCCCTTTTCATCCTTGGATTTGTGTCGCTGGCGGTATGGTAACGACCCGATTGACCCACAGTATATGGATGTGCATGCGAGCGCGATGAGGCCGGCATAGCAGACCACCAGATCCAGCGCATCGGGCGGGGAAGGTGGGGAAGGTGGCAGGGGCTTGAAGAAATCGAGTGCTTTAGAGACAAAATAAGAGAATGACTCGTTCTTCATCCTTCTCCAAAGGGTCAACCGCGCGTACGATCGTCACTTGTCGATGTGTCCAGGCCACTTCCCAGCCTCAAAAATGCGTTTCCTTGTCCCGTCCCTCATGAACCAAATAATGTCCCAACGCGTCCTATCGCGTTCACCGCGCCTCTCAGCGCGACTACTACACACGTCTTGTGCGCGGTATTACGCGCGACCACGGCACGACGGCAAGCCGCCAGCGATGAAGCCCAAGCCCACGACCCCGACCGTGAAGGACGGGGTCCCGTGCGTGCCCAGTGCGCTCTCCATACACCCGGTGACGGGCAACCCGGACTGGAAGGTGTACTTCAATACAATCAAGGGATGGCGCGACCGGTGGTTCATCGCGAACCAGCAGACCGCGCGGGATGTCGTCAGAGCGATGAATCTTGACGACGGTGGTCCGCCTAAAACTATAATCGAGGCTTATCCGGGTGCGCTCCAAACGCCAGGGCCTTCTGTTGCCAGAATTTATTTTTGACCATATGTCTCTCTCGGCCGCCAGGTGCTGGATTAGTTACGTGCGCGTTGTCTGAACTCCCGGAGAGTGTGGTGAAGAAGATCATTGTTATGGAGGAACCATTAAATTTTGGTGCCCTCCTGAGGGTGTGTCCGCCCTCTCGTTTGACCGCCGACCTTATTTTGACGCATTGAGAACGAAAGGGAATTGAAGCGACGGACCCACGAATATCGTATATCCCTGAAAGTGGCTGGAGATGGGACACTTATAACGAGATAGAAGATGCGGGGCTATTATCCGACGTCTCGAAAGAGCCTTGGGATTCAAAGTCCCGTGCGTTGTGCGACTCTGAATTTCCCATCCCACTGAACGACTAGCCACCTTTAGCGCACCCCAGTCTGCGGTTCATCGTTTCTGCCTTGCCCTTCAACGTGCAAGGAGAATCACTGTTCAATCAGTCCCTCCGAGCGATGGCTGATAAAGGCTGGATTTTCAAATACGGCCGCGTACCCATAACCTTCGTGTGCCAGGATTACCTCGCGAATGTAACCTCCCTCGATTCGTCTTCTCTACATTCACACTCACATTCACCATTTTTTTTAATTAATATAGCGAGCCCTTGCTCCGCCTGGTGACTTACTTCGCTGCAAGCTCTCCGTGATGGCTGAGGCATGTGCGACTATGAAAGAGATCTTGCCTAGGAGTCATTTCCTGCCACCAGAAAAACATCTCTACCCCGCATCAAGGAATGCCAAGACGGTCAATGACTTCACAGTTATGAACTTTGTCCCAAATGTCTATCAGGTATGTATCACCCGTACCTCCCCAGGGACGGCATTCTCATCCTGGTTCCCCTTGCAGCCGTTCGTTGCTCAAGGAGTGGACTCATGGGATTTTGTCCTCCGTGGGATGTTCATACAGAAGACTAAACCGGTCAAGAAGGTCGTTGGGTGAGCTTCTTTCCCAGAAGCAGGCTTCCTCAACCTCACGTCGGTTCCCATAGATCTCTATGTCCCGGCGCGGAGAACGTACTAGAGTATCTGGTACCTAAGGAAGGTGAACCTGGGTCGCTTGACCTATCGACCCATGCCAGGAAGATGACCATCGAGGAATGGAAATTACTGCTCGAAGCCTGGGGCAGGTGGCCATTTAGACCGGATGTAAGTGCTCATGCTGAGCCCCACAAATTATTTCTGATACTAAGCTGTTGCAGATGTCAATGTTAATTATTCCTGATGCCACGCCTTAAATTGGCGGTTTCTCTGGCTTTTAACGTTTGCCGCATATATGATACTGTATTGCTAGCTCGAATATCTTACAACATCCCCAGTCTCATGATACCCCACAGGGGCTAACCTTAATTAAATATCTTCTCCATCCTCGAGCTTCTTGATCATAAGATCGATCTCCCGCTTGTGCAGCCGATGGTGTTCTTGCCACCCTTTCCAAGGATGTTGCGGGTGCTTCGAAATATATGGTGTCAGCATCGGAGGCTATTTGGTAGCCTCGGACCGACTTACCAATTTAGCAAACTCTTGGAAAATGGCATCGCTCGTCTTGCCAGGAATAGGGTTCGCCAACCCTGTGGCCCCAGGAGCATTGCTCGGTGGCCGTTGATTGACGAAGAAGTAATTAGCGAGGAGAATGTCGTCCTCCTTCGTGTAGCGCGATTTCTTGCCAATGGGCGTGTACGGAGCTTGGACAGAACCGTCTGTTTGGGGTTCGAGCTCGTGCTTGTGCCTGCGCCAGTATTTCATCCAAGATGCTCGTGAGTGATGTGGAGCCTAGGACGAAGTGTCAGAGCCGTTCCTTGGGAAACCAACAGCCTACTACCCACTCGTTCTGCAATGTCATTCCAGAACTCGACCATGTCCAGCGCTGGGTTTTGCTCTCTGGAGTGAGCCCAGGTCAGTGGGAAAACCTGTCGTCTGAGAAGAGAACTGACCTCCGATACTTGAGATAGTCTAGTAGATATTGCACATCAGCGGTCGTGAAGGCGACTCCCTTCCCTGTTGTGCTCTTGTATAGAATTTTAGGAGGGACGGGACTGCCGGTCCGTTTCCTCTTTCCGAGTTCGGCATTTGCACCAGAAGATCCCACCGCGTCGTCATCCTCAAGAGCTTCGTCGTCGTCGCCTCCATCGCCTTCGTCGTCTTGAGTCTCCAGGTTATATCCGCCAAGGCGGATCTGGTGTTTGTTGCAGTAGCGACGCCAGCTGAAGAATGTATGGTGAGGTGCCTGTGAATTTTAAAGTAAGAAGGAGCCTAGAGGAAGCACTAATTGGAGTGATCTGGACGCACGCGGACGGCCAGACGTTCGCAGATCTCCCTCAAACTCAGCAAAACACCCTGCTCCTGACAGTAGGCCATATACTTCCTCAAGTACTCGACATCTTCCTCTGTGAACAGGTTCCCCCCATAGGTCGATTTGACGATGCGAGTTGGTGGGGTCGGACTGCGAGTGAATGGAGCCGTGGCCTTGACGTTGATCCTCGCACCGGACTGGTTGATATTTCGAACCTTGGTACGGCCACGGGCCCGTCTCGGAGGGCTGCTTTCGCCGCCCTCTTCCTCTCCAGCTGCACCAGGATCGGGCTGCGAGGAGCCACTCGGCCCTGCAACCGTATTGCTTCTAGGGCTCCCATTAAGCGTGGCTGCAGATTGCTGGTGGACAGCGATACCGACACCGTAAGCGAGGTCGGCCGCTGAGCGTTGGTACAATTCTGCAGGCATATGTGGGTAGTACTCGTACCAAGAGCTTGCAGCGGGAGGAGCAGTTGGAGGAGCATACCCTGCATGCTGACTATAATCGAAAGCCGCATAAGGGATCGCGGCCGGTATTGGCTGAGGATGCGCAGGTGTAGGGTTCACATTCGCAGTCTGTTGGTGTTGAGCAGATGGGACAGATTGAGGTGGGACAGGAGCAAACATAGTAGCGGCAGGGAAAGGCATGGCGATAGGCGTCCAAGGAGCAGGAGCGGCCCCAGGATGAGCGACGACATGAGGTCGGAAATGATGGGCATTCGCATTGAACTGGGGAGGGTAGTGGTAGATCATCCCTGCATGCGGTGCGGCGTAGTAGACATTGCCAGGAGAAGGGCGGGAAGGGTCCACGAGAGGCGTGGATTGCGTCGAATCGGTGACGGAACCTTGCTGGTGACTTTGAGGTGTGGCTTGTACAGTACTGACCGTGTCCACCTGGGAGCGGTTAGGAGGCGGGTTAGGAGGTGTCCTCTGGCGCTGTGGTGGTTCTGGCGCAGGCTTTGGTAGGTGAGGTGCCACATTATTTGCCACATGGGCTTCGGCAGCAGGGGGCGGGTCCGCATCTGCGTCATCATGCGCCGCTGGGTTCTGAAGGTAATGGGACCTACGGGACATTAATAGCGCCCGTTGGGTATTGAGACATGGGGCATACCGCTCGTGGCCCTTCACGCGAAAACCAGCCCAATCGCCCCTGTACGTGATGAGTTTCTTGGCCTTGACGCATGCAGTAACCCATCTTGCATCCAGGATGACCTTTCCCTTCTTGTTCTGGAATTGGACGAAAAGGTTGTGGCCGGCTTCGGACGTGGGATCCACTGTAAGGTGGAGGTGATAGGATCAGAGTGGGTTTAGAACGTGCATCTATGTAATTTGCGTGTGGCTTCTGGATCCGTTCCCGATGAAGGGATGTGGATGGGCTCCTCGTAACGGTTCGCACTCATTTCTGGATACAGGGAATGGCACCCGGACCGACCGTTAGTCGGTATAGTGCTCATAGAAATTCATTTGCTCCCTCTGATCCTGCCAGACGGAGTGACTGCCAGCACCGCAGAGGCGTTTCGAGCGAATCTCACCCAGAATGTAGTTGACGGTCGTGTACGACGAAGAAACGGCGCCACCATGGATCTGATAGTGGTCAGTGAGACGGCTGAGGGGGAACGATTCACGCATGGGATACATACCCTGATCAACTTGGTGATCTGCTCCCTGTTCGAGACGTCCTTTTCGACATAGAAGAGTATGGGGGTCCCGAGCATGAGATCCAGGAATAATTCCATAGGCTCTTCGTCGGCGGGGGATTGAGCGCCGTCGAGGTTGTCATTGTCATGGTCATTGTCATGGGCGGCTACGGCGCGTGGGCGGTGTGACCGCTGGGCTGGAGGTTTCGCGAGGTTTTGTGAGTGCGATGGGCGGGTTGAACCTCGAGTATTTGGGGGCATCGCGCCTTGAAGGGACTCCAAATGCACGGTGTCCGAAGTCGTCCAAGTCTGATCCGCTTTGTTCTCCACCCCAGCCTTGCATACTTCCTCCATCCTTCCAAAACAATATGCCCGTAGCAAGGCCTCCATCATGGGCAGACAACAGAGCCAAGGCATATGCCTCGCTCCCGTCGTCCCCCGTCGCCTCAGCCACCCCGCTCACGCTCGAGGAAACGCAACCACCTGCTGAAATTCCATTTTCCCTCTGGGACTACTTGAGGGAAGAAATACTAGCTACAGACTTTGACTCACATCAGGAGATCAAATGGGAGCGTGTAAGCAACTTCCTGCAAGTCCCATTTGCAATCGAAAAGGTACTTGTATGCTCGAATACTCGTATACTCGTGTGCATTTCACTCACCCGCAGCCAGATAATATCCTTTGGTCTACTATTGTGTTTGGACTCGTTTCTGTATACATTTACTATCATGCCCCTGCGAGCTGTCCTCTCGCTTTACCGGTTGGTAATGAACATGGCGCGACCGAGGTAGCGATAGATTCTGCACACGCACCCTTATTTCTCACGGCTTACTCCGCCCCAGTGGCCATATGGCCCCAGCTGCAAAAGCGGATATTCTCAAGATGATCGTGCTCTCATCCGCAATAGGAATTTTGTTGCCAATTACGGACGCTAGCAAGATATACCACGCGATTCGTGGCCAAGATACCATCAAGTTATATGTTATATTTAACGCGCTTGAAGTGCGTTCTCGAAATCGCCCTTGCATCGTTACCCATTCACACGGCCAACAGATAGCAGACCGTCTATGTATAGCTATTGGTCAAGATATTCTTGATTGCTTGTTCTCTCGCCACACTCTCGTCTCGCTTTCACGCCAGTCTGCTTTCAGTCTTGACTACGCACGTCCAATTTGGTACATGATCCTTGCTATTATCTACACCGGTGAGTACAAAGTCCTTGACCTTCATCGTACTATTTATTGATGCCCGCCTACCCTTGACAGTTGCTCACTCCCTCGTTAAGACCTATCAGCTGTTATCACTTAATGTCGCCATCAACTCTTACGACCAATCCTTACTCACCCTTCTTGTTTCCAGTCAATTCGTGGAAATCAAGGGTGCCGTCTTCAAACGCTTTGAAAAGCAGGACCTCTTTCAAATCACTTGTGCAGGTAGGATATTGGGCTTCATACCCCCGTCACTGCAGTTGACCCCAAAATATTCAGACATTGTGGAGAGATATCAACTAATGCTAATGCTCTCATTCGTTTCTTGGAGAAACCTGATCGAGCTGAGCGGTACAGAGTTTGACTTCTCGTCTGGTGTACCAAAGAGCTTTAAATGGTTCCGAGGGCACAGCCTGATATGGACGACACTCTCGGTTCGTGTCCGTCCACCGCTCCGACTGTGTCAACTGATCCACCTTCAGCCCGTTGCTACGGTGCTACTCTCTGAGATCGGGGTCGACTGGCTTAAGCACGCGTTTATTACTAAGTTCAACCACATCCGGCCATCTGTGTACGATCGCTATGCCGACGTCCTTTCACGAGACCTCACCTCCGCCTCCCCACTCGCACGCCACTACCCGTCCTCAGCGGTTCGTAAGCACAATTTTGTCGACCAAAGCCCACTGGTTGCTCGACGCCTGGGTTTCGCGAGTCTCCCGCTGGCCTGCCTCACTATGCTTATCGCCGCCCAAACCATCGTCCCCGCGTGGGTGGCGACACGAAGCGACGATGACGTAATTAACGCCAGTGGAGAGACGTGGATCAGAAACGTGAAGATTGGGGGTTTAGTGATCCTGGCTTGGTTGTGGTAAGCATGAGTAGCAAGCCATAAGACACCTAGTGGACTAAAGTGGAGTTTTTCGAATGATTTGCAGCGTCCTAATCATCAAGATAATCCTGGGTATCAACCTGATCACTTACGCTAATAAACGGAAGGTCGGAATGGATGAGCGCGCAGCTGAGGATGATGCAAAGAACAATAGCTCCATCCCAATTGGTGAGACGAAGGATGAGATGGTGAGCCTGGCGCTTATGGGTCGTTCTACTTAGTGGCTGTACTTCTAATACTAATTTCCGCAGCAATACAATGCGGAGCTCAAGAAGCTTCTAAGCCAGAACCGCGACGACGCAGCATACGCACCGGAAATGGGGGAAATCAAGAAGGACAAATCTTCAGCGGGGGACAAGGGTACTGGTTGGACCAGAGATGCCAATGGGAAAAAGGTGAAACCGAAATTGGAAGACATGACAAGGTTCACTATGATCAAACGGATTTGGTGATGCAACAGCTTGTAACAATCTTCAGCATAGTCCTCATGACCATCTCGACGTCCAGATGCATCCACCTTGCCGAG
>Ga0307515_10012343_pt1 | contig 16076 bp, 13 predicted proteins | sample 17_EM_MG_FD_194513 | JGI IMG/M metagenome (GOLD analysis project Ga0307515, IMG submission 194513) | Populus trichocarpa ectomycorrhiza microbial communities from riparian zone in the Pacific Northwest, United States - 17_EM | ecosystem: Host-associated > Plants > Roots > Unclassified | place...
GAATGAACGGAAACTTCGAGGACGACGAGGACGATTTCCGTTTCTGGTCCGAGCGCCAGGCGCAGCGCATCGCACAGGCCATCCGGACGGTCCTCGACATTGAGTTTGCCCCTGAGGTGATTGTTGCCGATGCGAACATCTCCGCGCTTACCAGGCGCATTCTTACTTCCAAGCAACTGCTGGGGCCTTAGATTAGCTCCTGCCAGTTCTCTGTTAATAATCGTTTGTTGACTTATTTTGCGGAGTGGCCTGGCGCTATCGTGCATTCATGGGATGGATTCTGGATGGCTTCTGGCCGGTGCCAACCTGGGAACCTTGTTCTATTCCTAGTCTGACTACAAGGAATACCATTATCATGATACTACTAGGATATATTTGATGACGCTGTCAAACATCCGGTACATATAACTCGGCCTCTGCACGGGCACGTGTAACCACTATGTTTGACCAGCCAATTAAATCCTTCAACTCTATGATAAAGTCCTCTGGCAGAATCAACGAATCTTTAGAGGATTTACTAGTGACGAAAGTGGTAAATTCTATGCGCTGTATGGCCATAGTAAAGCCAAAAGCTGGGCAAAAAGGCGAAACTAAACCCGGGGTCTTCATGAGACAATTTAATGGGTCAGGAAAGTGATAATGGAATGGTACAGACTCACTTACCCGAGTGAGAATTCGGATCCCTTCCATGTTGGATTTCAGCAATCGAGACAAAGCGTATTCACGTCGGAGTATGAGGAAAAGTCTGGCAACGTTGCAACGCCTTGCTGTACCCATCCTATTACCAGCCATGGCAACGAGGCGTACCATATCGGGAGCGTAATCCAATTTAGCAAGTTTTTTTATTTCTGGCTCATGGAGTGGTAGAAATGGCGTAGGAAGGCGGGACAAGAAATACTATAATGTCGTTAGCGGTTTCCCATAATAAATAAGCGTGTAAACCCACGACTAGAAGACAGTCACTCGGTGCATTGGCCAGGAAATCAACAGCACTTGGACCACCATTTCGCTGAGATGAGTCCCATAATGATTCCAATTGGAGGGCTGACTATGAGGAGTGACATGAGTGGATATTGCACACAGATACAAAAACAGGCACTCTACCAGCTTGGTGCCACCGTCTTGTTGTTGAAGTGCATTGCAGATCGCTCTATACAAGGACTCGGGGTGTTTTTGGGCGACTGAGCTCAATATCATCTCAAATGCATTAAAAACGGCACGCTGTCCAATACTGGCACCATCAAGCTCATCTGGAAGAGGGCAGCCAAAAAGCATTATGGTTGGCCGCAAGGTGGAAGAGATTTCATAGTTCGTGTACCGGTGTGGCTGTAATAAGGACGTAAAACTTTCGTCTAGCCTTTCAGCAAAGGAGACAGATTCCGCCAATGCGTCCACGGTCGAGGATCCATTGCAAAGTTGCGACGATGTCACATTCATAACCTGGGCAAGGTCGCTGACAGAGCGCCATGGGTACGACAGTGGTCAGGTGGTAGTTGTGAGTAATAATATGAGACTGTGTACCTGTGCACTGCAGAGAAGGTGGATACAATGTGCCTCAGAGCAACAATGCATTTCCTATCGTGCTCAACATAGCGCTATGATATGTCAGGGTCAGTAAATATTCAATGTAGATGTAGATCCAGCGTACCAACCTCAGTCTGCAGTACGATTTCATTTTGAATCGTATATTTCTCGTCATTTAATTGTTGAACTTTCTGCCGGTACGCAGAATCTGAGCAGGGTCAGCCAACGAATGTGGAGGGTATTATGTTATTTACCTGCACGGAGAAAGATTGAAGTATCATTAGGCTGCTCCTTTCTGGTCGTTAGGAGACGAGCGAAAACATTGGATTGAGGCTGGCTTTTTTGCTTCGCTGATGAATTCTAAGGTTGAAATAGCATCCGTGGTCCACGCGTTTCCATATCAGTTGCTCACCTCCCGTTCGTCAATGGCTAACCTTTCAGCGATAGACTCGGCGGTTGTGACCTCGGCAGCTAGGGAGTCACTTCGCCGTGACAACATTTCCACTCTACTACCCCATTGGTCAAAAGAGCCGGTGCCCTCTTTCATCCAGAATTCGGTTGATAGAGCCGTGTACGCGGTTTGTAATTTCTCGAGTCCCCGCCTTCGTTCTTCTACCTCTATAAGGGTATTTGAAACACTAAATATACCCCAAGGAGTGGTTCTTACCATCCATCAGGAGTTCGTGTGTCTTGTGAGCTAACTCTTGCAGCTGTCCATTGCCTGGTAGGTCGGGAATCGGGAGTCCACTGAGGTTATCGAGGCTACCAAGAACAATGATAGGTGCATAGAGGGACCTGATATGTTACCTACTATGCTCTCTCGACCGCAATCCTAAGCTAGTAGTTAGGGAGAGTGCAGGTCAGGAATTCGGATGCCCACACCGTCGTCGCCAAAAGTGTACGAACGCTCCAAGACGTTGTGATTCAGTAAGTATGACCTTGACAGGGTTTGTCTCTGAATCCATGGTCGGTGTCAGGGTCTAAGGCGGACACGTGCTTGCCAGCCATCTTTTGCGTGGTCCGTCATTACTACCAATGTCTGGCATGCGAATTGAATGAGCAAGCGGTAAGAGCCGTGAGGTTCACCCCTGTCCACATGCGTGGTATATACATTAGCACCTCACCTATCTACATCACCGCCCATCGGGACGGCCAAGTAAGGAAGCAAACGAACACAAGCACAGAGAGAAGAGAAACCAATACCAGAGCAACAAGCATCCACATAGCGCCAACACGACCCCGTCGATCCATGCTAGATTGGGTGAATTGGGCTGGAACGAGAGGAGTCACGAGCCCACATGGACAATGCTCGTTGACGCCTTTCAAAGTATCATAAAATGTATATATAGACACTGTATGGTTCAGGTCCTTATTCAAGCCGCGACCGAAGGAAATAGAAATGAAGCGAGTGAAATTCCGGACAGACCTTCATCCTCTTGGACGACTGCAAATGTAAGAGTTCATCCTATTTCGTGTTCAGATCGAAATATTGCTCAGCCCGAACGATTGTTGCCTGTGTGAGGCTGGTGAGTTGAGATGCAAGCTTGGCCCTGAGGCGGTTCGCAAACTGCTCTCTGTCAAGATGGCGTGTGGCTACGACTTCGATGTGAATTCCCACTCCTCTCTGGGTGATCGTGTGTGAACCTGGCGCGCCGGTAGACGCGTGGAGGATCCACAAACCAGGGAAGAACAAGAAATGGGTTTTTCGTGAGGCGAGATGACACCCAGGTGGGCCCTGTACGCGATGCTCCTATCGGCCTCGAATGTACCCAAGTCTACCTGACAACCTTCGACGTATCGACGCAACCGAGCATGTTCCGGCCTTACCACCAGAAGGTCGACGAGTGGGGATAGCACGCGCAACCACCTAAGTTCTCTCCATGGAATGCAACACGTGCCTCCTCTTCCGTCAAGTAGTTGATACCACCCTCCTAAGATAAACGACCTGACCTTTTTGCTTTCCTATCCGCCGAATCTCGACGCAATACCCCGCAGTGACTTCGTCTCGTATTCAGTCAGTGCGTACAAGGTTACTTTGTTGTGATATGGACGAGATATCGCAGCAGGAACTAACGAGATATCCATGCTTTAAGGTACGCCGGCCTCTGTGGTCTGTTCCTTATTCTGATTTTGGGGGACCATGCCGTTTGTCAGGATAACCGCACACATGCGCAATTTGCTTTCTTGTATTCCTCGAAAGCCGTCGTACGTCTACTTCACCTTTCTGCCCGCTCTCATTCTCAGCTTTACTCTCGCCTGCCCACAGGAACAAACATCGAGCGCCTCTGTGGAGAACGTGTTCTCCTTGTAGATACAGCTCCCCCACAATCCCAGCCGCTTCATGTCTCCAGCACGTCGCAGTCATCCAACGCATCATTATTTCTCAGCCACGTCCATCGCTCGCGCTGGCATCTGCGAGGAAACGGCGGTTGAGCCCGATGGACCCGAATTTGGTGGTTTATACAAATAGACTGGTACAAGTGGGATGGGCAATTGCGCCGCTGGAGCGGATACCCCTGCGAGAACGGCCAAAGTGACCAAGAACAATTTACTAAATCAGTATATTCGGTAGGATCTCGTCGTATGGAGTCGCTTGGATTGGTTTCGGTGCGTCTTTCCTTCCCGATGATACACCAAAATGCCATATTTACGGTTGCATGGGGAAGGACGTCGGAGTCCCAGGTCACCCCCTTAACTGCCCTAACACCTACCGCCGTTCATCCAGCGCATCGACCACGACCACGACCACACACGCGCCTCTTTAGTAACTCGTCTACGCGTTCAGGACCGCGTAGTTGCTCTAGTTACAGTCCCGGAGCTAGTTTGCTGTTCACCATTTTGTGAAGAATTATTATTACCTGCCCAAGGATGCGACGGTCGAAGAGTTTGATGATTGCTTATATACATGTAGCTTGGTCCTGACGTATGGTACGTTCTTACATGCGTGGTTATGGTTTGTGTTGGCACTGACTGACGGGTGTCTGTGGTAGTTCCATTTGTTGGGTTTGTGTGCTAGATACACTGTATCCCATCGGATCGGACGGTCGGTAATCAACCATCGAGGTACACTCTTGGTGGGGTGCATTCATCCTCACTCCGCTTCTCGATCGCCCAATAGAATTCAGTGGTTGACTGACATAGGATTGCGTTTACAGCTCTCGATCGCCCTTCTTATTTAGGCTGCACGCGATTCGCACGAGATACTTAGGATGTTCGGTATGTGTCTCCTTTCTGCAACCTCAACAAATGGGTTTACAGGAGTGTACCATGGATTTGACCATGCGTGTTCTCCAGGCTGATTCTTTGGGGACTCTTTCATCGAGCACTTCCTTACTATTCTGTCTTACACCTGTATTTACGGGTATGTATCGTGCATTCCGCCTCTCACACGGTGCTTTCCCACTCCTCCCCCGTTCAACACTTATTGCCCGCACAGAGGTTCCTCAACGACTCCGAGGAGACAATGACTGGTACGAAGTTGTTTTTTTAACAGCGTGTATTAGTGGGAGCAAAACCATCTTTGCACTGGTGGTATTCTCGCGCCTATCGCACTGGTGGTTTTATAGCCAGGTGGAAGGGTACGTCGGCCCTCTATTCCTTCCTCCATTTTCCATCTCTCCTTTTATTCTTATTTTCACTTCCAAACGAACTAACAACGAAAAATAGGACGGAGACCTACCGTACCACTAACCGATGCGAAACAAATACTATATCGGGATATCTCTAGTGGGGAAGTCGCGTTTAGGAAGGGTTCATTGGCTTGGCGGGCAAGAGAATACGAGGTGCATTCGCTCCTTGTGATTCTGAAAATGATGATTTCTAGCGAGAGTAATAGATTCGATATCACAAGTACAACGCCGTTGCCCTTATTGGGCCGATGCAGGCCTGCAGTGTGCCCCATTTCCCCCGCCACGCTCACCCGCCATTGAGGCCAAGAACACCCGCTGATGGAGTCGACAAACCAGGTGCCCTCGACCTTCAGTTCGACTCGCCGCTAGTTCCTGAAGAGTATGACTCTTGTACTCGACTCTGACCCTCAACTCATTCCTCGCTCCTCCGTACTACCTCGAGTGAGCGCAAGCTCCGACGGCGATGATGACTCCCACGTCTGGTCTGAGCGCCGGGCACAACGCAACCCGGACGAACCTCGACATTGACTTTATTCCTGAGGCGATTGGTGCAACGCGAATATTTCCACGCCTACGAGACGCCTTCTTACTCCCAAGCAACTGCTGGGACCTTAGATTAGCTCCCATTCGACACGTGCTTGTTCACTCTTTTTTGGGGGGGAGCGGACTGGCCCCATCATGCGTTCATGAAATGGGGAGCCCAGATGGTGCCAACCTGGTAATCTTGTTCTATTCCATATATAACTAGCCAGACCCCAATGAGTCATAGTATCGTGATACGCCTAGGATATATTATGACGTTCTCAAATTTCAGTACATACGAGTTAGCCTCTGCAAAGACGCATTGAGCCGTTAGGTTTGACCAGTCATTTCAAAAGGTCAGCGTGTTTCAACTCTTCAATAAAGTCGTCTGGCAGTCTCAACGAATCTTCAAAGCTACCATTGACGAAATCGGTACTTTGTACGGCACTTTCAAACTGGTGGAATACGAGAGAAGAAGGAAAAAGTTCTGGGTTCTTCGTGGGAGAATTCAGATAGGTCAAAGAAGTGTCAATGGAATAGTCGAAGAGTCACTTACCCGAATGAGAATTTGGATGCCTTCTGTATCAGAACTCGTCCATGACCACAGATCTTGTTCATGGCGTCGGAGTGTGAGCAAAAGTCTGGCAAGGTGGCAACGCCTTGCTGTACCCATCCTATTACCAGCCTTGGTGAATATGTTTTTCATATCCTGGCCGTGTACATAGGGTTCCACTTTAGCAAGCTTTTTGATGTCTGTGTCATGGAATGGTAAAAATGGCGTAGGAAGGCGGATCAAGAAATACTATCATGTTGTTAGTAGTTCCTATACCTGTAACTGTAGAAACTGACTACTAGAAGACGATCACTCGGCGCTTTGGCCAGGTAATCAATAGCCTCTGAACCACCATTTCGCTGAGATGAGTCCCATAATGATTCTAGTTGGAGTGCTGACTATGAACAATGATATGAGCAAAGATTGCATGTAGGTACATAGACAGGTGTCTTACTAGGTTGGTATCATCGCCTTGTTGTTTGTATGCATCGCATATCGCTTTATACAAGGATGTTGGGTGCCTTTTGGCGGCCGAGCTCAATATCATCTCAAATGCATTAGAAACAGCACGCTGTCCAATACTGGCACCACGGAGCTCTTCGGGAAGAGGGCAGCCAAATATCATTGTCGTTGGCCGGAAGGTGGAAGAGACTTCATAGCTCGTATACCGGTATGGTTGTATCAAGGAAGTAAGACTTTCGTCTAGCCTTTCAGAGAAGGAGGTAGATTCCACCAATGCGTCCACGGAGGATGATACATTGCAAAGTTGTGACGATGTCACATTCAGAACCTGGGCAAGGTCGCTGACAGAGCGCCATGGGTATAAAAGTGGTCAGGTGGTAGTGGTGAGTAAGAATATGACGTTTCTTACCTGTGCACGGCAGCAAAGGTGGATACAATGTGCCTCAGAGCAACAATGCATTTCCTATCATGCTCTACATAGCGCTATGATGGGCCAGGGTCAGTGAATATTTGATGTAGGTCCAGTGTACCAACCACAGTCTGCGGTATGATTTCATCTTGAATGATATATTTCTCGTCATTTAATGTTTGAACTTTCTGCCGGTACGCAGAATCTGAGCATGGTCAGCCAATGAACGTAGACCAATATATTATTTACCTGCACGGAGAAAGATTGAAGTATCATGAGGCCGCTCATTTCTAGTCGATAGAAGACGGGTGAGAACATTGGTCAGAGGCTGGCTTTTTCTCTTCGCTGATGAGGACATGGGAGAATTCTAAGCTGAAGATTACATCTGTGCTCTACACGTTACTATACCAGTGGCTCACCTTCTCCCGTGCCTCGGCGGCCAACCTCTCGGCGATAGACTCGGCAGTTGCGACCTCGGCAGTTGAGCCGTCAATTCGCCATAGCGACATTTCCATAGTTTTACCCCACTGATCAAAATGGCTGGGGCCCTCTTTGGTCCAGAATTCGTTTGATAGGGCCTTGTACGACGCTTGTAATTTGTCGAGCCCTCGCCTTCGTTCTTCTACCTCTATAAGGGTATTCAGAACAACAAATGTACCTCAAGGAGTGGCTGTTACCATCCGTGAGGAGTTCGCGTGTCTTCTGAGCCAACTCTTGCAGCTGTCCGTTGACCGGTTGGTCGGGAATCCGGAGTCCACTGAGGGCAACGAGACTACATGGAACAGTGATAGGTACATAAAGGGCCTTAAATGTGACTTACTACGTTTTCTCGATCTCGACTCTATACCGGCAGTTAGCGAGGGTTCATGTCACGAATTCGGATGCCCATGCCATGCATACCGTCGTCGCCAGAAGTGTACGAACGCTCCCAGACATTTTGATTCAGCAAATAGGACCTTGGAAGGGTTTGTTTCTGATACCATCGTCGCTGTCCAGGTCAAAGGCTGAGAAGCGCGCGCTTGCCAGCGCAGCCATCATTCGAGTGGCCAAAACACGGCATGCGAATGAGCAGGCAGTGTGAACCGTGAGGCTCACAGTTGCGCACATGTGTGGTATATATAAAAGAATACATTGGTCCCTCCTATCTACATCACTCATCTACACCACCGGCCTTCGAGACGACCAAGTAAGGAAACAGACAAACAAAACTCAGAAAGAGACAAGAGGGCCAATGCCACAGCAGTAAGTAACCATATAATGCCAATATGACCTTGCCAGGCCAACGATGCTCTGGAACTGTTTGTGAACAGGACCGTTCCAGTTGATTTGTAAACATGTTGATCGGGTGGAACTGTGGAAAGAAATACTGCATCCCAGACCCAGGCACTGAATACACTGGTCATCCAAAGTTCGGCCCTGGGTCAACTATTACCAATTTGACAGACCTTAATCCATGGATCGTGGACCGGCCGCCACCATTTTTGCGATCAGTTATTTCACCTTGAAAACTTAAGGCTTTTGCATGGACTTTCTGCACTCAAATTATTGGCGTGGGTATATGTGCCAGTGCATTCAGGTATGCAAATTACAAGCTTGAGGGTGCTTGAGGGTGTTTCACACGTAGTGCCTCTCTCTCGCGCCTGTGCTTAATTGGTTTGGTGGCGCTAAGGGAAATATGTGCATGCAGTATGATCGGATGTAAGAAGAAAAAACGGCCAGGGCGGGGATCGAAACCGCGGCCTCATAATTCTAGGAGGGTGCACTGTCGCTCTACCGCACAGTCGGCAATCACCAACTCCAACTTGGGGCGATGTTTGCACCACTTTGACGCGGTACTCATAATGTTTTACGATTTCGTACCGCTAAACGCTAAGGTGAACTCATCCTTGAGGCAACAGAGAGCCACCCAAAGGAAGGAGCAAGGCTAGAGCCCCCTTCGGCATAATTTCATTCCGTACTGAGGAACAGAGACTTGGTGGGTCGCAAAGGCAACACCGTAGACCATTTCATGTAGTAATTCGAGGGGCTCTGCGCGTAATTTTTAGCGAATAGAGTCACGAGTCCCACGTGGACAAGGTTTGTTGGTGCCACTCAAAGTATCGTAAATGTATAGAGACACCGTATGATTCAGGGACCTATTCAAGCCGCCACCGAAGGAAATGAAAATGAAGCGAGTGAGATTTCGGACAGTGCTTCATCCCGTTGAACGACCGTAAATGTAAAAGTGCATTTACTTTTGTACCCAGATAGATATTGCTCAGCCCGAACAATTGTTGCAATTGTGAGGCTGGTCTGTAGAGATGCGCCGGCCCGCGCCTTGAACCTCTGCCGCCTTCTCGCCGGCCCGCTGATGTTTCCAATGGTGCACCCAATCCAACCAACCTCTCGTATCACCCAGACGCTCAGCCGGGGCAACTACTCCTGGTCGGCCCGGTCGGATTGAAGACCTGAGGCGATTCGCAAACAGCTCTCCGTCAAGATGGCGTGCGACTACGACTTTCGTGAGGCGAGATGGCGCGCAGCTGCACCCTGTACACGTTACATCTATCGGCCTCGAATGCGTCCAAGTCTACCTGACACCTTCCACGCGTCGACGCAGCGCAGTTTCACCTGAAGCTCGACGAATGGGGCTGACGCGCGCAACCGCCTAAGTTCTCTCCATGGATGCAACAAGTGGCTCCTCATCCGTCAATTAGTTGATACTATCCTCCTAATGTAACCGACCTGACCTTTCTGCTTTACTATCCTCCAAACCTGGACGCAATACCCCACAGTGACTTCGTCTCACACTCAGTCGGTGCGCACCAGGTTACTTTGTGGTGATAAGAACGAGATATCACAGCGGGAGCTAATGATGTGTGTATTTTGTAGGGTACGCCGGCCACTATGGTCTGTTCCTCATTTTAATTCTGGGGGGTGATGCCGTTCGTCAGTATAGCCGCACACGTTCCAAATTTGCATATTTGAATTCTTCGAAACCCGTCGTACGTCTACCTCGCCTTCCGCCCGGCTCTTGTTCTCAGTTTTAATCTCACCTGTCCACAGGTGCATATATCGGGTGTCTCTGTGGAGAACGCAGCCCCCTTGAAATACAGCTCCCCTACGATCCCAGCCGCTCAATGTCTCCAACCCGCCGCAGCCATCCAACGCATCATTATTGCTCAATCATGTCTGTCACTAGCGCTGGCATCTGCGAGGAAATGGCAGTTGAGCCCGATGGACCTGAGTTTGATGGTTTGTCCAATTAGACCGGTACTAGTGGGATCGGCAACGGCGCCACTGGAGCGGACACCCCTGCGAGAACGACCAAAATGACCAAGAAGAATTTACTTAATCAGTATATTTGGTAGGATCTCGTTGCATGGAGTAGTTTGGATTGGTTCCGGTGCATCTATCCCTCCCGATACACCAAAACGCCATATTTACGGTTGCACGGGACAGGATGTCGGAGTCCCAGGTCACCCTCTTAACTACATACACCATCGCCTGTGCCCTAACCCCCGCCGTCGTTCGTCCAACGTACCGAGCACGAGCACGAGCACTCCACTTCGCGCGCGCGCGCCTCTCTAGTGACTCGTCCACACGTTTGGACTCATGCGGTTGCTCCAGTTACAATCGCGGAGCAAGTTTGTCGTTCACCATTTGTGAAGAATTATTATCACTTTCCCAAGGATGCGATCCTCGAAGAGTTTGATAATTGTTTATCTGCACGTAGCTTGGTTATGACGTATGGTACGTCCTTCCCTGCATGACAATGGTTTGAGTCGGCACTGGCTGACTGGTGTCTGTGGTGGTTCCATTTGTTGGGTTTGTGTGCTAGATACACTCCATCCCATCGGATCTGGAGGTCAATAATCAACCATCGAAGCAGACGCTTGGTGGGTTGCATTCATCCTCACCCTGCTTCTCGTTCACCCAATATTTTCCAGCGGTCGGCTGACATAGCATCGCGTTTACAGCTCTTGATTGCCCTTCTTATTTCGGTTACACGCGAGTCGCACGACGTTCACGGGATGTTCGGTATGTGTCTGCTTTCTGCGTCCTCAGCAAATAGGTTTACAGGAGCGTACCATGGATTTGACTATGCTCATTCTGCAGGCTGGTCCTTTGGTGACCTTTCATCGAGAGCTTCCCTGCTAGCCTGTCCTACAACGAGAAATAGGACAAAGACCTGCCACTACCACTAACCGACGCGAAGCAAATACTGGAACAGGATATCTTTCGTGGGGAAGTCGAGTTTACGGAGGATACATTGGCTTGGCGAGCAAGAGAATACGAGGTGTTTTCGTTCCTTGTAATTCTGAGAATGATGCCTTCTAGTGAGAGTGATGGATTCGATGTCACTAAGGACAACGCTGTCGCGCTTATTGGGCCGATACAGATTTACAGTGCGTCCTATTTCCTCCGCCACGTTCACCCCGCCATTGAGACTAAGAAAACCCGCTCATATGGTGCCGACAGACCAAGTTCCCTCGACCTTCAGTTCGACTTGCTGCTCGCCGCTGAAGATTATGACTCCTGTACTTGATTCTGACCCTCGACTCATTCCTCGCTCCTCCGTACTACCTTGAACGAGCGCAAGCTTTGATGGCGATGATGACTCCCGCTTCTGGACCGAGTGCCAGGCGCACCACATCTCACACACCATCCGGACGGTCCTCGACATTGACTTTGTTCCTGAGGCGATTGGTGTAAAGCGAATATCTCGACGCTTTACGAGACGCACTCCTGCTCCCAAGCAACTGCCGGGACCTTAGAATGGCTCCTGGTTGACAAGTGCTCGTTCATTCTTTTCTGGGGGGGGACTGGCCGCATTGTGCATTCATGGGATGAATCGTGAATGGGCATCCTGGATGATTGCAACCAGGCAATTGTTACCTTTCGTAGTTCGCTTGTAATGAAAGTAACGTCTAATAGCCTGGGTGTAAACCTGAGGACTATTCCTTCAGTCCTACGTATAAACGCTACCTAGTGCTGGCTAGCTACTTATACACGCTTTTCGTAGTATAGAGTAAGATTCGGACACTAGCCTGTAGTGTCGGAAGTAATGGGCGAGTAAATCGTTGGGATGTAAGATATTCGACTGCGTAAAGTGTTCCTTAAGTATCCAAACGTTGGATCTATATCAGAACACTATAGGCTAGGGGTAATGGAGTGTGTAGCGGAAGAATAGCGCGAAGCGCGCACGAGTGACGGTGAAGTCTTCAATACCAGTTATTTATCCTGGGCCTACTGTCCCTTGCACTCCGTATCTCTATTTAGATCGGCGTGCTAGTGGGCTCTTAAGGCCATGGATAAATGTGTGTGTGGTAAAAAAGTGATATTCCAAAGGTCCGCCACGGAGGCCCCTTATATAGGAGCGCGCTCCGCAGTGAGATACGTGTCCACATAGATGCAGCCACGTAATCCTCCCAGATGGTACGTTCCAGCAGCGTCTTCGTAGTCACAGACCCTTAGGTATTACATAGATTTCCCCGCGCCTTCCCAATTGCTTTGTGCACCACCGCAGTGGACAAAGCAAGGTGGTCCAGGCGCGATACATGTGAACGATCGGCCCAAGAACACACAGCATTACCCTACCGAAGGATAATACTCAAGAAGAACCCACAACCAGTCCCAGTTCCCGACGGATATCCCGTTCCTCCGCTGACTCGCAAGTCATAACTTCCCGCCAGTACCCATTCTATAACAGCAATCTCGTTTTCATTCCATATATAACTAGTCTGACCCCAATGAGTAATAGTCTCATGATAAGCCTAGGATATATTATGACGCTCTCAGAAATTCCAGTACACACAAGTTAGCCTGTGCGAAGACACATTCAGCCATTATCTTTGACCAGTCATTCTAAAAGACCGCCGTGCTTCAACTCTTCAATAAAGTCCTCTGGTAGTATCAACGAATCTTCAGAGGATTTATCAGTGGCAAATTTGGTTTCTTGTATTGCTGTTCCAAAATGCGACGCAAAGGGAGAATGCGAAACAACGTTTGGTGTCTTAGTGTGAGAATTCAGATGGGTCAGGAAAGTGGTAATGTAATAGTACAGACTCACTAACCCGAGTGAGAATTTTGATCCCTTCTGGGTTGGACCAGAGCTCGTAATTCAAAGCGTATTGATGGTGTCGGAGTGTGAGGAAAAGTCTGGCAAGGTTGAAACGTCTTGCTGCACCCAGTCTATTACCAGCCTTGGCAAAGATGCTCGTCACAGTGTGGTAATCGCCATACAGTGGCAATTTAGCAAGCACTTTGATTCCTGAGTCATGGAGTGGTAGAAATGGCGTAGGAAGACGCGTCAAGAAGTACTATCATGTTGTTAGTGGTTCCCCATACTACATAAGCGTGGAAACTCACTCCTAGAAGACTACCACTTGGTGCTTTGGCTAGGTAATCAACAGCTTCTGAACCACCATTTCGCTGAGATGAGTCCCATAACGATTCCAGTTGGAGTGCCGACTATGAACAGTGACATGAGCGAACATTACGCGCAGATCCATAAACAGGCACTCTACCAGCTTGGTATCATCGCCTTGTTGTTTAAGTACATCGCATATCGCATCATACAAGGAATGGGGATTCTTTTTGACGGCTGAGCTCAATATCATCTCAAATGCATTGAAAACAGCACGCTGTCCAATACTGGCACCATCAAGCTCATCGGGAAGAGGGCAGCCAAAAAGCATTATGGTTGGCCGCAAGGTGGAAGAGACTTCATAGCTTGTGTACTGGTATGGTTGTATGAAGGGAGTAAAACGTATCAAGGAAGTAAAACCTTCGTCTAGCCTTGCAGCGAAGGAGGCAGATTCTACTAATGCGTCCACGGTCGAGGATACATTGCAAAGTTGCGACGATGTCACATTCAGAACCTGGGCAAGGTCGCTGACATAGCGCCGTGGGTATGGCAGTTATCAGGTGGTGGTTATGAGTAAGGGTATGAGATTGCGTACCTTTGCACGGCAGAGAAGGTGGATACAATGTGCCTCAGGGCAACAATGCATTTCCTATCGTGCTCTGCAAGGGGCTACGACGTGCCACGGTCAGTGACTATCAGATATAGTTCCAGTGTACCAACCACAGTCTGCGGTATGATTTCATTTTGCATCGTATATTTCTCGTCATTTAATTGTTGAACTTTCTGCCGGTACACAGAATCTGAGCAGGGTCAGCCGGTGAATGTGGGGATTATTATACTATTTACCTGCACTGAGAAAGCTTGGAGTATTATGAGGCTGCTCCTTTCTACTCGTTAGGAGACGCGAGAAAGCATTGGATCGAGGTTCCCTCTCTTTATTTGCCGACGAATTCTAAGCTAGAAATAGCACCCGTGATCCACGCGTTTCTATATCAATTGCTCACCTTCTGCCGCTCCTCAACGGCCAACCTTTCGGCGATAGACTCGGTGGTTGTGACCTCGGCGGCTAGGGAGTCAATTCGCCGGAACGACATTACCATAGGTTCACAACATTGGTCAAAATAGCTGAAGCCTTCTGTTAGAGCCTTGTACGCCGATTGTAATTTCTTGAGTCCCCGCTCTCGTTCTTCTACCTCTACAAGGGTATTTAGAACACCAAGGACACCTGAGAGGGTCGCTGTTACCATCCATGAGGAGTTCGCGCGTCCTGTGAGCCAACTCTTGCAGCTGTCTATGGCCTGGTGGACCAGGGTCGGACATTTGGAGTCCACTGAGATTATCGAGGCTACCCAGAACAATGATAGGTACATAGAGGGACCCGATGTGTTACTTACTATGTTTTCTCGATCTCGATCCTAAGCCAGTAGGTAGGGAGAGTTGAGGTCAAGGATTCGGAGGCTCGTACCGTCGTTGCCAAAAGTCTACGAACGCTCCAAGACGTTATGATTCAGTAAGTAGGAGCTTGGCGGGGTTTGTCTCTGAATCCATCGTCGGTGTGTGGGTCTAAGGCTGACACATACGTGCTCGCCAGCCATCTTTTGTATGGTCCGCCATTACCGCCAAAGCCTGGCATACAAATGAGGAGGAGGTAAGAACCGTGAGGTTCACTCCTACCCACATGCGCGGTATATACATTAGCACATCTATCTACGTTACATCACCGCCCATCGGGACGACCAAGTAAGGAAACAAACAAACACAAGAACAAAGAAAAATAAAACCAAAGCCAGAGCAACACACATCCATATAGCGCCAACGCGACCCCGTCGATCCATGGCTAGACTGGGTGAATTGGGCCGGAACGAGAGGGGTCACCAACCCACGTGGACAATGCTCGTTGACGCCTTTCAAAGTATCATAAAATGTATATATAGACGCTGTATGGTTCAGGTCCCTATTCAAGCCGTGACCGCGCGATTGAAGGAAATGGAAATGAAGCGAGTGAAATTCCGGACAGTCCTTCATCCTCTTGGACGACTGTAAATGCAAGAGTGCATCCTATTTCGTGCCCAGATCGATCTCGCGACAAATATTGCTCAACCCGAACGATGTCGCCATTTTGAGGCTGGTGAGTTGAGTTGCAAAGCTTGGACGGATTCAAGCCCTGAGGCGGTTCGCAAATTGCTCTCCGTCAAGATTGCGTGTGGCTACGACCTCGATGTGAATTCCCACTCCTCTCTGGGTGATCGTGTGTGAACCTGGCGCGCCGGTAGACGCGTGGAACACCAGGGAAGAAGAAGAGAGGGTTTTTCGTGAGGCGAGATGACACCCAGGGGGGCCCTGTACACGATGCTCCTATCGGCCTCGAATGTACCCAAGTCTACCTGACAACCTTCGACGCATCGGCGCAGCCGAGCATGTTCCGGCCTCACCACCAGAAGCTCGACGAGTGAGGATGGCGCGCGCAACCGCCTAAGTCCTCTCCATGGAATGCAACACGTGGACCCTCCTGAGTCAAGCAGTCGATGCCGTCCTCCTAAGATAAACGACCTGACCTTTTTGCCTTCCTATCCACCGAATCTCGACACAATACCCCGTAGTGACTTCGTCTCGTATTCAGTCGGTGCG
>Ga0307515_10012344_pt1 | contig 16076 bp, 4 predicted proteins | sample 17_EM_MG_FD_194513 | JGI IMG/M metagenome (GOLD analysis project Ga0307515, IMG submission 194513) | Populus trichocarpa ectomycorrhiza microbial communities from riparian zone in the Pacific Northwest, United States - 17_EM | ecosystem: Host-associated > Plants > Roots > Unclassified | place...
ATATCTTGCTAATAGCAGTTAAAAGAATGGGGTTACTATATAGGAAAAAGGAATATCCTTACCTATTAATAATAATTTTAGGAGATCTAATAGCCTACGGAGGAGGTATTATTAATCTTAAAATAGGACCTATTTAGCTAACTATTAAAGGGAGATAAATTAAGATGTCTTTTAATATATTACTATTAGGGAATAATAAGGTAGTATTAGAAATGCCTTAGTTATAGAAATATAATCCGAAGATTAATTAGATTATAGGTTAGGTTAATATTAGGGATACTTAATACTGTAAGATATAATAATAGGCTAAGTTAGTATAGTACTAAGTAGGAGCAACCTATAAAGAAATAGAAAAAGGGCTAAGCTATATACTAAAGAGATACTATAAGTATAATAAGAAACTATAGTTATTAAAAAGTAAAAAGCTATTAGAGTATATAGTATAGGACTATAAGATAGAATTAAAACCAGAAATAAGTCTAAGGTTTTTTCTAATCTATAAGCTTACTAAAGAAGAAGGTAGAGCATTAAAAGAGTTTATTTAGAAGAACTTATAAAAGGGATATATTAAACCATCGCAATTATTAGCAGGTTATTCAGTACTATTCGTACTAAAGAAAAATAGCAAACTAAGGCTGTATATTAACTATAGACAGTTAAACAGCATTATTAAAAAGGATAGGTATCCTTTACCCTTAATTAGCGAAATCTAAGATAGGATAGGTAATGTGTAAATCTTTATGAAGATAGATCTAAGATAGGCGTACCATTAGATTAGAATTAAGGAAGGCAATAAATAGAAGGCAGCCTTTAGGTTAAAGGAAGGAATATATAAACTATTAGTTATGCAATTCGGGCTTATAAACGCACTAGTAATATTTTAAAAGCGAATTAATAATATATTAAGAGAATACTTAGATGAATTTATTATAGTATATCTTAATAATATTATCATCTACTTAATAACTAAGGAAGAGTATAGAGAATATGTTAAATAGGTCTTAAAGAGACTATAAGAAGAATAAATGCTAGTAGTAATTAAGAAATGCAAGTTCTTTACTAGGAAGACTAATTTTGTTAGATTTATTATTAAACTAGGCTAACTTAGTATAGATCTAAAGAAGATTAAGGCTATAGTGAATTAGTAGGAACTAGAGAACGTTATATAGTTAAGATTATTCCTAGGGTTTTGCAATTACTGTAGAAGGTTTATAGCGTAATAGTTAAAAGATATTAAGCCATTTACGCGGTTAATAAAGAAAGAAGAACTATAGGTATAGGGAAAGGAACAATAAGAACTATTTAAGAAAGTTAAAAGGTTATTTACCTAGGAGCTAGTTTTTAAGATCTATTAACTAGGACTAAAAACGGTTATAGAAATAAATATATTAGACTTTATACTAGGGGCTTACTTTATATAAAAGTATTTAGATAGATGGCACCTAGTAGCATACTATAGTTAGAAAATAATACTACTAGAGTTAAACTATAATATCTATAATAAGGAGTTATTAGGTATAGTTATAGCATTAAAGGAATAAAGAGCATTTTTATAAGGTATAGAGAAACTATTTATAGTTAAGATAGATTATAAGAACCTAATAGGATTCCTAATAATAAAGGAACTTAACTAAAGATAGGTTAAATAGGTAGAGATGTTTATAGAATACTATTTTAAGATTTAGTATACTAAGGGTATAGATAACACGTGAGCCAATATATTAAGTTAAAAGGCTAAACTATAAAACGATGAGAAGCCATTAGGGGCTTTATTGCGAAAGGATATAGATAAATTAATTAGATACAATCATCCAAAAATTATAGCAACTTAAGAGGAACTAGACAGAGTTTATAAGTTACTAAAAAGCTTTTAGGTATAAAGAATTCTAGAAGTATAGCTAGAAGATTTATAGATAGATATATACGAAAACTAAGAAGTAAAGTATATCCTAAAAAGCATAGTAGAGTAGTTTATGGAAGAATTTTATAAGGGACTAACTTAAGGACATAATAGAGCTATAGGCTTAGTGTTAAGACTTTAAGAGGAGTATATTATTAATAGAATCTAAAACCTAGCACAAAAGGTTATAAGAAAATATTTAGATTACTAAAGGAATAAACTAATAAGGCATAAGCTATATAGAGGGCTATAACCTATTAAAATACTAGAGAGACTATAGAAGGTTATATTATGGGACTTTATTATTAAGTTGCCAAAATTAAGAGATCTTATTATAGGACAAGATTATAATGCGATCTTAGTAATAGTAAATAAGCTTATAAAGTGGGGATACTTTATAGCGTGTATAGAAGAAATATTAGTAGAAGATATCGCTAAAATCTATATTAAAGAAGTGTTTGTAAGACACGGAGTACTAAGTAAGATTATATTAGATAGAGATCTAAGATTCGTAGTAGTATTTTAGAAAGTATTCTTAGCGGAGTAAGGAGTTTAAGTAGTAACTTCTACCGCATATTATCCGCAGACAGACGGTTAAATAGAAAGATTAAACTAGATACTAAAGCAGTATCTAAGGCACTATGTTAATTACGTATAGAATAATTAGGTATTATTATTACTAGTTATATAGTTTATATATAATGCAACACCACAGGAAGAAATAAGTATGTTACTATTTAAGGCGAATTACGGATACGAGCTAAGAACATTATTATTACTATATTAAGTAAAGAAGATAAGTAGCATAGCTAAATAGAGAATAGAGATATTAATAAATCTTTATAAGAACCTTACGGAAATAGCTAAAGTAGTACAGCAGAGAATGAAAAGGTACTATAACGCTAAGAGATTTAAGGGACTAGATTTTAAGGAGGGGGATAAAGTATAGCTACTATATAAAAATTTTAAGAGTTAACGACTAAGTAAGAAGTTGGACTACGTCAGACTAGGACCTTTTAAAATTACGTAAAGAATTTTACTGGTTACGTTTAAGTTAAACCTACTAACTAAAATAAAAATCTACCCTATATAGTATATCGCAATGCTAGAGCCAGTATATAGGAATATTAAGCTACTAGTTTACAAAGCAGATACGTATAGAGGATAAGAAGAAGATAAATAGCAAGTTTTAAAGATCGTTAGTTATAAGAACATTAATAATAAAACATAGTATAAGGTTAAGTGGATAGGCTATAATAAGACTACCTAGAAGCTACTAAAAAATTTAAAGAACGCTATAAGAAAGGTATAGAAGTATTAGAAGAAAATAGGTTAGGTAATATTAATAAAGAAGAATTGCTAAAGAAAAAGTTACCTAAGGGGGACCTAGGAAGAGCTACTGCTAAACTACTTAGAGTTATTTTCTTTATAGGAAGAGAGTTAGTTCTCTTATTACTAAGTTCCTGTAGACCTTATTCTATAAGTTTCTACTCCTTAAAACGCACCTTTTTACGAACCTGTTTAAGACGCAGAAGATAAGCAGAGGCTAAGAGACAAGCTTTAAGGGTACGCTGTTAAGTAGCCACAGCCTCCTATTCTACCTCTTGCGATTAGCGTAGTTTATTAAGGGCACTTAAGAGCTTACTATTAAGCTTTATAGCAGCAGATTAAATATAAAACCCTATAACAAATTACTTAGGGAACTTAAAGACTATTAAGAGTTATAGGATGCGTATATTTAGCGTTAGAAATAGAGCAAATATTATAAGACGAATAAATATTCGCTTTAGTACACTTTAAGTAAAAAAAAGGTTGCTAAGATAAAGGACTCGCTAGCGTAATATAAACTAACCCTTCTTTCGTATAACAAGAATACGGAAATAGCATTATTTTACCTAGCGACAGCACCACGGCAATACTACGAGCGCGACGAGCTATAGAAGAAAGAGAAGTTACCTTAGGTATAATAAGTAACGATATTAACTAAATTAATTAGACGGACATTATACCTCTAGTAAATAACTTAGAGATATTTAGAATCTTTAAGGACAAAGATAGGAAGGAGGGAGATAGTATTATAGACGCTTTAAGTACGATACTATAACTACTTAAAGAGGAGTTAGAGGAAGCTAGTTAGTTAATATAAGCACGGTCTAAGATAGAACTAGTAGAACTATATAATAAGGAATAGTAACTAAGTTATATAATATAATCTATATAATCCGCGATAGAGTAAATAGAGCATACGTACCTTACGTATAAGGAGGGTTTCCTAGGAGTATAGTTATATATTTAAAGGACCATAGTCCCTACTCTAGATAGTTCTTTCCTTATAGTAATTCTTAAAATATAATTAGAGTTAATCTATTAGGCAACCACTCCACTAGTTATTATTACGTTGTTGACTTTAATTTGCATTACCTATACACCTAGCCCAATAACGAGCCTATCGTAGTACTTGCTACAAGGTTCCGTTACACTAAGCACCCTAACGCTATAGATATTAACACTAGAACCCTAAAGTACGCCCCACTAGGGTCCCCTAAATAAGAAAGACGTATTAAGCTAGGCCTTTGCTTTAAGTGCGGAAGTAAGGACTATATCTTAAAATACTGTCTTATCCCCTTACCTACGCCCTAAAACAATTTATAAACGGCTAACACTAGCAACTATTTACCGCATTAATCTTCCGGTTACTGCCCCTAATCTTTACCTAGTTCTAGCCCCGTATTTAGTAAGCACTACTTATAAGGGCGAAGCTACAACTAACGTTTTATAGGAACCCCTTCCCGCTTACTACTAAAAGGCACGTCCTAGAGTTAAGTCGCTCTCCAGGACAGCTCTACCTTAAGATCTCGTTAAATGCTTTAGATGTTACGAACTCTAACTCTTAGGATCGTAGTATATTGTCTTTAGCAGAATAGTTAATAGCTAACGCTTAAATCCTAATTAATATAGGAGCTAGCGGCATAGGATTTATTAACAAGATCTTTATGTAAGATAATAGTTTTACCCTAATCCCCCTTAACCGGCATATTAACGTATTTAGATTTAATGGTAAACGCACTATCTCGGGCCGTATTACCTATATAGTAGCCCTAAGACTCCAATACCTAAACTATAAAGAACTAATTAAGCTTTTTGTTATTACCTTAGGTTACCTAGTAATCCTTAAACAGCCCTAAATAAAGCTATATAAGGTAACTATTAATTAAAATAACCTTAAGCTTCTATTTACCGCCTCCCGTTATAAGCAGAAGTGCCTTATTACTCGCTACTTAGACCTAGAACTAAAACCTAAAAAATCCACTAAAATCCACCAATCTAAAATTTCCACGACTGTTTACCCTATACCTAAAGAATCTACTAGATTCTACTAACCTAAGAATTCTACCAAATTCTATTAATATAAGAATTCCACCGATATCTACTAAGGGTCTAAAAACTCTACTAAATTCTATAAGCTATTACTAAGTACTACACCGCCCCAAGCTAAGCAGAAGCTTAAGCTTAATACGCGAAAATATTAGAAGGACTAGTATTCTACCATAAAAAGGATCTTTAAAGAACCTAAACCCAAATCTAATACTAACTCCGTACCTAATACCAAACCTAAACCTAAATAAGAAACTATAAACAATTTGAGCGAGCTCGGCACCCTAGACATCCGCATAATTAGAGCTACTCTATTAGTATAACTTGCTAAAAAACCTAAATATACGATCTTCGCTGTCACTATAGCTAATATTAAGAAGGCCTTAGTACTAAAGAAATACACTGACCCTACTATAAAGGTACTAGTAGAGTACTATAACCGCCTAGAGGTATTCTTACGGAAGGAAGCTGATAAGCTACCAAAATACCGATTATACGACTATAAAATTATACTTAAAGACGGAAAGCAGCCTAGATTTAGACCGCTATATAGGATGTTCTAAAACAAACTCTAAGTACTATAGAAGTATTTAGATGAGAACCTAAGCAAAGGATTTATTAAAGCGAGCTCGTCGCCTATAGCCGTACCAGTGATCTTTATTAAGAAACCTAGCGGCGGTCTATGCTTCTGCGTAGACTACCAAGCTCTTAACGCCGTTACCGTTAAGAACCGATATCCGATCCCGTTAATATAGGAGACACTAAACTAACTAAATAAGGCTCGCTACTATACAAAGCTTAATATTATCTCTATATTTAACCGCCTCCATATAGCAAAAGGAGATAAATAGCTTACTATATTCCGTACTCGGTATAGATTATTTAAATATTTAATAACGCCATTCGGCCTCGTAAATGCCCTAAGCTTATTCCAACATTATATAAATAACACCCTATGTCCCTACCTAGACATCTTCTGTACTGCTTATATTAACGACATTCTAATATATAGTAATAACCTAACCGAATATTAGAAATACGTTAACCTTGTCCTATAAGCCCTATACGGAGCTGGTTTATAATTAGATATAGATAAATACAAGTTCTATAAAATGGAAGTCCTATACCTTAGACTCCTTATTTTTATAAACGGTATATAAATAGACCTAAAAAAAGTTAAAGTAATTATAAACTAGTAGGAACCTAAGAATATTAAGGATGTAAGAGCCTTTATAAGATTTGCTAATTTCTACTAATAGTTTATCGATAACTTCTCCGCCCTAGTTTTACCCCTTATTGCTCTAACCCAAAAGGATAAAACCTTTATTTTTAACAAAGAATATAAGAAGGCCTTTACTTATCTAAAGGTTATATTGACTACTGCACCTATACTCTAACACTTCGACCTAGAGTAAATAAGTGTTATAGAAGCCAACTTATCCAATTATATTACTAGAGGCATTCTATCTTAATATAACAAAGAAGGAGTATTGCACCCTATAGTATACTTTTTAAAGCGACTAAGCCCTACTGAATGTAATTACGAGATCTATAATAAAGAATTACTAGCTATTATTAGATGCTTTAAGCAATGGCAACCTAAACTAGAAGGTGCCGGATTTCCAATTAAGGTCCTTAGCGACCATAAGAACCTATAGTACTTCATAACCACAAAACAGTTAAGTTATTGTTAGGCTCGCTAGTTAAAATATCTATTACGCTTCCAATTCTTAATTACGTACCGCCTAGGCGTTTAAGGTTAGAAGCCTGATACCCTAACCCAACGCTTATAAGACGCGCTAGCCCTAAAAGAAGCGCGCTCTTACCAAAATTAGACCCTACTTCGCCCTAAACTATTTAACCCTCCTACTAAAGATCTCACGGTACACGTCCTTAAAATAACTAATTAATTAATTAAATAAATTATAGTTAATAAATACCTAAATAACGAGTTTATTTAAGAGACGCTTAAACTAATGTAAAATGGCATTAGACGCTCTAGAAAGATTTCTCTAAGTAAATGCGAAGCCTATGGAAACCGCCTATATTACCAGAACCGTTTAGTTATCCCTAATCACAATAAGCTTAAGCTTAAGCTCCTTAAACACGTATACGATCTACTAGTAGCTAGCTACCTAGGTTAAGGAAAAACCCTAGAACTACTCTAATAAGAATACTATTGGCCGAATATGCATAATATAACTTAAAGGTATATCTCTAGCTGCTATATCTACCGACGAGCTAAAGCTTTATATAAGACGTATAACGGCCTTCTAAAGCCACTACCTGCTCCGGACCAAAGATAGAAGGATATCTTAATTAACTTCGTTATTAATCTCCCCGTAAGTAAAGGCTGTATAAATATTATAGTAGTTATAAACCGACTGTCTAAAATAAGACACTTAATCGCCTGCCCTAATATATTAACACCTGCTATTGCCTAGCTATTCCTAGATTATATATAGAAACTCCACGGACTCCCTAAAACAATTATCTCTAATAAAGGCAGCCAGTTTATCTCTATATTTTAGAAAGAACTAACTACCTAACTGCGTATTAAAGCACTATTATCTATAGTATACTACCTAAAAACGGATGATTAAACGGAACGTGTAAATGCTATAATAGAGCAGTATATTCGGATATATATGTTATACTTATAAGATAACTAGATTAACTAGCTTGCATTTGCCGAGTTTATAGCAAATAATTCCATTTTAGAAACCATAAAGGTCTCCCCGTTCTTGGCTAACTACGGCCAGTATTCACAAATAGGTTTTAAACCCTTTAGCAACGTTCCTCGCCCCGCTTATTAAGCCTTATAAGTTATAGAAGTAAATAAATTCATAGAAAAGATAGAGGAACTATAATAGTTCCTTACTAACGAAATAATATAGGCCTAATCTGTCTATAAAGCCGCAGCGAATAAGAAATAAACCCTAGCACTGGCCTACTAAATTAGTGACTTTATTTGGCTAGATATAAGAAATTTAAACACGAAATAACCTGCTAAGAAACTTAATTAGAAGAACGCTGGCCCTTATAAGGTTAAGAAGGTTGTCTCCTCTTACTTCTACCGATTAAAGCTCCCTAATACGGTTAAAATCCACCCCGTATTCTATACGTTAGTCCTCCGTCCTACTGCCCCCGTATTAGACGCCCTGCCTAAACAGATATAGGACCCTCCCCCACTAGTTAAAGTAGATAGTAAGAATAAATACTTTATTAAAAGAATTAATAATATTAAGTATAATAAACGGAAACGCTAATATATATATCTTATAAAATAAAGAGGCTTTACTAAGTCCTTATGGGAACCTGTTAACTCTATAGGACTTATATAAGCCGCAGAAGACTTTTATAAACTCTACCTAGAACTACCACAGCCCTATCTTATAGAAGCTCGAGTTTAAAGGGGGAGTACTATTATAGGACACCCTTGTAATACCTTACATACGTCTACCTGTTTCCACTAACTTAGCAATTAAAGACTAACCGCGAAATGGCAATTTAATGGTAATTTAATGGCAATCTAACGGCAATCTACGGCATTCTGCCATATTCTACCCTATGCACGTATTAACTAAGCAACTAAGTTAACGATATATGCCCTTTCTTCCCGTTTTCCTACCTTCTCTCCTTACGCAACGTCTTGACCTCCTTACACAGTTTATGTATATAGCTTAATAATATCTACCTTGCTATATATTATCGCCGCTTATACTTACTCCGTAACAGATAGTAACTATATCTTTAGCTATAAAAGGTACTTTATAGTAGAGCTTTTAGGGCTAAAACTAGAGCTAGAATTAGCTGCTAATTCGTCCCTATCTTTGTTAATCTCTTCTATATAGACCTTCTTAATTACGTAGTTTTCCTTAAATCCTAAGATTTTTAATGCGTAGTTATTGTAAAGCTTTTTTAATCTAATTCTAGGAGGAGGAATAGAGGCTTTAATCTCTATGGCTTAGCTAGGAAATCCTCTAAACGCTCCTAGAACTAGTTTTAGGGCCTTATTTTGTAGAGATTGGTACCTATCTAGTAGGTAGTCTCTAGATTTGCTTTTCCACTAGCATTGTACTCTGTAGTCTGCTATAGTAGTAACGTAAGCTATATAGAGCTGTTGTAGGGCTTATAGAGATAGACCTTTTTATATATTACCTAGTCTTCTAATTAAATAGAAGGCTGCCTTTGCCTTAGAGATTTGTATTTCTATATATTATTTAAAAGTAAGCTTAAAGTCTAGAAATACCCCTAATCACCTAATTAGGGGTTTAGGGGATATTTCTACGTCTCCTAGCTTTAATCCTTTTTCTATAGTGGTACGTTTATTATAGAAGTATATAAGCTATATTTTACTAACGTCGAAACTAAGAGCAGCTTCTTTAGCTTTAGATATTAGCTCTAGCGCTATTCTCTCTAGCTTTTTACAATTAGATTTAGCTAAATTTAAAGTAACTATAATTGCAAAATCGTCTATGTAGCTAAGAGAATAGGCCCCTTCTATCTGTATGCTGTAGATATTACGTATATATAGTAGAAATAAAATAGGGGATATAGGTGATCCCTGTGGTATCCCTATTTCTAATTCTACTTTTTCTTATATTTGCCCGTTAAAGAAGAGCTGTAGCTTTCTATTGCTAAGGAAGGTAGCTACCCATTATATAAACGCTATAGGTAGTCCTAGTTCCTTATAGATAGATAGAAGCTGGTTTTTAAAGATATGGTCAAAGGCCCCTTTTATATCTAGAAATAACGTAGTAGCTATTCTTTATCTAGCTTTTTTCCTACTATTTTTAAATTGGATATTGTTTAGAAGTAGTAGGACTACGTCTATTACAGACCGCTATCTTCTTCCTCCTAGTTGCGAATCTTAAAGTAAGTTAGTAGTACTAGCTAGGTATCCTAATCTAGTAGCGAAGATCTTCTCTAGGGTCTTTCCTAGGCAGTTTAGTAAGGAGATAGGTCTATAGGACTTTGGTAAGGAATAGTCCTCCTTAGTTACTTTAGGGAGAATAACTCCTTAAGCTTTTCTCCAGGCTTTTAGTTAATAGGGATTTCCTCTTTAGCTATAAGGAGTACTAAAGGTTTATTATATAGGTAAAAGGCTTACTAGCTAGTATAATTACGCTAAATAAGATAATAATACGGAAATACTAGCCCACTTATAAGGCTATAGCTAAGCTAAAATATAAGGCCGCAATCTTAAAGATAAAGGGGGTTTAATTACGCATATAGATAATTTTAGAACGCCTTAGCGAGATAAAAGGTTATTAGTATTATTTGCACCTATATAGATCTAATAAGGGAAGATAGGTATCTAGATAGGGCCTATAAAGTCTATATATCCGTCTTTAAACAGCCTCGTACCTATACCTATACTTATACCTATATCTATACCTATACCTATACCTATACCTATACCTGCGTCCGTTTTTAAACACACTAATAACTAGATTTTATCTTTAGATAAACCCTCTCCTATATATCTAACCCCTAAAGAGATACTAAGGAGTCCTTAACTGTCTACTGCTATAAAGCCTCCTTAGCTATCTACTATAACGTCTATTATACCCCTATAGCAGCTACCGTAGGCTTCTACTATACCCCTACCGCAGCTACTATAAGCTAACGCTTAACCTCTTTTATTTATCCTTAACCTATAGGCGTCGCTAAAAAAAATAAGATGCTTTAGGGCGGTAGTTTAGTATTTCAGCTCTGGGCTAAGTAGACTTTAGGACTAGTAGATAGGCCATTAATTAAAGCTCTTAATTATAACTAGGGGGCGCGCTAGCGGGTTAATAGCGAGGCTATATTTTATAGCCATCGCTATAAAATAATTAAGGATATAAAATAGCGCGTAGAAGACAGTATAGTATAAGATAAGAGATAGTCTATTAACTAGCTAGAACAGCTACAAGGTTAATATTCTTTAGATTAGCTTTATAAGAATATCTAAATAGTTATTTTATTATAGTAACTAAGACGCCTCAATATATAACTGCACTACGGTAACTAAAACGCCTTTATATATAACTGCACTATAGTACAGGCTTGTTGAAAATAAGCAAATACGATGTCGATCCAATATCGCTTATTGGCCAATAAAATATTGGTCAATATTGGGTTATTGGCCAATATATACCGGAAAATTATATTTCCGCAATATTAAAATAAAATAAAACTTACATAACTGTATATATAGTGATCTGTTTAGTTTCGCTATATAGCTACTTATCCTAGACACCACGTAACGTAACACTTAGGGTTTTACTCGTCCCCTTGGCTTACTGCCGGCTACTACCCGGAAGAAATGTAAGGCTCCGCGTATAAAAGCTCTGCACGAAGCTCTGTACGAAGCTCTGCATACGGAGGCTCTGCACGAGGCTCTGCACGAAGCTCTGCGGAGGCTCTGCACGGAGCTCTGCGGAAGCTCTGCACGAAGCTCTGCGCGAAGCTCTGCACAAAGCTCTGCGTACAGAGGCTCTGCACGAAGCTCTGTACGAAGCTTTGCATACGGAGGCTCTGCAGAACGGCTCTGCGTACGACGGTTCTGGACGGCTCTACCACGGAGGCTCTATATAAAAGCTTTGTGCAGAGCTTTGTGTAGAGCTTCGTGCAGAGCCTCCGTACACAGAGCTTTGTGCAGAGCCTCGTGCAGAGCTTCGTGCAGAGCCTCCGCAGAGCTTCGTGCAGAGCTTCCGCAGAGCTTCGTGCAGAGCTTCCGCAGAGCTTCGTGCAAAGCTTCCGCAGAGCTTCGTGCAGAGCGTCCGTACGCAGAGATTTGTGCAGAGCTTCGTGCAGAGCTTTTATACGCGGAGCCTCACATTCCTTCCGGGTAGTAGCCGGCAGCAAGCCGAGGGGACGAGCAAAACCCCGTGTATTACGTTATAGCACTAGATTTTAGGGTTCCTTTTATCTTTTAATCTCTCCGTACTAGTAGATAGTATAGAATTTAATATTTTATTATTAGAAGCTATTTTATTATATATACTAGCGTCTATATATTACTTGGCAGCATCTACCTCAGCAACGCACAATGCTAAGACCTCCTGCAATATTCGCGAATATTGAACGCAGTTACTACGTAGCTAATTCGCTTTCAATATCGCTAAACTTATTAATATTTATCATACATTTATTATCCATTCGTTTAAGAATTATTTTATAACGCTATTACCGCTTATAACTAACTGGGAGATTCGTACGCGTGCATAATCCTAATGAGCAAACCCACCTAGATAACCTACCTTAACTATACTATTGTCTACAACCGCTACACCCTCCTCTACTAGTTCTATAATGCCGTCCGAGGCTAATATACACGCTGCTGCCGTAGAAGAGCGCGAAATTACTAAAGAGTAAAGGGAACAAGCCTAAGATAAAAGGGAGATTTAAAAGTATAAGGAAGAGCGTAAAGCCCGCCTAGTGGAGGAGGTTTACTAGTATAAATACCACCTGGCTTAAATAGCTTAATTATAGTTAGGCTTAGCCGCTTCGGCCTTATAGGCTACTATAATAGCTGCTATAGCTAATGTTCTTAGTGAGCCTCTCCCTCCTAGTATAAAGTTGCTCGAACTCCGCCTTCCTAGCGTTATAAAAAGGGATTACCTAGATATTTTTAAGGGTACCTTCGATCCAGTAAACCTCGCCTATCTTTAAGTCTATACTGCTCGAATTAAAATCGCCAATAAAACATAGATTAAGAATAGTACTCTAGTTATAAAGAAGGCAAAGGTAAATAGGAAGCTATTTATAGATAAAGGCGTCTAGTTTAAAGGTTTTACTAACTACGTAGTTATTACTAGCACCCTCTATATATACCCGCTGGACCTTATTACTAGTATACTTCTCTAAATAAATATAATTTATATCTTATCAACCTAGTATATCTGGGTAAGTTGTATACTTAACTTAGCACTTAACTATTATACCTTTGTAATAACTAATAGCTAACTAGAGCCCGCTAATTAGCAAATACTAGCCTAGTATATAGCGCTATACCTTACAATGTCTAGTGCTATTGGCTTTGCCGCCTTAAAAAGACCTAGGTTAGATACCTCCTATACCTTTAATACCTGCCGCAGGTTTAATAGTAGAGGCTGCGATAATATAGCTTATAAATACCCGTATAAGTGCTTAAAGTATGGTAAAGATTATACTATATTATCTAAAGCTTACGCCTAAGAATAGCAAGGCGAACCTTATAAAGTAGGGTCTAGCCTAATAATAACACCAACTTTAATTATATGCCTAGGACCTAGGCCTAATATATTACCATTATTCTCTACCTTTATAGAGGCGAAGGCTCTCTACTACTCTCTATCGCCCCTAAGGATCTTAGCGTAGCACTCCCTTCTATCTAACTACTTAGGCAATCTACTAGCCACCTTAGTAGGTATCCTAACCTATAGCTGCGAGATAGAAGCTAAGTCTATCCTTATCCCAAGATCTTATAGAAACCATAACTCCTCTTAGAATAACGCCGACCTTATCTCTAAGAAGATAATATTAAACCTTAAAAAAGGATATATTAGAATCGCAATAGGGCCTATTATAGTCTTACCTCTTAGCCTAGTGCTAAAATTAGATAGAGAATACTGCTGAATTTACAATCTCTCCTTTTTACTAGCATTTTTAGTTAATGACGCAATCCTAAAAGAATATAGAGCACTAGTATACACTATAGTTACCGCTATTTAAGCCTATATTATTTCTACAGGTTATAGATATTTGCTACTTAAAAGAGATATTAAAAACGCGTTCCGTATAGTCCCCCTATCTTATAGGGCAAGAACATTAATAGGCTTCTCCTAGGAAGGTATTACCTACTAGGAATACTACCTATCCTTTAGTCTTTAAACTGCGCCACTTATATTTAACCTCTTCGCGGAAGGCCTATACTAGATACTCTATTTACAACTACCTTATAAGGTAAAACACTACCTAAATAACTTTATCTTTATCCTTACTAACCTAAACAACTTAGCGGCTATTACTTAGACTTATATCTCTATTACTAACTCCCTAGGTATCCCTTAAAATGGCTCTAAAGATATAGCAGGAACTGTTATTAAAGTTTTAGGATATACTATTAACACTATATAAATATAAACGCGATTATTACTACAGAAACAATTACGTGCTATTAAGAAAGTTACTACCGCACTCTAATACGGCTTATTATTGTTCCTTTAAGCCTAGCAGCTTACGGGCTACCTTATATAGTACGCCTACGTAATTAGACTTAGTTAATCTTACTCTAAATCCCTTTAGATTTTTATTACTACTTAACTAAAGACTCTAGTAAATAAGTATAAACCTAGGCGATTTAGCACTAAGTTGCGAAGTAACTTATATATCTGGCTTAACCTACTTACTATAAGTAATAGGGTATTATTCTTTAACAACGTTAAGCGTACCCGCATTTATCTCTTTACTAACGCCTCTACCCAGTTCGGGTTTAGCGGCTTTTACTTTTTTAAGGAACTTAAATATAAGGATAACTAGCAGTGGTATATAGCTAACCTCCCTTAATCTTAAGCGTTTAGTATATTACCTAAGCCTAGTTAATAAGTAGACTATATTAATCTAAAAGAGATACATACTATTACTTACGTATTTAATCTATGGTCTACTAACTAGCAGTATAACACGCTATCTATTTATACTAATAGCATAGTGGTTTACCAGGGCATTAAAAAGACTATTATCTATAGTATAGCAAACGAATTGCTCCGCAAGATTATACTAGCTACTATAGCTCACAATATTACAATATCCGCGAAGTGGATCCTAGGTGATTTAAATAGCTTAGCTAATATACTATCTTAATTCTAGGCCGCGGCTATCTATTAGTTCTGCCTATACTGGGCCCTTAATTTATTACTACTAAAGCTAATAAGTTTTTAATAGGTGCTGTAAACCTAACGGACTACTTATAACCGCCTATAAACTTTAAAGATAATATTAACGCGCCATTTAACCTCTACGCACTTCTTCTCTAAAACGGCCTTACGCTAGTAACCCGTAGGAACTATTCCTTAGCAGTTAATAGCTAGGAGTTATACTACGCACTTAAAGGAGTCTCCCCCTACCTAGCTAAGCCGCGTAAACTAGGCGAATGGATTGTCTACCGCGCGTTTAGTACCTCCTAGCTATAGATAGGTAGGCTTAAGGCCGAAACCTTACGAGCCTATATTTTTATAATTCGCTTACGCCACGTGGATTACGGTATCTCAATTACAGTATTTAAGGATCCTATAGTACACTAATTACTTACTAGAGCAGCCACTATCTCTCCCTTAGTAAAAAAGGATAAGTAACCCATTACTAGGGACATTCTAGCCTAGGTAGTAATACACGGCCTATCGCTACTAGATATTAACACTAATGCCGCATTTACCCTCGCATTTGCTAGATTTCTACGGATAGGTAAGATTATATATATTATGGCAGAGCTTAAGAACTAAACAACCTTCCTAGCAAAAAAGGCCACTTAATACGATATTACCTTTATACCTAGTGGGATAACATTCCGCCTTAAATAGAGCAAAGCCGATAAGTAACACTAGGGCGTTAACGTCGCTATCACGGCAGTAGGCGGCCTATTATGCCTAGTCGCTGCTATAATAAAGCTGTTTAATAGGGACCCTTAACCCCTTAACTCTCCCTTATTTAGTCTTAATAGTAAACCCTTTACCTCTCTAGGGGTTCGCAAGATCCTTTTCTCCTATCTAGTAGCTGCTGGGATTAACCTAAATAGTTACTTAAACTACTCCTTCTGCTAGGGCGCTACCTA
>Ga0307515_10012345_pt1 | contig 16075 bp, 11 predicted proteins | sample 17_EM_MG_FD_194513 | JGI IMG/M metagenome (GOLD analysis project Ga0307515, IMG submission 194513) | Populus trichocarpa ectomycorrhiza microbial communities from riparian zone in the Pacific Northwest, United States - 17_EM | ecosystem: Host-associated > Plants > Roots > Unclassified | place...
AATCGAGACGTCGAGTGAGGTACATGCCTCATCGAGTCCGAGCTTAAATACAAAGTCTAAATCACATACATGCGGCTACGAGACTGCAGGAGGCGGTGGAGTGGAAGGCGGTGAGGTGGGTGGCATCACACAGGGTAGGTGGTAAGAAGCAGAGGCGGGGGTGGTGTGGAGGTGGGAACTACACACGGGCAATGAGGTAGAGGCTATGCGAATGCAGTGGAACGGAGGTGGAAGCGAAGAGGGAATAGTGGAGCGCGCGGGGCGGAGGGCCTACACTATCGGAGCGAGTCTAGTAGCTAGCGGAGAATGATACAAGCGCGGGGAAATACAGGGAATAAATCAGTGAACACCAGAAAGAGTCCGTAGCACGAGACATGAGTCATAGGGAACGGGGAAGGGGACGAGGGGATCGGAAGTGGAGCGGAGACAGGAGCGGAATCGGAGGGCGGTTGTCGGAGCGACCGGAGGGAGCGGAGAACGTCGGAATTAAGAGGAAAAGAGGAGAAAAAGGCGATATTATCGCATTACGAGTGCCAAATAATTTTTTTCATCGGCCTAGCCTTAGGTTTTCTCTCAGAAATTGCTATCTCACTCAAATGCAAGCGGCACGGGCCCATGATTTCTCTTATACAATATAGAATTTATTAATGATGTTTTATGATTTTTAATTAGGCAACAAAGTGAAATCCTATTTTTTGGCCAAAAGTGGCCTGCAGTTGGAAATTTTTTTGGTCAAGCTCACTGCAATGGGTTGTATACGAGAGGCATTTCTGTACCCGAGGCCATCTCGGTCATCCAAATTCGTCAGGCCTGACAATCAGCCAGGGGATAAACCATGAGGAATCAGCACGTATACAGTCACGTACAGAGAGTACTAAGTACAGTCTTCATTAATCCCCTTGTTTCTGGAAGGTTTTCGGTTAATTGACCCTCCTGCACCAAGATGGACCCGGACTGCAGGTTCCCTCACCATCCAAGGAGTGGATAGGCATCCTGTCTGAGCCAGTTCTGCTTATCTGTAATGGGAGATGATAATTTCACTACACAATGCCTCCTGCCTTACCCACTGGGCTTGTTGTTCCTTTCTGATTGTTAACTGCTCTCCCCATCCTCATTCCTATTGGTCATTTATGTTTCCGTCTCCCAATCAATAGCATTTTCTATCCACCATGCTTATTCGTTCTACAGAGCATGCGTCCTCCCTTATGTGTGGTGTTATTGTCCTTTCTTTGGATGGACAGATCATGATGGCCGTGAGCTTCTTTCTCTTTGTTGAACGAGCATGACCAGACCTAACGCTGGAGAGTCGGGAGACAACTGTGAAGTATATAGGGGCAAACATATACAAACCAGGAACGAAACACGAAACACCAAAAATATGGCATGTGATGAGTCACACTCACTCAACACTCTTTCCTCTTGTGTAGGTTATATATAATACTTCGGAGGTACTGTTTCCACAATTCGGCCATTTCCTAGATTCCAGCCGTTAGAGTCCTCTGATCTTCTCAGTTGAAAGTGCATATTCATTAGTCGGGATCACTACTAAAATCACAATGTCACAGTGCATGGGTGCGGGAAATATTACAAGAGGATACTATGTCAATCAAATCATGATTAGAAAACCTAATACTGGTCTCAATCCTTGCACTCGTAGGTAGTACTCATTTCCGAATAACCTCAAAGCACAACTTAGAATGTCCCTGGTATGGAAAGTTACAATAATGGAAACTAAATGTAATGTTCCAGGTAATCCCAGTAATCAATCTATGAAAGATCGGTTTGCATGCATAACACCAAACAAAGCACCAGCAGGGCTGTGACATTGAAATTACACAATGCAGTTACTAGATTTCCTCTTGAACATTTTGACCACTAATAACAACTGATCCCCAGAGATCCGGAGATATGGACAGTGATAAGAGAAGATGGTCAAATGTGTTGGGGACCTGCAAAGCTTTAGTAATGTACTTCCTCCACTTGCAATAAAAAAGAGCAAAGTGAACACACTCGGTATTGACCCAGAGCATCAGCCACCTGATAACCCAAAAAATAGTTCCCACCTAACCTGACCTGACAGGAAAATAGAGCACGGAGGACAGTTGCCTTGATGGGGTCTTTACTCCAAGTATCCCAAATCAGGCTTAGAGGATCACGTGGTTCTTTCAGAGCCAATGCAATATCATCATTTGACAATACTGGATTTGGAAGGGCCCAGAAGTACTCCTGCAAGGTCATTTAGCTTCCTGTATTGGTGTATCGGAGCAAACATACCAGAATGAGGTGCCTGAGATTGGCTTGTCCAAGCCTTGAAATGAAAGCACGATCGGTTTCCTCCACACCCGTCCACGCTTGTTCAATCTCATCCACCAAATGCCAGTGTTCCCCTGACTTACAATAAAGTCTGTTAGTTGTACAATTTCTGTGCTTTTAACCTACTGTATAGATAGCCCAACGATCAGGCCAACGACGAACTGAATCCAAAAGATATTCCAAAACAGGAGGAATTTTCTTGAGTTCTTCAACAGTACGAAGCTCTAGTGGACATCCAAATAGAATTGCTTGGCCACTTGGAGCACTTGACTTAGATCCAGAATTTCGATAGTAGATTGGTGAAAACCGGATTGGTGATTGGTGATATGCAACCTCAATGGCCTCGGTGTGGAGGTTTGCATCAACAAGAGGCTTGATATTCTTGGCTGATGCCCAGAGTGCTGATCCGGAAGAATTGCAAGTGCTTGATACATTCCTGCCAACGAAATTAGTTGTCAGGGCTTCCAGTCCCCTTCTCGCTCCTAGGCACACCGAAGGTAGTTTGAAAACGACTCCATCACTACGCCTACGTTACACACAGCAGTCCAATAAATAGTCCCATATTCCTGTGCTTGCAAGTCAATTAAGACCCGGACGAATAACACTGGCTTGACCTGAAATCGGTCCGGGATTGAGTTGAGGAATTGCTCTTGGCCCCGTCGCTGTTGATGTACTGTACGGCGATATCTCAAATCTGGCAAATCTAGATCAGGTCGTTCTGGTGGTCACTCTTCCTCAGTTTCACCTTGATTATGATACTCCGTGAATGCCTTTGGAGCTCTGTTGGAAGAAAACAAATTTGACCGGGACTTTTGGAGTCTGAGCCACTCATTGTGTGAAGTCGCTGTGGCAGCTTGAGCCAAGTCGATACTCTCTGTTGATCCGAGTTTTTTAAATTCAATATTTAGGTCACCAATACACATTTGCTGATGGAAAGGAGTCGGTGTCGTGATGAATAATCAAGGTCCTGTCACTCACTGCCTTTGCGATGGACATTCTCATGGCTTGTATCTGATCTTTCAGATTTTCCAGGTCTTCCACTCGAGCGTGAAGTTCTGCCGTTGGTTTTAGTCCATAATTTCAATCGCCCACCATTGGGTTCGCACCTTCTCGGGTACCATCCAAAAGCTTTTCGAGCGCATAATGCCACAGTAGCTTGCGTTCAGGTAGAAGGGGTGCACCTTCAAGTAACGCCTGAAGGCCTGAAATCCTTTCTGGACCATCAATGCCAGGTTCGTGAGCTATGCTACTGTCGGCATACGTTTGTTGCTCCAATTCCACTCTGATGACCGATTTAGTAGGAACTATGAGGGAGCAAGGGGACCGGGAACCTTCCGCGCATGAATGCTTCAAACCACTTAAGATGCGCAGTCTCCTCACTCATGAAGGGTAAAGCAGGTCTTGGTTCAGCCATGACTGCGAAGGATAGGCTTCAGTTCTTGTTCGGAGTGCTAGTTGAGTACGATGGGCGCGATCAACGTGGGAGGTGGGCTGGTTCAACGTGGGCGCCAATATTCGTAACTTGTAGCTCGTCAAGAGATGGGGAACTTTCTCCGCCTGATATAGACTACAATTTAATTCCAAGTGGATCACCTGAGTAGCTTGGTCCCGAAAGCGGGGGGAAGCTAAGGCACCAGCCCTCAGGGGCTGCATGTGCATTGGATGGATCATATCGGTAGCATGATCGCTATTCCAAACCAGCAATACTGCCGATCCCTCAACTAGTGTCATATACAACGTAATATATTCGTGTAACCCTGTCTTTCTTCCGAGTCGCCGATGAGTCGGTCGCCTCCTTAATATCGCGCTACCACCTCACCGGAGTTCATTGTGAAATCCGTCTACTCTGTCTCGTCCATGGGTATTCCGTTGCTTTGGGGACCAAGAACTGTCCTCTACGGCTCTCTCTCAATTCTTCCTAACTCGCGAGCTCCGCTGTGCACACACGATATCCAACATGAGACAGCCTGAACGCGCCGCAATTGTGAGTGTATTGCGGTATTCGGTGAATGAACGCGATCACAGGCGTTGAACGAGTGGCGGGGTATGTCCGTTGCGACAAAAGGCCATTGAGTACTGCTTTCGTGCTAGTGATTTTAGGACCTATATACTACCTCACGTAATCTGTTGCGATTCGAATATTATGTTCGTCAAATAATGATTGGGAAATCTCTTCGCACATGTAGGCAGTATGGAGTTGCAAATAATCTCGAGTCCAAGCTGAATTCAGAGTGTTCCTTGTATACAAGGTAACAATGTTGGCATTACCAAAATCAATGCTCCAGACAATCACAGCAGTCAGAACCATCAAAGATCACTTTGCATGCGTAGCACCACACGAAGGTCCAGAAGGTCCATGACGTTAAAATGGGGCACGCCAGTTACTAGGCTTTCTGAGCACTTCGACTATTGCTAACAGCTGACCTCCAGATATGAGGGTCTCTGTACAGTGATAAGAGAAGCTTGTCAATTGCGTAGGGGACCTGAAAAGACTTTAGTAATGTACTTCCTCCTCTCTCAGTTCTTCCTGACTGGCCAACTCCGCCTTGCACACGCGACATCCAGCATGAGACAGCCTACAGCACTTGTGAATACATTGTAAGACTCAGTTGGTGAACGCGATCACGGGAGTCGAACGAGTGACAGGGTATGTTAATTCGTTGCAACAAAGGCCACTGAGTACTGCTTTCGTGATAATAATGTATTACCTCGTGTATTCTGTTGCTCCACCCGTGTTCGTTGCCTGTTTGCATCGCTTATTACTCGCGCCATTATTGGGCCGGACCACCAGGTGCACGTTTGCTATCACCAACCCAACGCGAGTCTCTCGATTTATGACAGATTCCAATATTATGTCGGAAATAGGAAATTCCGGATGTTTCAGGTTTCGAGATGTATATCTGATAGACGATTATAAAAAGCTTCAGGGCTCGTCTTGATTCCTTAGGTGTTTGTAGTGGGCCCCAACAAACACGATTTTTCTCCTCGTGTCGTACCCAGTGGCGCGGAAAGTTCTGCATTATTTCTTTTGTTTGTCGATGAATCGACACACACGAACTGACCTCTTTCGCGCGGAGACGCAATGGGGTCCTCTCGCGTTACGATAAGTTTGGCTAACCATGTGGACCTCCGCACGACCCACAACGTCCTAGAAGTAAGTGTAGAGGAGCTGAATGATAGATTGGTCTATATCAAGCACACGCCCTTTACCCCATTGATCCAAGGTTAACACAAATGTTGTACACTTCGCCTCATTCTCTTCTAGCGAGATGCACTGTATTGAAACGAGATTTGCGACGAGTCAGCCTCCTCCACGTTCTGTGAGCTATACCTCCTCCAAGGCCATCGTTGGGTACTAGAGACCATCCAAAAGCGTTTCCACACAGTACCCACCATCCTCGAGCTCGACCATTATCTCACCGTCTCCGGTGACGTGTGGTTCGGCTGGAACATCACCCTTCGTGGGATATTCATTATCGCGCGTTCTGGATACTCGCAGTCTGGACGGCCACCTTAGATTCAGAGTCCGGTACACGCTGTGTGAATGGGAACGGGCAAGGTCACCTACACGCTCAATGGCCTCGACAAGTCGGAGAAAACGCACCTTTCGGGTATATGGGTCGAGCGCACCAAGGACACCCATAGCCTGTAGCACTTTCCGCTTCATCTCAATCCCCACCTCAGGCACTCGAATCCGGGGCCTCTCAGGCCCCGAACTGCCTAGTAGATTTACCCCCCTGAAGGGTCCGTCGTCAGCAGTCAGCAGTCAGCAGTCATCATAGATGCTGACGACCGTCACCCTCACGGCCCCTTTTGCGTGGTCTCCTCGGGTTGTGATAATTTTTGTATATACTATAGGATAGATCGAATAAGAATATATAATTTATTAGATAATGTACATGGTCTAGATAATCTGAAAAAAAATCACAAGTTGTAGAAGCTGACGGCCTGTCAGCATCGTCATGACACGCCGTCAACTTGAAGGAACACCGTCATGACGGCCCCGTCAGCTTGAAGGGAGGTCGTCCTGACATGCCGTCAGCTTGAAGGGAGGCTGTCACGACGCGCCGTCAACTCGAAGGGTGGCCGTCATGACGCACCGTCACCTCAAGTCAAGACGCGTCGTCAGCCTGAAGGGAGGTCGTCACGACGCGCTGTCAACTTGAAGGGCGGCCGTCATGACGCGCTGTCAGCTTGCAGGGTGGCCGTCATGACGCACCATCACCTCGAGTCAAGACGTGCCGTCAACTTGAAGGAAGCCCGTCATGACGCGCCATCAGCTGCCGTCATGACGACGCGCCGCGGAGTGTCAACTAATAGGGGCTCTAATGCAGCCCGCATAAATTATAGAATACCCCCACTTTAGGTTAGTTATGTATTTATACTGTATTCATTGTATTTTACTGTATTTTAGTTTATTTTATCTGAATTTCTTTGAATTTCTTTGGATTTTTTTGGGATTTTTTTTGGGGCGCGTGTGGCGGCCCAGAACGAGGGTTTTCGTGAGGAACAGTTACTGAACTTCATTATTTGTATCAATGGTGTCGGCCTGAGAGGTAAATAGTTTTATTTTGAATTTATTTGAATGTATCTATGCCCACCATGACCCAGATTGCCTGTGTGCGTGCGCGTTCTCTGCAGCTTCGATGGTCCTCTAAGCATTGCTAAAAGGACTGTAGAGTGATAAAGTCATTCATTCGCTCTAATATGGCTCGCACACAATATGGTGCGTGTCTGCTTGATAGGATAGGCCAGGCACTTTGCGTTGGGTTGCTTACAACTTAGGCACTTACTTAGGCTATTGAGAGCAAGAAATACCATTTTGGACACATCTCAGAACTTCATTGTATCTGTACAGTGCCTGCTCCACACGGCAGACACATAAATATGATGCTCCCCTCGAATTGAGGGAGAGTGACAACCTGTCAGCTACTGATGCACGCTGTAGTGGGTTGCCCCTGCATGTATTAATAGCTTCCCTACTCGCGGCGCAAATGTATCAAGCTGCAGAACAGGAAATGTAACAGGAAATGTGACCGAATTGACGATCCCAACACCCCCCAAATGTGTTGTCATACCCAATGTAGGTTTTTTTCGAATTTCGAATCTAGACTAACAAGGTACTCTATGCCGGTTCATCCGAACCCTCTAGCGTTCATATTACTATTACTAGGATTTTTTCTTTTCGGAATTGCTTTGTCTTTTCATGGTGGTTTTTGCAGTGCCTGATCGACACGGCGGATTGAATGGCATGATCACCAGCCCGGCACACCTCGGCATGTGTGCCCTGTTATCGGGTGACCGGGTGGCACACTCCGATGCCAACCCCTGGCCTACCGTATTGGCCCGACAGACACCGTATAGCGCATGAACTGTATTAGAGCGAACGACAATTCTCTCATTTTACGGCCCTTTCGGCAACACTTAGGGGACCATTGAGGCTGCAGGAAATGAACATGCGCACCGGCATTCTGCGTAGATAAATTCATATAAATTCAAAATAAATCTATTTACTTCTTGAGTCATCAACATTGATACAAATAGTGAAATTTGGTGGCAGTTATTCACGAAAACTTTCGTTCCGGGCCGCCGCACGCGCCCCAAAAAAATCCCAAAAAAATCCAAAGAAATTCAAAGAAATTCAGATAAAATAAACTAAAATACAGTATAAATACAATGAATACAGTATAAATACATAACTAACCTAAAAGTGGGGGTATTCTATAATTTATACAGGCTGCATTAGAGCCCCTATTAGTTGACACTCCGCGGCGCGTCGTCATGACGGCAGCTGATGGCGCGTCATGACGGGCTTCCTTCAAGTTGACGGCACGTCTTGACTCGAGGTGATGGTGCGTCATGACGGCCACCCTGCAAGCTGACAGCGCGTCATGACGGCCGCCCTTCAAGTTGACAGCGCGTCGTGACGACCTCCCTTCAGGCTGACGACGCGTCTTGACTTGAGGTGACGGTGCGTCATGACGGCCACCCTTCGAGTTGACGGCGCGTCGTGACAGCCTCCCTTCAAGCTGACGGCATGTCAGGACGACCTCCCTTCAAGCTGACGGGGCCGTCATGACGGTGTTCCTTCAAGTTGACGGCGTGTCATGACGATGCTGACAGGCCGTCAGCTTCTACAACTTGTGATTTTTTTTCAGATTATCTAGACCATGTACATTATCTAATAAATTATATATTCTTATTCGATCTATCCTATAGTATATACAAAAATTATCACAACCCGAGGAGACCACGCAAAAGGGGCCGTGAGGGTGACGGTCGTCAGCATCTATGATGACTGCTGACTGCTGACTGCTGACGACGGACCCTTCAGGGGGGTAAATCTACTAGGCAGTTCGGGGCCTGAGAGGCCCCGGATTCGAGTGCCTGAGGTGCAATCCCAACCTTATCGCCCACCAAGAATTTTCGAAAAACGCCAAATAACTCCGGGTACTGAATGAGCGGGTCGACCACACTCCCCGTATGCGCACAGACCTGACTGAGAGCGCGGAGCGTCGCCTCTTTCTTCTTGTTCGAAGCCTGTGGGTCTTGCAGCGCGTTGATGAACAGTGGGAGGATCTCGTCGACGAAGGGGACGAGGTCTTCGCCCGCTACGCTTCCCAGCAGTCCAATGCTCTCAATAATGTGTCGGGATACGACGGGTTGGGGATCTCTGGCTTTGGGAAGGAAGACGTTGATGAGGGAGTGCGCATATGGTTTGATCAGGCGGTCAGTGGCAGAAAGAAGGGCAGTGAGCACTTGAGCGGTCATGACCCTTCGTTGTCCATTGTGTTGTGTTGTGACTCGCGGTTAGTCCTTGTTCCAGTCCGACCCAAAAGTGACTGGACGCACGCATCCGTACTATACTCCAGCTCGGTTAAGAGCTGAATGAGCACCTTCCGTAGACTCGGCATGATAGCTCCAGGCGTCATATTTGCCAATCTTCCGATTATCCTCACAGCACGGGTGCGAACCGCATACGAATCATCGTTGAGGACCATAAACAGCAGTCGGACATTCTCCACTTGCGCGAGGTGGCGATCATAATCTTTATCGAGTCCTTTAAGGACCTAGGAGCGGATCTGGCCGTCTGCATAAAGCACCATCAATACTGATTACCTCTCTACCAACCGAGGCCGTCATGGAAGAAAACCCCGTACCTTTATCAACGATAACAACCCCAATGGGCGCTTGTAACACCTCAGCGATATACCCAACGCTCTTGTTACTCTGATGATATACCACTGTCTTATTGCCCCCACCAGGTGCACCCTCCCTGGAACTCGGGCTAGGGCTGGCTGCCTTCTTGCCGCCCTTAGTCTCGACATTCCCTCCCAGAGGGGCGCAGTACGTCTCGCACGCCTTGAGGCGGAGGTCACGGTCCTCGTGCTTCCGGTAGGGTAGCACGCACGACTGAATGACCCGCACGAATGTGTGCCCGGTAAAGTTGAACGGTTGCAGGGTGTCGAGTGCGAGTATGGGGATAGGGACACCTGTTGAGGGCGCTGGTTGCTGGAAAAGTATCGGTGAACTGAGCGAGGATCAAAATCGAGAGTCTCACTGGTTTGGCGGTCGGTGGGGCAGGTATAACTGGTGCCCCAACGACAATGTACGGTTGTCCAGAAAGGACGGTACATACCCGATCAAGCAGTCGAGCTGTGAGACTGTCAGCAATTTCATACCCTAGGTGAGAGTACGGGCGACTCACTCTGCACACTCTTCAGCAACAACGGCATCTCCTACACAACCACCGCGAGCGCAGCAGTAACATGTTCATTGAAAGCCCCCGCCAACAACAAGTCGAGCATCTCGTTGTATTGCCTTAGCAAGTGGGGTCCGACCACAGACACGAGGTTTGCAATGCACCCAAAGAGGTGCTTATCGCTCGCTGGAGCCTTGGGGTTACCGCGTTTCAGCAGGCATTCCTTGACAATCTTGAGCACATCCTCGATGTAGCTCTTAATTTCAATATTGACTGCACCGGCAATAGCCCCGAATGCCCATACAACTAGCCAGACAAACCCACTTGAGTACGCGATTGGTTACAAGTTGGGCAAAGAACCAAAAACGCACCCTGAGACCGATCGCCACTGCCCTTGATCCAAATATTCAAGTAGAACCTCGTCGTTCGCCGGAGATACGACGCCGTAAACCGCACAAAAATCGTACTGCGCACACGTCGGGAGGACATGCACGACGGCAGCTCTGACTTTCGGGTCGTGGTTGCAAGATCATCTCGCAGACTTCGTTGTACGTGGGCGACATCCACATAGCGCGGGCGCTATAGAGGTTCTCAAAGATCTGTAAGGTGCCAAGGAGGACCTCAGATATGCTTTGGCCGCCACCGCCACCACCGCCGCCCATGGCGAGGGCCATGCGAGGGGACGGGGACCTGGTGCTATTAGAGGAAGGGCTGGCCGAACGCAGGCCTTTGAGCGCAAAGCCCGAGGATGTACCTCACTGGTGAAGCAGGTGAGACATCCGAGTGCGGGCGGAGGATGTAGATGCAAGTGCCGAGGAGGACACCAGCTTGCTTGCGTATGCGGGGCTGCGTGGAAGGGGAGCTATCAACACACCTCCAAAAGAATTATAGAGGGAGGTGCACCCACTCTCGTATCACAAAGCGGCACGGTTAAGCCTCTCAACACATTATCCACATAGCCAAGGAACATATCTGCCACACTGCCGGCAAACGCATTGAGGCCGACAAGACCACCAAACTGCTCCGCCTCGGTAGTCTTCGCGGTCTCACGGGACATAAAGTCGAGGAGGCGCTGGATTTCGATCTCAATGACCGACTCGACGATGGTCGGGCCGCCGTAGACGAACAGCTTGCCAAAGACGTCGGCAGCGCGGAGCATGACGTCGAAGTCGTCGCAATGGAGGACGTTCTTGATGTAGCGGAGGATCTTGTAATGGTTTTCTTGGTTTTCGGTGAATCCTGAGGAACCTTCTATGTCGATGTTGAGGGGGCCACCTAGAGGCGAAGAGGAATGAGCGAGAAGACTGATAAGCGGTTTGGAGAGGGGTATAGTAGAATTTTGAGCCATCGGTCCCATCAGAATCTCACATGTGTGGTAAATCCTAAATGGACTGAACCAGAGGAGCTGGCACAGCTCTCCCCCAGTTCCGGGGATTGTTTGGCCAAACCAAACACGTCTTTTCGCGTCTCGTACGTTGAGATTTGTCTGCTTCAAAAGCGTGTATTAGGTTCCTACTGCTAATACATGTAATCTGCTACGACTTTTTTGGCTCCATGTGTTGTCAGCGGCGCACGGAACCAAGCCAGTTTGGAGTTTGCGCAGCACCCTCCCCACCAGCTTCACCTTGTCGGAGCCAGCCACAATGCCACCAAAATGTCGAGAATGTGTACACCCACCTGCTAAAGGGAGGAGGCTCTGTCCAGATCATCGAGAGGGGTAGGGCGAGGAGGTAGAAGAAGAGGGCACTGTTACAAGCCTAACAGTCCGAAGCAAAACCATCCCAAACTTCACCTACTCCCAATGGATCAGCTCAAACTACAACCAGGCGTGTTCGCCATCGAGAGGACGCTGACATTGTTGACAACAAACTGGAGCAAAATGACGGCAGTGGCACTTTGTGAGTCAAAACAGAGGTTGTAAGGGACAGAGGAGAAGCTAATCTTTGATAATCAGACTCTAACTCACTACAGAACACGTATGGACCTTTTAAGAAGGATGATTGCAACACTAACCTTGTTATGTTCGTTCGCACCCGTACCACTGCCCGCATCAACGCATACATGATTTATGCTAGCTCAACCAGTATACTACAGCCCGAACAAACTGATATTTTGGTGTTCGAACTTTAATTTTGTGTTGAGTCGCGCAAACGTCACACCGTTTACAACACATGGAGCCAAAAAAGTCATATTAGATTACATGTATTAACAGTAGGAACCTAATATACATTTCTGAAGCAGCCCAATCTCAACATACGAGACGCGAAAAGACGTGTTTGGTTTGGCCAAACAATCCCCGGAACTGGGGGAGAGCAAGGGACGTTAACCAGAGGTCCGATCGGCTTTACCATCTATCGTGTCCTCGCGAACAAACCCCAGTCTCAAGTAAACTGGACAAAGGGAAGAAACACCAGCAACCAGGTCTTTCAGCTAGGTCGCTTCGGCAGACCAGCGAACCAAAGGAGAACCCAAAGAGCGTCTTTTGAAGACCCCGCTCACTCGCTAATATATCATCACAACGAGAGGGTCAACCTAGAGTGTTCAGAAACTGGCCCGTGGTATCGCCCTCAAAGCGTTTAGAAATCGGGGTTCGGTCTGTGAGCCCAAACGAGAGTTGAACGAAGCAGCTAACGTGCTGTGGCGCGTGTGGGTGTGTATCGACGAACACCAAGATAAAGGTGTGCGCAAATACGAGTGAGGCTGAGACCGTCTGCCTCGAATGTGGTATCACGCCTCGACCGCGATAAAGAAATTAGGCTGTACTAGCTTCAAGATGTGATTCGCCCCTTGGTAGGAAGGTCACAGAGCGCATACTGACCGATACACTGTATTCCACCGAGTTTCTCCCACCGATTGGCAGAGGGGGAAGTGAAAGGCTGTATGACCTTGTTGATAACATCTGCACAGAGGCGGGAGATATCGTCAGGAAGGCTGGACGCGAGGTTGGTTTGGACCTGGGTTGGAATTGGAATTGGAATGAGCGCGAGTGCATAGTTTGGATTCAGAAGAAAGAAGAAATAGATACATAGATGATGACTTGTACAACGCTTCGCGCGCGGATATGTTCCTCCCTACCCCAAAAAAAAAAGATAGTCGGTTGTTTGCGACTCGCGTTTCGAAGCGGGTGAGGGACGTATGAGAGTGGGATGGGAACGAGCTCTTGAGATCGTCTAGGACGGCGTCGAGATTTGCCCCCGTCGTTTGTGTCCAACTGTCCAAGTGACGGTCGAAGTTATTTCGGACGGCGGCCGCGATCACGGACCGCCGGTGCCGGTAATTGTTTGGCCAAACCAAATACTTCTATTCCGTATGTTGTTCTGCTATTCTCATATCTCTATTCTCCAAGTCAACTCGAACCCGCCCATTTGGACGGGCTTTCCCCGGTATATCTACGTTACTAAGGAGAAGAGAATAAAGCAGCTACGATAAGACTTTTGGGATTGGAGTTGAACGTCGTTGGTCGTTGATGATGATTAAACCCTGCATGTAATATACAACCGCCGGAGCATGCACGGGTGTATGTCGCGACCGGATCCATGCATGGTACATGGCTGTGAAAGTACGAGCATGGGTAACGTGGTCCTCCGCCTTTTCACAGGAACCGAGAGCCCTAACCTGACGATGTACTGCATCGTCATTCGTGCTCCATTTGGACAGTTCGTGGCGAATCAGCGAATCAGCGAATCATGAGGGGTTGTCGGACGGACCGAAGCGTTCTTTCTTGTCTTCTTGAACCCTCTCTCCCACGGAACAATCGGCTTGCACGCCACTCTACGACATTAATCTCTGATGAAGTCACGCACGTGACACCAGATATACCATTGGTGGATGTTGGCCTATGCTACCTCCTTGGAGGGGACCCACCCTCTCGTCTCTCGCCAGACTCGCAAACAAACCGCCAGGAACTCGCATGCGGCGTCCTCAACTACGCTATTCTGTCTTACCAAGTGCCACCGAAGCTCCTCCAAACTTCGTTCGACCTTGTATCAGACTGCGGAAGACTCCTTTCGCTCCCTTTGGAGAAGAAGGTAGAACCGCACGTCAAGAAAGGCAGTGTGGCTTGGAAAGGATATATTTCAAGGGAGGAGGGGCTCCTCACCGTAATATGGATTACAAAGAAGGAATCTACTTTGGACTGGAGCATCATATCCTGATGACGCCACTACAGGAGTCCCCCTTGGTCAGTCTCCTTGAGTCCTTCTAGGGGTAATCTCCGCTATTGGGTACCACATCGCTGCAAAAATTAGTTCGCGGACAATAGTGTTTCCCCTGAGCTGTCGCCCGCATATACTGAACGCATAATTAAAGTCAAGAAGGTTCACCCCGATGCGATGTCCTTTCTCCTTAGCTTGTCCTAGGGTTTTATAAGAGAGGTATTTTTATTTTTATTTTTATTTTATTTTATTTTTATTTTTTTGTGGGGGAAGGAAGGGAAATGCGTCATGCACCGTGACGCTCGTGCGCCGTGTGTGGGACTCCAGTATGGCTTGCCGTTGGGATCTTCCGCCCGTTGGACAATCTGCCGCCTGACCTACCCACTAAAACCCTTCCCTGCCGGTTGGCTCGGCTACATCCCGTTTAAAACAAATTTACGATCCGGGTATGGTCATTCTGTTGGGGTCTCACTTGTCGCTAAGGTTTGGTGCTAGTGTTGGCATATCAAGGGTGTCAGAGGTCAGAGTGGTTACCTTTGTGCTGTGTGTGCTCGGCTATCATTTCGGTTCTGTGCCTATGTTGGATGCGGGGGTTTGCAATACATTGTATTCGTTGCTCGGGGGTATTTGGGTCATAGCGGGGCGGGGGCTGTAACAGCGTGGTCAGGCTATGTGGGCGGCAATCTGCGTGCATTTTCCATTCGGGCTGCTCAGCTGTCTCTGCAGCTTGGGGTACTTGGTCGTTTCTGTGGTTTAGAACTAATGTCGGCTAGGTTGGTAATATTCGGGGATATACTGGTTTTCAATGGCGGCGTATGTAGGCTGGTGAGGGGGTGTTCCCCATGTTTTGGCAGGGTTCATCAAACGTTATGGTAGGGTGCTCAAAAGCGGGTGGCGTGCTCAAAAGCCGGTAGGGTGCTCAAAAGCGGGTAGGGTGCTCAAAAGCGGGTAGGGCAGCGCAGCGGGTAGGGTTCATCCCCTATGATGGACCCCGAAGGGAACGTATATCGCACCTGTTGCGGGATTTACTGAGACGTATAACCGTTGGGATGTACGTCGTCTACCTCCCATATGGTGTGGTAGTTACCCGCCCCAGGTCGAGGAGGGGGACTTAGGCCTGACGAGGTCAGGTCCAAGCCCCTAAGAGAGGTATTTCTGTACCCGAGGCCATCCCGGTTGTCCAAATTCGTCGGGCCTGACAATCAGCCAGGGGATAAACCGGCCGGAGAAATCAGCACGCATACAGTCGCGTACACTGAGTACTATAGTACAGTCTTCATTAATCCTCTCGTTTCTGGATGGATTTCAGTTAATTGACCCTCCTGAACCAGGATGGACCCGGACTGCAGATTCCCTCACCATCCAAAGAGTGGATAGGTGTTCCATCTGAGCCAGGTCTGCTTATCTGTAATGGGAGATGATAATTTTACTACACAAAGCCTCCTGCCTTACTCACTGGACTCGTTCTTCCTTTCTGGTTGTCAGCTGCTTTTCCCATCCTCATTCCTATTGGTCATTTATGTTTCTGTGTCCCAATCAATAACATTATCTATTCACCATGCTAATTTTAATTCCTTCTATTGGGCATGCGTCCTCCCGCATGTGTGGTGCTATTGTATTTCCTTTGGATGATGGTATTCGACTCTCGTGAGCTTCTTTCTCTTTTGCCCTTGGGTAGGTTGTACATAATGCTTCTGAGGTACCATTTCCACAGTCTGGCTACTTCACGGATTCTAGCCATCAGAGCCCTCTTAACCTCAACCGGAATTGCGTATTAATTAGTCGGGATCACTTTCTGAAATCACAATATCATATCCAGGGTGCAAACGTGTTGGAAATATTACAGCAGGATACTATGTCAATCAAATCATGATTGGCAAATCTAATACTGGTCTCCTCGCACTCG
>Ga0307515_10012346_pt1 | contig 16075 bp, 14 predicted proteins | sample 17_EM_MG_FD_194513 | JGI IMG/M metagenome (GOLD analysis project Ga0307515, IMG submission 194513) | Populus trichocarpa ectomycorrhiza microbial communities from riparian zone in the Pacific Northwest, United States - 17_EM | ecosystem: Host-associated > Plants > Roots > Unclassified | place...
CCCACTGCGAAACGCTGCGGGCACAAGGTGAAGCCACGCTGCCCAGCTCCATTGCGCGCGAGCGGCGCATCAACCCCTTCATGCGATGCCATCAACCCGAGGTGGTGCAAGCCGCCCGGGCACAAGGTGCCGCCAGCGACAACGAGACCGACGTGCTGGCCGCGCTTCGCCAATGGAAAAACAACTTCCGATGACCCCTTCTCCGATCCCGCGGCTTGCCGTCGCATGGGTGCTCAGCCTCTTGCTGGGCGCATGCACCACCCTCGTCGAGCCGCCGGACCAAAGTTCCAACATCCCGGGCGTCATCGCCAACGCCAACCTGCCGGCATCGGCAGCCTCAGCGCCGGCCTCCGGCGCGTCAGCACCCGATGCGGCGGCTTCGGCGCCCATGGAAGCGCCGGTTGCGGCCGCGCCGGTCGACCCGCTGCGCCCAGAAGAACCTGTCGATCTCAATTCCAAGGTCGCTGCCATCGACCTGTGGGAGCGCCTGCGCCGCGGCTTCGCGATGCCCGACCTCGACACGCCGCTGGTGCGCACCGGCGAGCAGTGGTACTCGACGCGGCCCGACTACGTGCAGCGCATGACCGAGCGCGGCAGCCGCTACCTCTTCCACATCGTCGAAGAAGTGCAGCGGCGCGGCATGCCCACCGAGCTGGCGCTGCTGCCCTTCATCGAAAGTGCCTTCAACCCGCAGGCAGTGTCGTCGGCCAAGGCCTCGGGCATGTGGCAGTTCATGCCGGCCACCGGCAAGCACTTCGAGCTGCGCCAGAACGTGTTTCGCGACGACCGCCGCGACGTGCTCGCCTCCACCCGCGCCGCACTCGACTACCTGGCCAAGCTGCACGACATGTTCGGCGACTGGCACCTTGCCCTCGCCGCCTACAACTGGGGCGAAGGCAATGTGCAGCGCGCTGTCGCGCGCAACCAGAAGAAGGGCTTGCCCACCGATTACCTCAGCCTGCGCATGCCCAACGAGACGGCCTATTACGTCCCCAAGCTGCAGGCCGTGAAGAACATGGTGCTGCGGCCCGAGGCCTTCTCGATCACCCTGCCGGCGCTGGCCAACCACCCCTACTTCCTGAGCGTGCCCATCGAGCGCGACATCGACGTGGCCGTGGCCATTCGCCTGGCCGGCATCACGCAAGACGAGTTCTACACGCTCAACCCGCAGATGAACCGGCCGGTGATCCTGGCCGCCGGCACGCCTCAGCTGCTGCTGCCCTACGACAACGCCAGCCTCTTCGTGCGCAATGCGGCCGCCCACCCCGGACCCTTCGCCACCTGGACGGCCTGGGTCGCACCGCGCACGCTGAAGCCGGGCGATGCGGCCAAGCAGGTTGGCATGAGCGAAGCCGAGCTACGCGAAGTCAACAAGATCCCGCCGCACATGCTGGTGCGGGCCGGCTCCACGCTGCTGGTGCCTCGCAGCCAGAACCTGTTGAAAGACGTATCGCTGCACGTGGCCGACAACGCCAACATGGCGCTCGTGCCCGAAGCCCTGCCGCCGAAGCGCGTGACCCACCGCGCCGGCAAAGGCGATACGGTGGCGACGGTCGCCAAACGCTACCGCGTGAGCGCGGCGCAGGTGGCGCAGTGGAACAAGGTGGCTGCAGGCGCCAGCTTTTCGCCTGGCCAGAGCGTGATCGTGTTCGTCGCGCAGAAGCAGCCTTCCGTGCGCACCAGCAAGCCCAAGAAGCCGACCAAGCGAAAAGCGGTGCCCCGCAAGCGCTGAGGTCAGCGCCGGTCGACCAGCGCGTGGGCGATGGTGCCCAGATCCACGTATTCGAGCTCACTGCCGATCGGCACGCCTCGCGCCAGGCGCGTGACGCGCACATGGCGCGACTTCAGCGTTTCAGCCAGCACGTGCGCGGTGGCCTCGCCTTCGGCGGTGAAGTTGGTCGCGACAATGACCTCGGCGACCTCGTCGTCAGAAGCACGGTCGAGCAACTGCTGGAAGCCGATGTCGCGCGGGCCGCGACCATCGAGTGGGCTCAGGTGCCCCATCAACACAAAGTACAACCCGCGGTAGCTGCCGGTTCGCTCCATCGCGGCCTGATCGGCCGGCGTCTCGACCACGCAGAGCAGCCGCCTGTCGCGCGTTTCATCAAGGCAGGTGTGGCACACCGGCGCTTCGGTGAAGGTATGGCAACGCTCGCAATGGCGGATGTTGTCGACCGCGCCCAGCAAGGACTGCGCGATGCGACGTGCACCTTCACGATCGTGCTGCAGCAGATGGAAAGCCATGCGCTGCGCCGACTTCTGACCCACACCCGGCAGACGGCGCAGGGCTTCGATCAGCGCGTCGAGGGCGGGCTCTGTCATGACGGGCGGAGCGCCCGCCGCCGGGCCGCCCCAAGGCGGGCGAGCCCCCCCGGGGGGTGGAGAAGCGGCGAAGCCGCAAGCCTGGGGGTCAACATCAATTTAGAACGGGAACTTCATGCCCGGCGGCATCGGCATGCCGGCCGTGAGCTTGCCCATTTTCTCTTGCGACACCTCTTCGGCGCGGCGAATGCCGTCGTTGAACGCGGCCGCCACCAGGTCTTCGAGCATGTCCTTGTCGTCAGCCAGCAAGCTGGGGTCAATCGCCACGCGCTTCACGTCGTGCTTGCAGGTCATCGTCACCTTCACCAGGCCTGCGCCCGATTGGCCTTCGACCTCGATGTTGGCGAGTTCGTCCTGCGCCTTCTTCAGGTTGTCTTGCATCGCCTGGGCCTGCTTCATCAGGCCGGCGAGTTGGTTCTTCATCATGAGTGGTTCTCCTGCGAATCAATGAAATTTGACCGAGCCGGGCACGATGCGCGCGGTCTTGAACTGCTGCATCAAAGCCTGCACCAGCGGGTCGTTGTGGATGATCTGTTCGGCTTCGTTCTGGCGGCGCGCACGCTCGGCACCGGCACGTTGGGCCGGCGTGTCGCTGGCCACACCGGGCTCGAGTTCCAGTTGTACCGGCTGCTTCAGCAGCTCGGAGAGGGCTGCCTGCAGCTTGTCGCGCTGCGCCGGGGCACGCAGCGTCTCGCGCTCCACGCGCAGGCGCCACACGGGCGGCTGCGCTTGGTCGTCGATGGCCACGCACTGCGCCTGCATCGCGAGTTCGCGCACCAGGGCCGAGATGCTGGCCGCCTCGTTCATCTGGCTCACCGCCTCGGCCCAGCGGTTGCCAAGAGGCGTCGGAGTCCAGGCTGCACTGGCAACTTGGGTGACAGGCACCTGCATCTTCTGCGGCTCGGGTTCACGCACTGACGTCGACGCAGCCACCGCCTCGCCTTCATACGGCGGTTCATCATCAAGCCAGGGCGGCGGCTCGCTGGCGGGTGCACTCACGCGAGCGACAGGTGAGGGAGCCAACACGGCGGGCCGCGCCGGCACCACGGGGGCCGCCGGGGCCGCCACCGGCTTGCTCAGCACCGGTGCCGCAGCAGCAGGTCTTGCACTCGTCGTGGCGGTGCTGCGCTGCGGAGCGGCTGCCATGCCACCCGGGCGGAACGCCAGCATGCGCAGCAGCACCATCACCAGGCCGCTGTATTCGTCGGGCGCCAAGCCCAGCTCCGCGCGACCATGCAGCACGATGCTGTACAGGAACTGCGTTTCATCGGGCGCCAGCAAACCAGCCAGGCGGGCCGCCGTGGGCGCATCGGGGTCGCTCTCGTCGAGCGCATCGGGCACGGCCTGCAACACGGCCATCTGCTGCAGCAGCGCCACCATTTCTTCCAGCGTGCCCGTGGCCGACAGGCCCAGGCTTCTCAAACCGTCAACAGCAGCGATGACTTCGGCACCCTGCCCGGCCGCCAGTGCTTCCACCAGCCGCACGGCATGGCTGCGGTCGACGGCGCCCAGCATCTGCCGCACACCGGCTTCAGTCAGGCTGCCGGCGCCGAAAGCGATCGCCTGGTCGGTGAGCGACAAGGCATCGCGCATCGAGCCACGTGCCGCACGCGCGAGCAGGCGCAGTGCGCCAGGCTCGGCCTCGATCTTTTCGGCGGCGAGCACGGTGGCGAGATGCTCCTGCACCACCTGCGGCGCCATCGGCCGCAGGTTGAACTGCAGGCAGCGCGACAACACCGTGGGCGGCACCTTCTGCGGGTCGGTCGTCGCCAACACGAACTTCAAATACTCGGGCGGCTCTTCCAGCGTCTTCAGCATCGCGTTGAACGCGGTGTTCGACAGCATGTGCACTTCGTCGATCAGGTAGACCTTGAAGCGGCCCACCACCGGCTTGTAGACAGCCTGGTCCAGCAGCTGAGAGATCTCTTCCACGCCGCGGTTGGAGGCCGCGTCGAGCTCCACGTAGTCGACGAAGCGGCCACTGTCGATGTCGCGGCAGGCATCGCACACACCGCACGGGTGGGCGGTGATGCCGCCGGTGCCATCGGGGCCGGTGCAATTGAGCGCCTTGGCCAGGATGCGCGAGACCGAGGTCTTGCCCACGCCGCGCGTGCCGGTGAACAGGTAGGCGTGGTGAAGGCGCTGCTGCGTCAGTGCATTCGTCAGCGCCTTGACCACATGCTCCTGGCCGACCAGCGCTTCAAAGTCGCGAGATCGGTACTTGCGGGCCAGCACGAGGTAAGACATCCGGCGATTCTATAAGTCGCGATGGAGTGACTGCCGGATAATCCCGCTTTTGCACGCTTGGCCCTCCTCTACGGCCCTTTCTCGATGAACCCCACGCCCGACAAGCACAGCACCCTCAGCTACGAACAGGCCGGTGTCAACTACGACCTGATCGACCCGCTGAAAGTGACCGCCCAGCGCGCCGCCAAGCAAACCGGCGCGCACCTGCTGGCACACGGCTTCAGCGAAGTCGAAGCCTCGCGCGGCGAATCGGCCTACGTCGTCGACGTCGGGCCGTTCTACATCGCCTCCATCGTCGAGTGCCTCGGCTCCAAAGCCCTGGTGGCCGACGAGATGAAAGCCCTCACCGGCAAGAGCTACTACGACAGCATTGCGCAAGACACCATCGCGATGGCCATCAACGACCTCATCACCGTTGGTGCCACGCCGCTGGTAGTGCAGGCCTACTGGGCTGCAGGCGGTTCGGACTGGTTCTCCGACGCACAGCGCGCGCAAGCATTGGTGGCCGGCTGGAAACGCGCCTGCGACATCTGCAGCGTGGCCTGGGGCGGTGGCGAAACCCCGGCGCTCGCCGGCATCGTGGCCGACGGCCGCATCGACCTCGCGGCCAGTTGCACCGGCCTCATCAACCCGAAGGAGCGTTTGTCGGTAGGCGACCAATTGGCGCCGGGCGACGCCATCGTGCTGCTGGCCTCGAGCGGCATCCATGCCAACGGCCTGAGCCTCGCGCGCAAGCTCGTCGAGCGACTGCCCCAGGGCTACCTGACCGAAGTGCAGCCCGGCCTGAGCTACGGCGATGCGCTGCTCGCCCCCACCGTGCTGTATTCACCAGTGACCGAGGCGCTCTACAAGGCCGGCATCATGCCGCGCTACTGCGCCAACATCACCGGCCACGGCTGGCGCAAGCTGCTGCGCCACCCCGCCACGCACACCTACCGCATTCACACCGTGCCCGAGGTGACACCGGTGCTGAAGTTCATTCAGCAGCACGCCAATCAGGACGACCAAGAGGCCTACAGCACGCTCAACATGGGCGCCGGTTTTGCGCTGTTCGTGAAGGCCGAAGATGCGGAGCGCACGGTCGAAGTCGCCGAAGCGCAAGGCGTCAAGGCGCTCATCGCGGGCCGCGTGGAAGCTGGCCCCAAGAAATTGATCATCGAACCGCTGAACATCGAGTTCGGCGACGACGCACTGCAATTGCGCTGATTCAAGGATGACCCCGCGCGGCGGATTCCCTGAATCCGTCACCTACAATCCGCCCTGACGGGCCTCCCCGCATGGAAGCACGCCCAACCGGGTCAGGTGGGGAACCAAGCAGCCCTAAGCGTTGCAACCAGTGCCGGGGGTAAGGCTCGTCAACCCAATTGACTGAAACCTAGGATTGGCGCGGGCCCCAGCGTTTATGCGGGTTTCCGGCCGGTCGGTGTGTACTGAAGCTGTGTACTTCATGAGTCCGCTATGACGAAAGCGAGCATCACCATGAAGCGGGCAGCCGGCGTTACGAAGCGCTCAGGTTCATCAGTATTCCAATGGGGTATCAAGGCCCCCTGACGACCTCCGAACCGTCTACGCGACTGGGCACCGCAGGCTATCACCTGCCCACCAAAATATGGATGAAGCTGAATTTCAGGCGCTGATTCAAGCTTTCTTGGCAACGTCAGCCGTGACTTCGTTCTTCCGCTATTCATCAACCCTGCCAAGCCAGAGCAAGTTGGAAGTGGATTCTTGGTTCGAGGTCGGCGCTATCGGTACGTCGTCTCAGCAAAGCACATGTTCTATGACGATTTCGGAAAGCAGATCAAACTGTTCTGCGTCATAGATAAAACCGCAGTCGAATTGGTAGGAGAGTTGGCCTTCTTGGAACCGAAGGACAAGACTCCAGACAAATTGGATGTAGCTGTTATGTGCTTAAGGACAGAAACGCCGGAATTCCAAGGTGACGGAGTCAGGAAATTTCTGCCCGTTGATCAACTCTTTTTTGGGAATAGCGGCGGCTTTCTTGATAAGACGTTTGCACTCGTCGGCTTCCCGGCGACGCGGAACAAGGTCAATCACGGAAGAAGGCAAGTGCAAAACATGGCTTACAACGTCATTGATCGCTCGGTAAGCGCGGAGAGGTACTCCGAACTTGGATTGCATCCCGAAACACATATCGTGCTGCCCCTCGATCACAAGCAGCTGTCGCGATTAGTCGGGGCTAAAGATGAAACGCCCAGGCGATTCCCGAAGGCTAAAGGTATGAGTGGCGGACCGGCCATCTCCCTCAGAACAAATAGCGACGGCACCCTCTCAGGCGCTGTAGAAGGCATAGTCGTAGCACAAGACAAAAAAGCAAGAGTCATCGTTTGCGCACGTGTCAGTGCGATTCTCATGCTCATCGAGCAATACTTTAAAGACGGTCCGCTGTAACACACAAATCCTTGTTGCACCCTTCCGCAATGCGCGGTTTTGCTCTTAGCTTTGGGACTGCTAGGCAAGACGAATGAACGCAGCCCGCGTTCAAAACGCGTTCGCTGCAGCGCGACCCGCCACGGCGGAGACGCCGCTGACGATGCGGCCCCATGTGATGTCCATCACTGACAGGCCGAGCGGCCAGTCTTTCAGGATGGCCATATTCGTGAGGTCGTAGGTGGCGTAGGCGAAGAAGCCAAACAAGGCGCCAAAGACGGCAGTGCGCCACCACGGGTCCGCCAAGCCCGGTGACACCGCGAAGATGACCACACCGATCGGGAACAGCAGGTAGAACAAGGCACCCGCCACCATGTTCACCTTGGGAGTCATCAGGTGCTGGTACCAGTCTGTGGCGATGCCGCGGAGCCAGAGCATGTCCAGCGCGACAAGCACGACAGCGACCGCAAGGTAGGCAACGAGGTAACGGGTCACGCGGATTCTTGCGCTCAGGCTGAGGTCAGCCGAGCGCGAAGCATCGCATGTCCATGGGTTGTCGCGATGCCTGCCAAGGGATCACGGCGTCGAACGCCAAGTCTCCCGGCGGCGAGCAGGCAGTGCCATAGCGGATCAGGTTCTCTAGCACCAGTCCGTCCTCATCGATCAGTTCGGTGAGATAGCGGTAGTCACCGCCGAACAGCAAGGCCCGTTGAACCGTTTCGTCCTTCAGCAGGATCAGGTATTTGGCGGTGTGTTGATGGCGGTCGTTTTCTATTTCGGGGAGTTGGGCACTCACGTCCTGTCGCCTTTTCCTTTGTCGGTGTTCTTGATGGTGTTCCTGCCCGCGGTGGAGCCGTCTTTCTGACGTTCGTAGGCCCGCTGCATCGGCAGATTGCGATCGGTATCGACCTTGCCAGAGGCAAGGTCGTCGTGGGCCTGTTTGATGATGGGCCGCACGCCGCCGGTCTGGCTGTCTGAAGATTCGTCGTGTTCGTGCGGCAACCGAGGCGTGGGGCCTGTTTCGGTTGCCGAGCGCGTCTGGCCCGAACGTCTTCCGCTCACCGAGCGTCTCCGGGATCTTCGCCCTTGCTGCGGGACTTACCGATCTCCTCTGCCTTCTCGATGTCTTCGGCTTCGCGGGCATCGCGCGGTTCAGCCTCGCGTGCTGCGGGCTCCACCTTTCCAGACTGGGCAAAACCGCGGGCGGCATCGTCATAACGACGGGCAGCTTCGTAGTCGCCTTCGCCTTGGACTTTGCTGTCCGACTGTGACGGATTCTTCTTCGGCTTCGTTGATTTCATGCTCGTCTCCGACTGGAGTGAATGTGAAAGCAACGATAGGCGGGGGTCACGCCGGTCACTGCCGGTGCCGCGCGCGACACACAGTCGGATGAGGTGCCCGCCGCGAGTAGGAAGCGTCTGACCGAATCCTGGTGCGCACAAGGGCTAAGGAGCGAGGTCGCAGCGATTCAGCAGTTCGATGAACGCGGACACGGCTGCATCGTCCTGCAAGCCGTCTTCGCCTGTGAAGATGTCGAGTTCTGAGCTGTCGCAATAGCCACTGCGCCACCCAGTCAGCCGACGGGGTGCCATCGCGAGCGACATGTGCAGCACACGAAGGTCGACATGCTGCGGGGTGAATTCGACATCCCGGTAGACGGCCGAGATGTCGAACACATGGCCTTCGAGAAACTCGCAAAACCGCTCGCCATCGAAGACCATCGCACCGGTGAGGCCCAGGCTCGCATTGCGCCGGCGGGCGGATTGCCAGATCTGCTTCACGACACTCAAGTCCGACACCGGAGAGAGCCGGCTGAGCCACAGAACGGATGACACGAGGTCGGCAGTCGACATATGGGGAAGGGAGTTCGGCCGCGAAGGCAGCAAATCTAGCCGCTGCTTTCGCAAACCACTGTGTCTAATGACATGACGTCAGACATACACAGATCGCCCATACTTGCGCCCCATCGGAGCTCTCCAAGGAGGGAGAAAGCATGACGCCCGTGGCCTGCAAAGACTGCCCACTGCGAACGCTCGAGCTGTTCATCCCCCATACGCCCGAGCAGCTGGCGCTGATCCAGTCGCTCAAGCGCGGGCAGATCAATGTGCAGGCCGGCCAGACCATCATCCACGAAGGTCAGTCCGACGCCCTGCTCTACACCCTGTGGGCCGGCTGGGCTTTCCGCTTCAAGACGCTCTCTGACGGGCGCCGGCAAATCCTCAACTTCCTGCTGCCCGGCGACTTCATCGGCGTGCAGCAGAAGATGTCAGAAGCGTTGTCGCACGGCGTGCAGGCGCTGAGCGACACACAGCTGTGCGTGTTCTCGCGCGACGCGCTGTGGGATCTGCACCGCAGCCAGCCCGCCATGGGCTTCAACCTTACCTGGCTCACAGCACAGGAGCAGTCGGTGGTCGACGACAGCCTGCTGTCGGTCGGCCGGCGCAACGCCGAAGAGCGCATCGCCGCACTGCTCATCGTGCTGTTCAAGCGCTCGGCGGCGATGCTGCCCGATGCCGGAGAAGGCGGCGTGCCTTTCCCGCTGACGCAGCAGCACATCGCCGATGCACTGGGCCTGTCACTGGTGCACACCAACAAGACGCTGCGCAAGCTCGAGCGCCGCGGCCTGCATCACATCGAGAACGGGCTGCTGTTCATGAAAGATGGGAAGGCGCTCGCGCGCACCGCCGATCTCTACGGCGACGGCAAGCCTGCACCCCGCCCGCTGATCTGAGCGGCGCGCCGCGCGGCGCCTTCTCGCAGACTAACTCGCCTGCTTGAATGCCATGACGGCCTGATTGCGCAAGGTTCGCAAAAGCGAGAGCTCCCTCTCACCCAGCTCGATCGCACCAGGCTGTGCCTTGTCCGCATAGATCAGGGCGAAGGGAGCGCCCTTCATCATCAAGGGCAGCAACAGGAAGGCCGGCGCGTTGACGGCCTGCCGGTACCAGGCAGGCAGGCGGCCGGCGATCTGCGTGACGGTGGCGTCGGCGATCAAGGTGTCCGCGCCCTTGATGCAAACGGCGGCGAACAGATCGACAGCCGTACCGGCCGCAGGCTTGAGCGGCACCTTGAACTTGGGTGACAGCAGTTCCACGCCCTCACCGAGACCGAAGCGGCCTGTCAGCGTCTCGGTCTTCGGGTCGCGCAGGCAGAAGATGATGCGGCGAAAGCCCAGCGCGCGCAGCATGGTCTCGAGGATCATGCGCAGCACTTCGTTGAGCTTGAAGTCTTCGACCATCGTGTTGGTGATGTCCTGGATGCCTGCGGCGAGCATGTTGATGGCCGCCTGGTGATCGAAAGCCTCGCTGGCGGCTTCTGGCTCGCGAGGTACCGGCATCGTGGCGTGCAGCGCATGCTCGGTCAGGCTGTCGTGCTCGACGTGCGTTGCGGTGCCGTTGCCGGGCTGCACCAGCAGGCGCTGCATCGGCGAGCCGGGCTGCACGCGCAGGTTCATGGCCTGTGCCAGTTCGCTCAAGCGCTGCTGCGCCAGCACGGTGGCGGCTTGCATGTCGCGCGCGCTGACACCCAGTGCCTTGGTGTAGCGCTCGGCCACAGCCGCTACGGCGGCACTCGCGCGGCCGGGCTCGGCCTTCATCAGCGCATCGGTCACTTCATTGGCTGCCACGGCCACCCACTGCGCACGATCGCCCTTGTCGCAGATGCGGTTCGGTGGGTCACCGGCCGGCCTGCGCATGCAGCGCTGCAGGCCTTCAGGGAGGCCCCAGGTCTTGGCCACTCCCAGGCCCAGCTCTTCGAAACTCAGACCCAGCACGCTGATCGATGCAACGTGCTCGTGGTTCGTGTTGCGCGTGGTCGCGGGTGCCTTGGCGACGGCAGCAGCGACCAGGCTGCGCACCTGGCGCGCTTCTTCGGGAAAGTAGAACTCGGTGAGCAAGCGCCCGAGGTTCTGGAACATGGCGCCGATGAAGGCTTCTTCGCCTTCGCGTTCGGCACCGAACAGTTCGCTCGCCAGCGAGCCGGCCATCAGCGAGCGGAGGAACTCTTCCTTCAGCAGGTTGGCATGGGCCTTGTCGTGCATGTGCTCCAGCAGCACCAGGCTCAAGGCCATGTTGCGGATGCCGGCAAAGCCGATCAGCGCCACCGCCCGCGAGACGGTGCTGATGTTGCCGCCGCCCGCATGGCTGTAGCGCGCGGTGTTGACCATGCGCAAGAGCTTGTTGGTCAGCGCCACGTCTTTCAGGATCTCGCCCGACAGGCTGGCCAGACTTTCGTTCTCGGAATTCGCGACGCGCTGGATGCGGCCCACTGAATCCGACAACGCCGGGAAATCGGTCTTGTGCCGCATGCGGCGCAACAGGAACTCGAGCGTACCGCTGCTGCTGCCGCCTGCCGGGGTTTCGACCACCGCAGGTGCGAGCCACTGCTGCAACGCGTCGCGCAGTTCGGCCGCACTCGCATGGCGCTTGGTCGTGTCGCGCGCCAGGCTGCGCAGCACGATGGCACTCAAGGCGTCATCGACGTCGGGCGCCATGCCTGCCGGCAAGGCCAGGTCCTCGTGGGCCACGCGGTACATCGCACGGTACGGGTCCTTCTCAGCGAGCAGTTGCTTGCCCGAGAGCATTTCGGCGAGCACCAACCCGGCCGCAAATACATCCATCCCCGGCGACGGCTTCGTGCCGTGCGTGGCCTCGGGCGACATGTAGCCGGGCGTGCCCACCACCTGTTGCTGGCTGGCCTGGTCGTTCACCCGCGCGGCGATGCCGAAATCCATCACCCGCGCGCGGCCGCTGCCGTCAACGAGGATGTTCGAAGGCTTCAGGTCGCGGTGCACCACGCCGGCAGCGTGCGCCACCTGCAACGCATCCAGCACACCGACCATCATCTCGACCGCTTCTCGCGCCGGCATGGCGCCGCGGGCCCGCAAATGCGCGGTGAGCGTGGGGCCGGGCACGTACTCGAAGACCAAATAGGGCTGCTGGTTGTGCACGTCGGCCTCGAACACCGGCACGATGTGCGGGTGGTTGAGGCGGCTCACGCTGCGTGCCTCTTGCAGCCATTGGTTGACCGCCAGCGCATTGGCCCCCACATGCATCAGCTTGACGGCCACCTCGCGCTCGAGACGGGGGTCGAACGCCAGCCACACGGTGGCCTGCGCGCCTTCGCCGAGTTTTCTGCGCAGCTCGAAGCGGCCCAGTGTTTCGACAGATGTCGACGGCATGGCGGTGCCTGTTGAGATCAACGGTTGCGTGAAGCGAGCAAGGCAGAAAACTCTGTGGTGCCGGGCTCACCCTGCTCCACGTCTTCACGGGTCGGCGCCTTCGGAACGCGCGCCGAGGGGCCGTTTTGCAGGCTGCCGCGTGCGGCCTGCAGCCCTTCGCTGATGTCCTTGACGGTGATCGACAAGACCCGTGCATAGCGCTGGGCCACATGCGCCAGACCCGCAGCGACGCGGGTGGATGGCAGCTGGGTGATCACGTCGACCGCTTCATTGGCTGCGCTGGCCGCGATGCGCAGCATGTCGCCGTCGCTGTCGGCCACGCGCACGGGGTTGTTGACCGGCAGGCGGCGGACCATGTGCAGCACCTCGTCGGTCAGGCCCCAGTGCTTGGCAACGGCAGCGCCGAGCGATTCGATGTCGACACCCAGCACCGCAAATGCGGCGGCCTCTTCCGTCATGCCGGCCAGCTCGGGTTCACCGGGCTGTGCGGCCGGCTGGCTTTGCATCAGCTGGCGGATCTGATCGGCCTCTTCAGGGAAGTGGTACTGCACCATCAGTCGCCCGAGGTTCTGCAATATCGCGATGAGGTAGACGACTTCCGGGTCGTAACCTGCCGGCCGCAAGGCCTGTGCGGTGTGGCCTGCCAGGCGAACGCGCTCCATCAGGCGTTGCAAGGTCGTGGCATGCGTTTCAGACAGCGGGCCCGGCCACGCGCGCAGCGAGGCCGCCGCCTGGCGCACGCCTTTCAGGCCCACGAGCGCAATGGCACGGCGGATCGTCAACACCGGCCCGTTGCCTGCGATCTGCGTGCCCTGCACCTGTGCCGAATTCACGGTGCGCAGCAGCTCGAAACTGAGCCCCATGTCTTGCAGGATCTGCTCGGCCATCTCGTCGGTGCGCTGGCCCTCGGCCACGGCGAGGCGCGCCACGCGAGCGCCCACGCCGGGCCCGGCAGGCAAGTGGCCCACGGTGCGCAGCCGGTCGACCAGCAAGGCCAGTGCGCCGACGTTGTCTTGCGCGGCGGTTTCGCGCCAGCCGTTGAGTGCCGCCAACAGCGTTCTGGCGTTGTGATAACGCTGGCGCTCCTGCGACGCGGTGGCGCGGTTGGCGATGGCACGCAGTGCTTCGGGCACCGGCTGCGGCGTGGTCCACGGCAGGCGAACCAGCTCGCGGCCCAGTGGCGGCAGGCGGTCGATCACGCGGCCGGTGTCGGGCTCGTCCAGCACCGGCGTGCCACCCAGCATCTGGTGCAGCAGGATGCCGGCGGTGAGAACGTCGCGCACGCCGGCTTGGCGGGCGTGGCGCAGGCGGTTGGGGTCGAGCGGCATCGCCCGGTCGTTGGTGGGGTCGGCATGGGCCGTGGCAGCCAGGCTGGCACCGATCGCCATCACGCGCACCGTGCCTTGCTCGCTCACCAGCACTTGGTGCAGCTGAAGGTCACCATGGGCCAGACCGGCTTCATGCACGAAGGCCAGGCCTTCGAGCAGCTGGATGAGCCAGCCCACGGCTTCGTCGGGCGGCAGCTGGCGCTGGGCGGCCAGGCGTTCGCCAAGCGTCGAACCCAGGGCGCGGTCGACGGCAATGTAAGGCCAGTGGTCTTGCACGCCGACTTCAACAACGTGAGCCAGATTCGGGTGGTTGAGCCGGGCTGCGTGCTTGGCATCGGCCAGCCAGAGGTCGACTGCCTCGGCGTTGGCGGGCTGCACGCGCGGCAAGGTGAGGATCAGCTCCTGCGCCGAGCGCGGGTCGAACGCCAGCCAGGCCATCGTTCGATCGCTTTTCCCGAGCAATTGGCGCAGCTCGAAGCGGCCGAACATCCGAGTCGGGTGGGGCTTGTCGGCAGAGCGGTCAGTTTCAGGCATGGAGGCGCATGGGCACAGCCGCACAAAGGTAGCGGCGCTCACCGATTGGACGACTCCACCGCGTGACGCAATGCGCGGATCAGGCTCGAAAAGACGGCCTTATTCGGTCATCACCAGTGTGCGCCCGCGGCACCCGGCTTCAAGAGGAACTACCCGCCCTCAGGCAAGCTCGATCAAGCGACCTCGATCACCTGCCCCAGACCGTTGATCAGCGCACAGCGAACCGGCTCGCCCGGCTGCAGCGCCATCACCGCTTTGCGGTAGCGCAACATTTGCTCGCGGTATTCGGCCTGGGCCTGGGGTTGCAGCGCGAGCTTGTAATCGAGCACCCACCAGACGGGCTGATCGGCTTCCGCGATTTGCACCAGACGGTCGATGCGCAGCAGCTCGCCGGCATCGGCCACCGGCACCTCGTTGCCAGCCCACAGCAGGCCCTGGCCCGCGAAAAAGGGCTGGCAGGCCGGGCTGCGCCAGATGATGCCGGCAACGCGTGCCACCTCGGCCGCGGCGACGGTGAATTCGCCGGCGGCGGCCGCCGCCAGGTGCTCGATGTCCGCCGAGGACCCGACCGATGCACTGGCCCATTCCAGCACGCGGTGAACGGCCTGGCCCAGGCGCGAGACGTCGCTGTCGGCCTCGCGCGGCGGTCGCGGCATCGCCGGTTCGGGGGTCCACATCGGCAGGGCTTGCATGACGATCGCCCCGTTCGCATCGGCATGCCGGGTTTGATGCGCCGCAGCAGGCTCCCAGGCCTGCACCAGGCCCTCGACGCGCTCCCACCACGACGGCGCGGCCCGGTGCGGCTCGGTGCGGCTGAACACCAGCCGCTCACGGGCACGCGTCATCGCCACGTAGAGGCCGTTGAGCTCTTCACGCTGCCGGGCCACGCGCTCCTGATCCAACAAGGCCTGCAGCGACGGAGGGCAGCGGCTTTCGGAGTAGATGAAGGCGCAGCGCGCCGGTCTGTCCGCTTCAACAGGCCAGTCGACCAGCAAGGTGGCGGTGTCGGGGTTGCTCGCCTCGGGTTGCGCATCCATCACGAACACGACCTTGGCCTCAAGCCCCTTGGCACCGTGCACCGTCAGCAGTTGCACCGCATCGGGCTGCACCGGCGCCGACACCTTGATGGCACGGCGCTTGAGCGCACGGACGAAGTTGTAGGGCGTGGCGTAGCGCGCGCCGTCGAGCATCAGCGCCTGGCTCAACAGTGCGGCGATGGCGTCGAGCGCGGCGAGCCGGCGTTCGGCGGGCACTACGGCGACCACGCGCTCGCGGTACTGGCCTTCGAAGACGATGCGGTCGAGCAGGTCGTGGGGCGGCAGCTGGCGCGCCGCAGCTTGCCACGCCAACAGCAGCGCGCTCGCACGTTGCAAGGCCGGGCGATCGGAGTGATCGGTTTGCGTCAGTGCAGCCCACCAGTCGCCGCTGCGTTCGGCTGCGAGCGCCAAGGCCACCAGATCGCCATCGCTGGCGCTGAACAACGGGCTTCGCAACGCGTGAGCCAGCGACAGACGGTGCGAGGGCGACGCCAGCACGTCGAGCACGGCCACCAGATCGCGCACTTCGGGTGCCGACATCAGCGCAAAGTCTTCGGCCGCGGCGAACGGCACATGCAAAGCCTGCAGCGCCTGCGCCACGAGCCGCAGCGACGCGCGCTTGCGGCACAGCACGAACATCTCGCCCGGCCGCGCCTGGCCGGTCTGCATCAGCTCGTGAACGGCCTGCGCCACCCAGCGCGCCTCTTGCTCGCGCAGCAACTCCTCCGGCTCGTGGCGAGGCACGGTGAGGCTGTCTCGCCACTCGGCCGGTGCAGGCTCTTCGCCCTTCGCCGGTTTGGGCGGCCGCAGCACCGGCGGCAAGGCCAGCACGCCGGCACCGGCCACCGGGCCGAGCTCGGTGGTGTGGGCGCGAAAGTCGCTGTAGTCGCCGTTTTGCGTGGCGGTGCCGAACACCTGGTTGATGGCGGCGAGCACCTCGGGCGCGTTGCGCCGCGTGTGATCGCAGGCGAGCCACGAGCCCCCCAGGCCCTCGCTCACGAACTGGCGTGCCGCGGCAAACACGCGCGGCTCGGCGCGGC
>Ga0307515_10012347_pt1 | contig 16072 bp, 17 predicted proteins | sample 17_EM_MG_FD_194513 | JGI IMG/M metagenome (GOLD analysis project Ga0307515, IMG submission 194513) | Populus trichocarpa ectomycorrhiza microbial communities from riparian zone in the Pacific Northwest, United States - 17_EM | ecosystem: Host-associated > Plants > Roots > Unclassified | place...
AAAATCATCGAGAATAAAGGCGACAAGACTCACCAGTGAACTGGTCTGCCGGTGGCAAATCAAACGTGTCGACGTGATGGAAACCGCGGTCGACATAGGGGGCGCTGCTCTCACTGGGCAGACGAACATCGCGGTATCCGCCAACGAGCCAAATTTTCCCGGGGGCGGGATACTTAGGTTTACTACCAAAACGGACGACGTCGCGGGCATGGAAGGGGCGGGAGGGACGGTGGACTGAGTCCGCGGACGACGGACCCAAGATCAGAAAACGACGGGAGTTGCGTCATCATGGGCGACCGCCGTCTGTCCTGTTTTAGGCTGAGCTGCGCGTCCCCAACCTATACCAACAACCCCATCCCACCTGCACCTACACAGTGTTTGATTCGCCATGCAGAGTTTCGCCTTCGATGAAAAGAGTTTTAAAGACCAGAGTGATTACGAAGGCGAGCACATCGGCGTCCGTCTGCCATGTATCAATGCTAATCACCTCTTCCAGATATCGAGTGGGTATGGCCGGACACAGACCAGGGGAAGTGGGAAGTAGTGACCGACGAGCACCAGCAATTCTACGAGCACTGGCGCGGGAATGAAAACTCCACCGATTCCAAATTCCTCAACACGTTCCCCTACAAGTTATCGCTCGGGAAGGGCCCGGACGACGAACCTCTCCTGCCTTTTCAGCCCAGCGCATCGGAAAACCGTATTCTCGTCACCAATTCTTACGAAAGGATGTTCCACCGTCTATTGCGTCTCCGCAAGAATGATGTGGGGGGTACCCAAGGAGTGGTTCTCACTGGGCAGCCAGGCATCGGTGCGCCTCTACAACCAGATCCCCGTCCCGTGCGATAACTCACCGGCGCATCCGTTCTCCAGGAAAAACTACTTTCCTCAAGTTCATGCTCGCGCGGCTGCTTTCACTTCACCAGGTCGTACTCCTGTGTGACCCCACTATAGCCCATCTGTTCTACCGCGGCAAAGTGTACTCTCGATCGATGGGGCCTTGCTTCAGGAATCTTCCCACTTGCCGAAAGTCACGGTATTGTCCCATATGGGCGTTGATCGATATGGACTTACTGGAGCAGGCGCCACCCCTCGTAAAGAATACGCGGTTCTGGCCGATCCAGGCGTCTTCTCCAAACAACATTCGATGGGCTGTGTGGCGTAAGCAGTTCAGGGCCGATCTGTTGGGGATGCCTCTATGGACTATGGAGGAGCTGATGGAAGGGTACGCTTATTCTCTTTTTCTGCCATCGATCCCGGTGTCGTCGTTTGATAGAGGTTTGTCGCTGACTGTCCTTCGCTTTTGCTGCAGTTTGTGTCTCCATCCCGGGTACAGCAGGTTTCAGGAAAGTCTGGGAGAATTCCTCCCTCTCCCTGGTGTGCCGACCCTCCCTTACGCCGGTGACGAGGAGTTAAACGCTGCGCTGAAGGTTCTCCATACGGAAAGGGAGAAGGAGAAGCAGCAACAGGAGCAGAAGCAGAAGCAGAAGCAGGAGGAGGAGGAGGAGGAGGAGGAGGAGGAGGAGGAGGAGGAGGAGGAGGAGGATCGTGACGAGATGGCCGACGTAACAGGTCAGCAACAGGCCCAGGTGGACAAGGCGGACAAGGCGGACAATGCGCTCAGGATATTGGTGCGCAACGCAACCGAAGAGTTCGGTTTCATCCCCCGTGATGTTTACAGCGGTGTTTTCAAACTTCCTGCGACGAGGGACGAACACGCCGCTGCGGTGAAAAAACTCCGTTATTCCGAGCTATTAACCCTCGTCGAAACGTTCACTGAGCGCCGTGCGCTCCGTGGTGTGTCGCATAGGGTGGTCGTCGTGTACCCCACCGAATCTTTCGCCCACCACGACAGTTGGAAAATCGACTTCAAATCCCCTCGGATCGCAGAGCAAGTGATGGGGTCGATGCGGCTGAAAGAGGACGAACACCTCCGGCAGATGTACACCTCCCTCCACGAGTTCCCAGAGGGCTCTGCTTTGGCGGGATGGATCTTCGAGGCGATCGCCTATCGCGCGCTCTCTGGCGCGTGGTCAAAAGGACCTGCCCCGCAACCCATCCGCATGGCCTCCGACTGCCCTGATCCCCCTACGTGCCAACACCCTCCTACCTTCTCCACAGATCCCCCTACCCCCCGCACCTTGCCATCACCCCCCGCGCCACTACGGGCCAGCACCAGGGCCGTCACGCGGGTCAACTTCGCCACTCTTGACTTCAGTGATGTGACACTTGGCGGTGACAAATACTACATCCCAACCGCGGCCAACAACCCCCTCTTTGACTCGTTCACCATCGATCTCGAAACCAGCCCACGCACCGTCGTAATTTCTATTTTCCAGATTACGAGCTCCGAAACCCATGCAGGATCCGCCAAGGGCTACTTCAACATCCGCAAAATCATGACCCATGTACGTGGGCTTCTCAAGGAGCAGGGCCGCAAGGCCACAATCGAAGTCGCATACTTTCTAGTCTGCCCCAACGATGGATCCAAGCATGAATGGAAGATGGCCGCCGGCTGGAGCGAGGTCGCGAAAAAAAACAACCATCGCGGGCATGCCTTCTGTATCCGCGTTCCCGCCTTGATACGCCATGTCTCTCTCCACTCCCAATTTTGCGACCTAGCTGAATCGTGACTGGATATAGGTTTCCACTAGGGATCGACAGTACCATCGCTTGCTGTTCTTCCTGTGTGCCCGTCCCTTGTTCTCGTTCACTCCCCCCATTGCCCTTGTTCGCATTTTGATCGTTCGCAACTATTTGATGCGACATCCTCTCCATGTAATCCTTCATTGTACAATAACTAGAGGCTACCCGCATTTGGGTGCCGGCGCGAGTCACTGTGTAACGACCAACTTGAATTCGTGAATAGCGTGAGCCGCAGTTTGGCCTTGCTGCTAAGATGACCAGCCCCCCCCCCCCCCGGGCCTAATTATCACGAGTGCAGAGCGAAATGACTTGTTTTCACGACACATACTCTGCGAAACAAAGGCCTGGGCCTCGAAGGTATTTTCGTTTTTCGCAAGTGGGTTCAGGTCTACCCCTGCCGGTCTTTGGTGAGTGAGAATAGAGCTCAGTGTCTTATGGAGCGATCATGCGCTCCGACTGACTAGGCGTTGCTACGTATACGCAAATGCTACACCAAAAAAAAAAAGAAAAAGAAAAGAGAATAGAGCTCAGCCGACCGGCGTCTGCCTTCAACCCGAATCCCGATCTGTTCCACGTCTCTCATCCTGCTTGAGTGGATAAATGTCTTTTTGCCCCCGATATACACAGTAACCATCCCACTCTTCCTACCACCCACTAGGGCTCTTTCCGGCCCCGAAATCTTGTTGGACACGTCGACCACCGGGTAGCTGTACCGTGACAATGGCCAACGTGCAAACCATCCGATTCCGTCATCCTACGAACAAACCAAAAGAGACCGCCGTTGAGCCGCCAAAGCGCGCCGACAGGCATGCTGGTATCTTGCAAGACCAGCTTCGCAGGTGAGGAGATACGTCCTCCACAAACTCTTACCGCCTGGCTAAACTACCGCAGATCTCAGAAGGCACCCTGGTGCCCAAGCTTCTCGTCGGCGGTGCGGATTTTGCTTCTTGTAAGGTTCTCTGCCGCAATGTACTCCAACATCCAAGATTGCGACGAGGGTATGCGGTGTGGCCCGTCATTTGAGACCTCTGCTCACACAACGTTCAGTCTTCAACTTCTGGGAACCACTTCATTACCTCGATCGTGGCCACGGCTTCCAGACATGGGAGACCTCACCAGAATACGCCATTCGGAGTTACGCATATATTGTTCTACACCTCATTTCGGTGAAAGTTCCGCGGTTGCTCTTTGGAGATGAAAAGGTCGGTGGGGCGAATCATGTAGATTAGTTGCTCACAGTTTCCACTACAGAGAATTGCTTTCTTCGCCCTCCGCGGAACCCTTTCTCTCGTGTCAACTCTCTGCGAGGCAAAATTCTATCGGATGATTCTCGAGAAGGTCAACTGGCGTGTGGCGAGATACACGTTCTTCATGATGCTCACCAGTTCCGGAATGTGGAATGCTTCAGTTGGTATGCCGAGTCCACAGAGTTGATCGACGTGACCGGATCCTAAATGCGTTTGTCTATCAGCATTCCTCCCCTCCTCCTTTGCAATGTATTTCGTGACTCTCGCGTCTGCTTTCAACATGGAACCACCAAGTTCCAGGAATCCCCAACGCACACTGCTCGTGACCACCTTTTTTGCTATCGCAGCAATCGTCGGTTGGCCATTCGCCCTAGCGCTTTCCATTCCTTTCGTAGTGGAGGAACTTATCCTTTACGCCGGAGACATAGTTCCGGCGGCTGACAAGCTGAAATGGATGGCCAGCAGATGGTTGCGCTTCGCTCGAGCTGTAGCAACAGCTGCCTTGATATTTGTTGGTCTTTTCCAAGCACCCATTCGTTGCTCCACTGACCTCCCTTGATGAAATCAGGTTCCGGTCATAGGAATCGATTCCCTCGCCTACGGGAAGCTCGCAATTGTTCCCTGGAACATCATCAAGTACAATATCTTCTCCGGAGGGTCTGGGAGGGGCCCCGAGTTGTACGGAACGGAACCGTGGAGCTATTACTTCGCGAACCTCGTTCTTAATTTCAACGGACTCCTTCTCCTCGCAATTGCATCATTGCCAGCCCTCTTGGTCACCTACTTTGTCGACGAAAAACGCTTGGGCCTTGTCAAAGCAGGCCCCGAACGCTCGAGTCCGTTCACATTGCTCGCAATGAGACTACTCCCTTTGTACCTTTGGATCGGGATTCTTACCGCCCAACCCCACAAAGAAGAGCGGTTCATGTTCCCAGCGTACCCTTTGATCTGCTTTAATGCTGCGGTCACGCTCTACCTGGCTCGTGGTTGGCTAGAGGTCGCCTACATCAAGGCCACTGTGTCACCTTATCAAGTGAGCACTATCTCTCCTTCTCTTCTTTGAGTTACCATTAATATTCCGATAGGCGTCTAGGGCGAATCTGTTCAGCCGGTTCACTCTATCGGCCATTGTTGCGACGTCGGTGCTCTCAATTTCTCGGATAATAGCCCTGTACAGCTACTATCACGCCCCGCTGAAGGTCGTTCATGACTTTGAAGTGGAGATTTTGCCGAAGCTGCTGAACAGCACGGGCCATATCTATCTTCCGAGCCACCACCCCCATTACGAAAAGGGAGAAGTCCAGCCACAATATGACCTAAAGCATCTCAAGGATTTCGGGTTACGTTTATGCGTCGGGAAGGAGTGGCACAGATTTCCCGGGAGCTACCTGATCCCGGAAGGGATTCGGGTGGATTGGATCAAGAGTGAATTCTCGGGACTGATACCCGGACGCTTCGAAGAGAACGTTCCACGTGCATCGCGCTTTTGGCTTCGGGACGGGACAAGGAATGTACCGTCCGGTATGAATGACATGAATCGAGAAGAGCTCGACCACCTGGTGAGTCTGTGTGCCAATCGCTGCGCGCCGCCGCTTCTACTCCGACGGAACTGCGCTGACGGCTGCGATATTTACCAGGTTGACATATCGACTTGCGACTACTTAATCGATCTCGATTTCCCTCAAAATCCCTCTTCCACTCCGTTTGAACCCCGATACGCCGTAGATCCAGCTTGGCAACGACTTGCTTGTGCTCCATTTTTGGATGCGAGGAATTCGCCCGCGATCACTAGGATACTCTGGCTTCCTTCGGAGTCATGGCAGCGGGGGAACGAGTATGGAGATTATTGCTTGTTGGGTAATCGGGAGAGGTTATTTCGGAAGGTAGAAGAGAAGAAGGTTGTGTCTTAAGTAATTGTTTGTTGTGCAATGTGGTGGCTCCCATCATCGTCTAAACAGAAAACCCAACCGGGTGCGCATGGCCGCTTTGAGCCGCCTTGTTTCGACCATTGACCATACATTTCGTCGCACGTGGGTTGATGTGTTCGAAAGCGAAGCTTACGCTCTCTCATCGCCATGCACTCTCATCTACCCTACAACGCTAACTCTCCTGGTCTACGGTCTCGGTCTTTCCCTACGAGCTGTTCTCTCGGTTCCGCGTCACTCTCCGACGAGTACGGGGAATCCCCATCCGGAAAAAACTTCCCCAGCACTGGGACGATACCAATCTTGTTATTTGATTCAGATGGTGACGCAGATGATCTGCTGTGGTCTGATCCGGTCTCCTCTCCTCGATTTGGAGTGGTCAATGGCCCCAGAACCGAGGAGACCGGCAGCAGTCCCGGTCACCGTACCGTCAAGGATCCTTATTCTGGTGTTCTTCTTGGGCTTGGCGCCGTCGAATCTTCCGCCGTCCGTGGTCACCCCGGAGAACAATCACCAACCCGTGGTGGAGGGAACGAACGAAATCATTCAAATGGTTCTCACCGCCTTCCTCATCTTGGATTCAACCCCGTAAATTCGGAACCTTCTGGACCGGCCGACGACAGAGAGAAAGATATTTCCCTTTTCCTCGACGCGGACTATTCCCGCTCTCGCTGTTGCTGTTGCTGTTCGTCCTCCTCTCGATCGAGTTCTCTCAGCTGCCTAAGCCAAGCGAGTTCTCTCCATACGCCTGGCTGTCAAAGCATCCGAGGAACCTGTTACGGATCGTGTGGTGCTTCTCCGGCGGCTATCAATAACACTGAAATGACAGCAGCTGCGAAGAAGCGTAAGCAAGATTTTGCGCTTGAAACTTTTGACCCTCAAATTGGTCGGCCTTCCTCCAATTCAATCGTCCTCTATGACTGCGTACAACGTCTCCAACATCCCTTTACTCTCTACCACGACCACGACCACAACCTCCGTGACCAGCAGCACGCCTACGCTGCTTCCTCTTCCGCAGACGACCTGTCCATCGAATTCCCGCCAAGGGACCGAACGATGGCGCGTGGCCTGCCACCGTCTTACCCACCAACAATCGAATCGTCCTCATCCTCCTCTTCGAACCTGAGCCTCCCACGCCACCTCGCATGGCTGCACAACATCACGATCTCGCTTTATATCGACCAGGAAGGTTTCCGTGCTGTCTTCCCCGCATTCAGGCTGGTTGGGTACACAAAGCCTACCCTTCCCATTTATACCTCCCGAGCCGGAATGCAAAAACTTCTCGCGGGTGGCAACGATGGTAACATGGGTAACGCCTCGATCCAACAACTCTCGGAGCTCATGGATCAGGCGTCGACAGACCCGGATTTGGTGGCGAACTTTGATGTCGGGATGGCCGAGTTTATGCCGTTCAAGAGGGAGAGTTTTGTCTTTCATCATTCCACTTTGGACACGCCGCCGTCGATTCGGAGGTTGAGCGTGAATGGGGACGAATCGAGGGACTACCTCTCCCAGCACGCGCACCTCACCGTCAAAACGGGTGGTGGATTCCAGGTCTACGTGGTGCGTGGAACCGAGGTCCGGCGAGGGTCTGGTGGAGAAGAAACGGCGAGCCGAACAGAAGGGGTCATCGGTTCTTCCCCGATCAAGCTCGAGTGGCAATTCGAGTACGCGGTGGAGGACAAACGAAAGGCCGATGGGACCAAGGCGGGCGGTGGAGAGAAATTCTTGACGCCTCTCAGGTTCAGTTGCTCTCCTGGGCTGCTCCACCCGAGACAAGGACGCAAAGTCACGGTTCTCAACGTGTGGAAAAAGAGTATTCAACCGAAAGTCGTCGCTGGGAAGGTCGAACCCCCTATAACAACCTCTCCCACTACCTCTGGAAACCGGACGCGTAACCTCGCTGGACCTGCTTCCTCCCCCACCTCTCCAAAGGGTGTTGGCGCCGGGCCACTTCGATTTCCAACGCCGAGTAAGCTGTGGGGGAAACGGGCCAAATCTTCGCCTTATCGGTTTGAAAAAGGGGGGGATGGTAGCGAGGAGGAACTCATTCCATCAGAGGACTCCGCGAGCCGAAGGAGGCGACAGCGACCTACTTCCGCTTATGCCTCGCGGATGTCGCAAGAGGCGGAGCGGACCCTGCTGGGGTGGGATAGTCAGAACGCGGATCTTGTTCGGCCGGCAGGTCGGGATGCCCGACCTGTCACTGCGGGTGGGGAGAGGAGGGGGATGAGCAAAGCACAGAGCGTTGGAAGGGGGGCGACATCGGAAGGCGAAAACGAGCGAGTTTTCTCTCGCTCTCACGGTGGACAGTCGACCCCGCGGTCCGTTTACAGCAGACGTCCACGGACTGCCAGATAGACGCCACATGCCCCGTTTTCTTCTTGTTCTTGTTCTTTCCGACGTCCCTGTTGAGTCCTCTTTGTATTTATGGTTTTCTTTCCTTAACTTTTCCCTTCTCTTTTTCTGTCAACCGTATGTAGTCGCATTACATCACGCACCCCAGGACGGGTTGTACACATAGTGTCTTGTCTCCACCGAATGTTGTACTGTACAAGTTTACCTAGCAGAGAAAGTAATAATAGAACCAACATAATCCGACCGGGTGGATTAATTCGAAGTGCTGGGCTTACGAGCGTGGTACTGGGCCCTGGTCGCTCTGAGTGGCATCAGTTCCCACTTTCTCCTGAGAGCTTTGTAGGGCGCGACGGTCTTGTCGTAATCAGTGGAGGAAACAGTCACGACCCCAACAAGTCTCAAAAGATCTGGAGAATCGTCTACCTCGCCTTCCTCGCTTCGATCCAAATCGAGAATCTCGTCGTCTCGCAGATCAATGTCACCGTTGTCAAAGACCTGATCGGGTGTGGCTTTGTTGTGACCGACACCGGAGAGCAGTGACTTTGAGGAAGTCACCGCGGTAGAGAAGAAGGCGGTGGCTTGTTCAATGACAGATTTTGGGCGGACTCTTGGTATGGACGCGAGTATGTAGGTGTTCTCTGCCCAGTTCTCAGGTGAGCTGGAGAAGTTGGGAGGGTATGAAAAAGTTATGGATATTTGTTTGGTTCCCCTATCGTAGGAGAACTGGGGTAGAGGATGGGAGAATTCGTTTGGGAAAGGATAGGAGATTGGACGTCTGTGGCGGAGGACGAGACCTTCGGCTGGTATGTGGACTGGGTGTTCAAGCCAAACAACCAGACTCCAAAGTGTGTGCGGACCAAGCTCACCATCGACGTCTATGGCATGTCCAGAGGCACGGGAACAAAGTGCGCCGGTGGAATCGATAAAGAACACCTGATGGGATGTGGCGTGGTGGAGGGTAAATCTCCTGGGAAGTGAAATTCACCGGTCGGGTAGATGAAAACGCTCACTTGGTTATCTGCATCTGGGGACCGAAGAGCTAGAGATGGAACGGAGACGTCGTGTCGGTGAGTTAGACGAGGATCGACCGGGCGGACTGACGTACTCTCCACAAGAGATTGTTCTTTCGCGGGCCAGAGAGTGAGAGGAGAGCTGTCGTTTGTTTCGTTCCCGTAAATCTCGAGGAGACGACCGGTTGCGACGGATTTGATTGAGAAATAACCGGTGGGGAAACCGAGGGCCTCTGTGTCGACGTGAGGTGCGTTCATTTGCGTGTGCAAGGGCTGGAAACCACGTGGTCGGAGGGTGGAGGACGTAATGAAAGCTTCAGAAAACTTGGCAGGGAATTGCTCGGACTCGACTATCTTGACTTCCACAAGCAGGATGCCCAAGAAAACTCGGCGGGGACACGCTCCCTTCTGAGCACTGTTTATAACAGCCTCTCCCTCCTCGCCGTCTCAGTCCTGACGATGTTTCAAATGTGTCTTTTCGCAATCCTCGCTCTCCTGTTGCACGAAACAGCTGCGTTCCCAGCCTTGAATCCAGGCTCTGTCACGGCCTGGGCCAGAAATTTGAATTCGCTCCATTGGACATTGGCATTGCACGCGCATCGGGATCCCGAACAGCCTCGGTTGTGAATATTACAATTAAGTACTCAGTCAGATGTACTTCGGCGAACCCATCACCCATCTTTGCGATGAAGTCTCAAGAATATGAGCCAATCCTACTCGCACAAGACTGGAGAAATTAAAGAGAAAAATATTGATATTGGCATTTGCTTGCTGCGATCCTGTAGATACAATCTATAAAACCGGAGGATACGTTGTAGGCAAGGGCCCAAGTGTACAGCGTACTGCTCGTTACCGGGTTACAAATATGTTGGCCACAAAATTGACGCCACCGTTCCCGGGCACATTGCCACACGCCTTCGTATCTCACAACGAAGCACGCAGTGGAACTTTAAAATGGGCTATTCGGGAAGAGAGTTTGGAAGGCTGAGAGAGCACTCATTTTCAGTTGAAATCATCGGAAATAAAAAAAGGTGACAGACTCACCAGTGAATCAATCAGCGGTCACCAACCAAACGCGCCATCGGAAACCGACGCGATGGAAGCCGAGGACGACGCAGGGGCGCCACTGCCACTGGGCAGACGAGTGTCGTGGCGTCCGCCAACAACGAAGCAAACATTCACGGGAGAGGGATGGGTGCAGGAGCGGAGGCGAGGGATATTCCTCCTGACCACAATCCCTTTGCGAGATGGGAGATGTCACGGGAATGGAAGGGGCGGGAAGGACGGTGGACTGAATCCATGGATGATGGACCCAAGATCAGAAAACGACGGGAGTTGCGTCATCATAGGCGACCGCCGTCTGTCCCTTCCACTCAGGGGACAAAAAATGGGCTGTATGAGGGTGCCCCTCATGGCAGAGTTGAGCTTGCCCATTCCGAACACCCCTTGGCCGGGGTTTTTTTTTCTCATTTTCGTGCGGCCAGGATCTTGTCAACAGGTGCTAGCCGAGTCGCGGAAATTAAATAAGCAAAGTTTATTACAAAAAAGGAACTACGTTTGCTGACCAATCTACGACTTTTACTCCCCTCCTCCCCCTGTCCTCCCCCTATAGTCTCGCAAACTCGACTAACAAATGCAAACACTGGACACTTTTCTAGGCTGGGCTGCGCATCCCCATCCTTTACCAACAACCGCCATCTTTCTACCCATCCCACCTGCACCTACATAGTGTTTGATTGGCCATGCAGAATGTTTTCAAAGAGGCCTTCAAAGGACAGGCTGATGACGAAAGCGAGCACATCAGTATCCGTTTGCCATTTATCAATGCTAATCACCTCTTCCAGATATCGAGTGGGTATGGCCGGACACAGACAAGGAAGGGTGGAAAGTAGTGACCGATGGGTACCAGCAATTCTACGAGCACTGGCGCGGGAATGAAAACTCCACCGGTTCAAAATTCTCCAACACCTTCCCCTACAAGTTATCGCTCGGGAAGCGCCCGAACGGAGCACCCCTCCTGCCTTTTCACCCCAGGGTATCGGAAGACCGGATTCTCGTCACCATTTCATACGAAAGGATGTTCCACCGTCTATTGCGTCTCCGCAAGATCGATACTGAAAAATCCAGAGGAGCGGTGCTCACTGGACAGCCCGGCATCGGTGTGGCTCTATAACCAGATCCCCACCCCGTACGATAACTCACCGGCGCATCCGTTCTCCAGGAAAAACTACTTTCCTCAAGTTCATGCTCGCGCGGCTGATTTCACTTCACCAGGTCGTACTCCTGTGTGACCCCACTACAGCCCATCTGTTCTACCGCGGCCAAGTGTACTCTCGATCGACGGGGCCTTGCTTCGTGAATCTTCCCACTTGCCGAAAGTCACGGTATTGTCCCATATGGGCGTTGGTCGATATGGACTTACGGATGCAGGAGCCACCTTTCGAGCAGAATATAAATTTCTGGCCGATCCAGGCGGCTCCTCCAGATCACATTCGATGGGCCGCGTGGCGTAAGCAGTTCGGGGCCGCTCTGTTGGGGATGCCTCTATGGAATATGAAGGAGCTGATGGAAGGGTATGTATTTAGCTCATTCTCCCTTTCTGTCAAAGATCCCGGCCATGTCGTTTGACTGAGGGTTCTCACTGACCCTCCTTTGCCTTTGCTGTAGTTTATGTCTTGCTCCTGGGTACAATGAGTTTCGAAACAGACTGAAGGCGTCCCTTCCGCTCCCTGATGAGCCAATGCTCCCTGATGAGTCGACGTTCCCTGATGAGTCGATGTTCCATGCCATCAACGGTGAGGCGTTAAACGCTGTGCTGAAGGTTCTCCAGACGGAGAGGGAGAAGAAGAAGGAGGAGGAGGAGGAGGAGGATTGCGACGAGACGGGCGACGGCACCAGTGCGTCGGCCACAGGTCAGGATCAAACTATGGCCGATGTAACAGGCAAGCCACGGGTGGATGAGGTGGACGATGTGCTCAAGATCTTGGTGCGCAATGCGACCGAAGAGTTCGGCTTCGCCCCCCGTGACGTTTACGACGGCGTCTTCCAACTTCCCGGGACGAGGGATGAACACGCCGCTGCGATGAAGGGACTCCGTTGTTCCGAGCTAGTAACCCTCGTCGAAACGTTCACTGCGCACCGTACGCTCCATGGTGTGTCGCACAATGTGGTCGTCGTGTACCCCAGCGAATCTTTCACCGGCTACGACCGTTGGAAAATCGACTTCAAATCCCCTCGGATCGCAGAGCAAGTGATGCGGTTGATGCGGTTGAAAGAGGACGAACACCTTCGGCAGACGTATACCTCCCTCCACGAGTTCCCGGAGGGCTCTACTTTGGCGGGATGGATCTTCGAGGCGATCGCCTATCGCGCGCTCTCTGGCGGGTGGTCAAAAGGACCTGCTCCGCAACCCATCCGCATGGCCTCCGACCGCCCTGATCCTCCTACGTGCAAGCGCCCTCCTACCTTCTCCACAGATCCCCCTGCCCCCGGCACCTTGCCGTCACCCCCCGCGCCACTACGAGCCAGCACCAGGGCCGTCACGCGGGTCGACTTCGCCATTTTTGACTTCAGTGATGTGACGCTTGGCGGTGACAAATACTACATTCCAACCGCGGCCAACAACCACCTCTTTGACTCGTTCACCATCGATCTCGAAGTCGGCCGACACACCGTCGTAATTTCTATTTTCCAGATTACGAGCTCCGAAACCCATGCAGGATCCGGCAAGGGCTACTTCGACATACGCAAAATCATGACCCATGTACGTGGGCTTCTCAAGGAGCAGGGCCGCAAGGCCACAATCGAAGTCGCATACTTTCTAGTCTGCCCCAACGACGGATCCAAGCATGAATGGAAGATGCCCACCGGCTGGAGTGAGGCCGCCAAAAAAAACAACCATCGCGGGCATGCCTTCTGTATCCGCGTTCCCGCCTTGATACGCCATGTCTCTCTCCACTCCCAATTTTGCGACCTAGTTGAATCGTGACTGGATATAGGATTCCACTATGGATTGACAGTATCATCGCTTGCTGTTCTTCCTGTGTGCCCTTCCCTTGTTCTCGTTCACTCGCCCCATTGCCCTTGTTCGCATTTTGATCGTTCGCAACTGTTTGATGCGACATCCTCTCCATGTAATCCTTCATTGTAGTAATCCTTCATTGTACAATAACTAGAGGCTACCCGCATTCGGGTGCCGGCGCGAGCCACTGTGTAACGACCAACTTGAATTTGTGAATAGCGTGAACCGCAGTTTGGTCTTGCCGCTAATGAGTGAGAATAGAGCTCAGCCAACTGGCGTCTGCCTCGGATCGGATCGGGATCCTTCCGGATCCCTTTTTATTCAAAAAGCCTCTAAAAAGCTTCAGAAAACCTGGCAGGGAACCGCTCGGACGCGACAATCTTGGCTTCCACAAGCAGGATGCCCAAGAAAACTTGGCGGGAGCACGCTCTCCTTCAAGTACTGTTTATAACGACCTCTCCCTCCTCGCCGCCTCAGGCCTGACGATTCGCAACGATGCTTCCCGTGTGTCTTTTCGCAATCCTCGCTCTCCTGTTGCACGAAACAGCTGCGTTCCCAGCCTTAAATCCAGGCTCTGTCGCGGCCTGGACTATAAATTTGAATCCGCTCCGGTGGAGATCATTGCACGCGCATCGGGATTCCGAACAGGACCTTGCGAAGAGGCAAGGTCAAGGCGACGGAACCGCTTTCGATCTGAATCCGAACGGTTCGTCTTTTCTGTGGGTGCTGGAGGATACTTATGAGGGCGATACTTTTTTCGAGTGAGAGGGTCCGGTTTGAAGTGAAAATTTACGGTGGCGGTTTCTGATTGTTTATAATCACAGTCGCTGGGATTTCTTCACCGGTCGTGATCCAACAAAGTAAGTTAACCCGCCATCGCTTCATCATGCTCCGAACCACTGCTGACGTTCATCTAGTGGAATGGTCAAGTAAGTCAAGACCCACCGTAACTTCTGTCGTACTTGAACACGTTGCCCCCAGCTACGTTGATCGAAACACGTCCATACAATCCCGTCTCATCTATACCAGGGAAGATGGAAAGGTTATTATGAAAGGAGACGACTATACCTGGCTGGAGCGAGGGGTTCACCGCCCAAGGTATACCTCTTCGACCCGAAACTCGCTGCCGTCGTTCGAGACTTATTGCCTTTCAGTGTCCGGATCTCGAGCTTGGCACAATACAACACGGGGTTGTTCATCTTGGATCTCGATAAAGTCCCGTGGGGTTGCGGTAAGTTATTACCATCTCTACTGGAGATATCTAATCGTTATTCGATATACCCAGCCACTTGGCCCGCGTATTGGTATGCGCATACATGCGGGTACTGATGGGAATAGAATCACTAACTACTTGATTCAGGCTTCTCGGAAACGGTCAATGGCCAAATGTAAGAATCGACCTTCCTTGTCTACTCTACCTATTCTAACAGAATGGCTCGCAGTATGGGGAGGTTGATATCATCGAAGGTGTGCACGATAACGAACATAACCAAGTTGCCTATCACACTGCCCCAAGTGCGTCCACAACGACCTACAACCAGACCTACTCCCTAACCCCACTACAGATTGCCTGCTCGACCCAAACGTGACCGTGACCGGTACCATCCACGTGTGTTCCGCCGATATTTCGCCCACTCGCTTCAACCAACTCTTCTCCTCCCTCTAGCCGCTAAATGACCAACCGAACCTCGTGTGCGACGGAAACGTCAATCACAACGCGGGTTGCGGGTTCACGGACTGGAGTCGCGCAACCTACGGTCCCTACTTTGATTCTCAGGGTGGAGGTGTGTTCGCGACCAAGTGGGATGAGCATGAGATATCTACTTGTGAGAAACGCCCTCGGTCAGGATTGAAGGATCGTGGCTAATGCGAAATGCGCATAACTCAGGGTCGTTCTACCGGGCTGCGATACCACAGGATATCCTCGCCGGTACACCAAACCCATCCCATTGGGGTGTACCTTCGGCGAGACTCCTACCGACAAACTGCAATCCGCTCAGCAAGTTCTTCATCAACATGTCCATCATTTTTGGTAAGCCGGAGCCACCCAGTGACTCGGTCTGTCTCTAACTTGGGCTATATCGCAGATGTCACGTTCTGCGGAGATTGGGCAGGAAACTCGTATGCAACTTCTGGATGTCCGGGAACTTGTGAGGAGCGGTTGCAGGATCCAAAGAACTTCGAGGTTAGTAGGCCGTGTTGGGATACGTACTCTGAAGCTGACAGACGTAGAATGCGACCTGGATTATCAATGACCTCAAGGTTTACCGAAAACAACCAATGTATGGGACTCTCGGTACAAATTCCGCCCAGACCACAGTGCCGGCTTGGGTATCCTTCACGCAGATCGCCGTACTATGGCTTGCATTGGTTTCCTTCCGATAATCGTGGTCAACTCTACCACGAGGGGAATACGATTCTACGATTACTGTTTACATTCCCAATCACAACACTTTAGACCTTGAGCTTCCATTCCCTGTCCTGTAAGCAAGTGAAACTCTGTTCGCTTTCCGGGATTTCTGCGAAACTGGTCAACAGCGGCGTGACGCTAACTGCACCCTCGTCCAAGGCCCAACCATCTGATCCTTCGGGGGCGGACGTCCGGTTGAGGAGTCCCGTGAGGTCCGGCTGGAATTTGAACACCAAATTCTCTTCCTCGACAACGTGTTGCGAGTTCCCACCACCTTCACGGGAGACACTCGCATCCGTCGTTTGTAAGGTGGTCTTCTCCGCCTTTCCAGATACACTAGTACCCGCCAGACCCGGGACCTCCTCGAACAGCCGCCTGTAGTTGTTCTTCCACACCGACGTCCAGTAAATCTTTAACCCATCATCGTGGAGGAGTTTCTCGATCATGGGGACGTT
>Ga0307515_10012348_pt1 | contig 16071 bp, 9 predicted proteins | sample 17_EM_MG_FD_194513 | JGI IMG/M metagenome (GOLD analysis project Ga0307515, IMG submission 194513) | Populus trichocarpa ectomycorrhiza microbial communities from riparian zone in the Pacific Northwest, United States - 17_EM | ecosystem: Host-associated > Plants > Roots > Unclassified | place...
AATTAATTTCCCTAGCTACCAAAGCTTTACTAGAGGCTTAGCAACAGAGCGCTACCAAAGGTTCTGCCAGGAGCTCTGCCAGAGAGGCTCCACGAAGCTCCACGAAGCTCCCTCAAGCTCTGTACGGAGCTCTGCCAAGACTCTACTTAGAGCTCTACCGAAACTCCACATAGAGCTCTACTGAAACTACACATAGAGCTCTATCGAAACTCTGCACGGAGCTCTACTAAAGCTCTGCACCAAAGCTCTGCACAGAGCTCTACCAAAAGCTTCAACTTACCACCAAATCTTACCACTAAGGCAGCGAGCTGCCAGCTAGCTGCAGTCTTACAGCTAAGCTCGCTGACTGCCTACGTTATCAGCCTCTTGGCAGCGACGCCGACAGCGACGCTGACTCTTGGACACACTGCCGGGTCACCTTCATAACCCCATCACCTACGTTAGACGGAACCAAGATTCAAAAAGAGAAATGAAAGAAAGCAACAAGGCTATTGGGCTCTTCTCCCGCTCATTAAGCCACTTCACGCCCCCCTACCCAGCGAATAGGCCTTTCTGGGCACAGCCTCAGTTGCCAACTCATCTGCTCTTCGAATCCATTCAGGCTCGGACTCCAAAACCAACTCGACTTCAATCCTTGATGAATGTTCAAATTACCTCTTTATCGTCTCTATTCCATTACCAAACATGTCGCAATACACCTACCAGCCTCTCGCCTACGACGATAGCATCAGGATCCTTATCCTAGAACCTGGTGAGCGCCAAGAGCTGATACAGAGCTGCCTCGTGCCTATGAGGCTGAGCGAAAAACCCGAATATGATGCTATCTCGTACGTCTGGGGCAACGATGAACCTATCCACGAAATCTTCATCGATGGACAAAAAGCCATGATTAGGACGAACCTGTATAGTGCATTGCTACGTTTTCGACGTAGTCCCGAAATAAATGGCTCCCAAGAGGCCTCTAACCGTAACCTTCAACGAAGACTATGGGCAGACGCGCTTTGCATCAACCAGGCCGATATCCTTGAGCGGAATCAGCAGGTTCAAAGTATGAAGCTTGTCTTCGCTCAAGCAAGATCAGTTCTCATCTGGCTTAGAGAGAGCGTAGAGTCCGATCGGCTCGCCTTCGACATGTTCAAGATCGCCCAGGGAATCGCCTGGTCCAGAGTTCGGATTACCAAAGGCGAAGCTAAAAGATTTGGTAGGGCAATATCTTCGCACAGGTTCCAACGGAATACGTGGACCGCAGTGGGTGACGTCTTCAAATGTGCCTGGTTTAAACGAATCTGGGTCCTTCAAGAGCTTGTTGTTGCTGATAATCCTCTCGTCATCTGTGGGGAATATGAGACTACTTGGGCTGCATTATCTGCTACTGCATACGCAGTCCTCAGGAACATGATTACAGACTCTGAAGGGAAGGTTGTAGGCATGGGTATTTATAACACCAACTTGAGGATCTGGTACTCCAAATTACATAATATGCAAGTTATCCGAGTTCGCCACTTCCAAAACAAACAACTTACTCTCTACGAACTTCTCTACGCAACCCATCAGCTGGCGTCGAGCGAACCAGTAGACAAAATCTACGCACTTCGTGGCTTACTAAAGGAGGAAGAAGCCTCTAGTCTTAAAGTTGACTATGCACTAGAAGCAAGTGAAGTGTTCGAGCTAGCGACCAGAGATATGCTCTCTCGTGGTCCGCATCCATTCACATTGTTGGCTCTAGTGTCCACATTTCCCTCCGCTCCCATCTCAACCTCCAGTCCGTCCTGGGTGCCAAACTATTCGGGTCTTACGACAGCATATGTACGAATCTTTACCAGAGCCAAGACCTATAGAGCAAGCGGCCAGGCTAGGTCTCAAATTTCATTCACTGAATTGAATCAGAAGATTTTGTGCCTCAGCGGGCATATCGTCGACAAAGTGTCCCATTGCCTTTCTTGGAAATATCTCAACCCACTAACTATTGAAGAGTCAGCTCAATGGTATCAGAAATGTCAACAATACGTTCTGCAAACAGACCATTATCCCACTGGAGAGGATATTTTTTCATGTTGGTGGAGACTCCTCGTATGCGATATGTGCAATAACAGTTTTGCAAACATCAGAGCAGCGGAAGGTTTCAAGTCTCGTTACTTAGATCCAAAGCTCAGCGATTTTATGACCAACCCGACCAGATTAGAAGGAGACAACACTCTACGAAACGCACAAGATACCTATCGAGTTACTGTATATGACACCTCAGCGGGCGCTAGCCTTTGCCGGACTGCGAAAGGCTACCTTGCCTGGATACCTCCTCAGGCGCATTCTGGCGACTATATTTGTATTTTTGCCGGAGCCACCTGTCCCTTTGTCGTCCGCGAGCGTCCCGAGGGAGACTACACTCTTGTAGGAGACGCCTACGTCCACGGTATGATGTACGGCGAGGCACTAGATTTCGAGGGTTTTAAATGGGACGAGATCAGAATACACTGAGAACTGGAAATTGGTAGTGTCGAAATGAATCGGACTTGCTTACTCTCGTATACAGCCCTGGCAATAATCAAATAATCATAATCACAGACTGATTCTGATTATCATATAATCACCGACTCTGATTCTGATTGATTATATTGATTATATGATTATACCTTAATTACCTAATATAGAAGTTAGTGACATTTTTAGTGTAGTAGAGGGCCCTTAAAGTCTTACTAAAATACTTAACGCCGCGTGCCTGCCTAATTCCCGTACTAGGAAGTTAGCGATGGCTTTCTGGAGTTTGTTTATACTCCGAATGCTTATCTGCTGCCTTACCTACTAGGTTTTGGGGGGGTGGTGTAGTAATAGAGGTTGGTGTTAACGGTAAGGAAGAATAGAATACGCCGAGTACCTTAACGGGAGCGCACGGCTTTTATTTGTATGTATTCTGGTGCCTTTTTTGCGTTCCGGAAGTACCGCGGCACCTCGTCAAATCAACCAAACCACCGCTCGCCACTTCCTCCCCTTCTTGCCCTAGGTGATTATATAATTATATTAATATAATATAATCAGGACCTTGATTCCGATTATATTAGTTATGATTATATCATAATCATAATCAACGTAACTAATCAACTGATTATTGCCACCGCTGCTCGTATATCTCACCACTTAGCTACTTACCCTTGTATGTCTTACCACCTGCACCATGTATATATAGTCCCTTTTTCTTCATAGATCAATCTACACACGAGTCCGTTCAACAGGTGGTCATCAAGGTGACGCCTTGAAGAGAGCCACAGCGCATTAAGATTCCAGCCATGCCTCGGTACTTCAAAGTCTTTGGGGCAGGCCAAAAGCGCGCTGGTAGCCCGACACCACTGCAGAATTGAGAAATTGAGACCAAAAGTGTTGGTTGCATGGTGCTCGCCACTACCGCCTGAAGGGAGAAAAAGGAAATGTGTGAGTTGCGTCGAGTTTTCCAGAGGGTATTTTTAGGGCAGGCTAAAATCACGCTGTCAATTAAGTGCAGTTGCACTTAGGAGAAAGGAAGGGAAATGTGGATTGGGAAATGTGGATTAGGAAAGAAAGGACAAAAGTGTTGATTATATAGTATACAAATTAACGCATTGGGATAGTTACAGTGCATCAAGATTCGAGCTGTCTCCTACTGTTCCAGAGTTGTCTCAAACGGAATCTATACTGGTGACTGATGCGATTATTAGATTGGGAAAAAAGGAGGAAAGGTGCGGATTGCAGGGTACTGAACTTGGCCCTGAAGGAGGTTAAGGTGTTTCAAAGTTCGAAATATAAAACTAATATCTGTTTATCGCGATTCCGGGAAACAAAATAAAAAATAGTCTAATATGTAAGCCTTTTCAATGGAAGGCTACATGCGAGCTAGAAGAGCATCTCTCTCCTCTTTTCAGACGCGCCGGGGCCCGATGTATCATTAAAATACTTCAAACGCTCCAACTTAGGGAACCTACCCAAGACCTCACAAAGCTAACCCAAAAAAACCTACACTATTACCTTCTAGTTCAACACTAACTCCCTTTTTATACCAATCGCCTTCTTATACCTATATCCATCTCTCACTCCTCTTCTTCCTCGAACTCAAGCCCATCACCTGCTCCATAAAAACCCCCATGCGCGCTCTCCATATGGTCATAGATCCTAAACGGACCAAACACACCCTCACACTCCCAGCACCAATGCTTCCCACAACCCCTCACCGGACAACTAATATGATTGCAGCCGCCCGTCTTCTGCGTCGGCGTCCCACACCCAGGACACTTCTTCATCTTCAGCTCCCGTGGCTTCGGCACGCGCCGAAAGTATCCAGCCCGCGCCGCACGCCCGGCGCGATTCCCGCCAACTCGAACCCCAGCTTCAGCTTCGGCCTCAGGAGTCCCATCCTCCTCCTCCTCCTGCACAGCAGCAATAGCCGCCTCGTTCGCCTCCGTGCACCCCTCGCACACCCACGCCCTGACCTCCGCCGGCGCGCCCCTCGCACAAACACGCTCCACATACCGCCGCGCGTGCCCGCACTCCGCGCACCACGCATGTACCCACTCGCCGCGCTCCTCGACCGCCTGCCGCAAGCCGCCCAGCGCATGGACCCCCATGCCGTAGTTCGCGAGCGTCTTGGCGGCGGGGGCGCGCCGGCAGAACGGGCAGTACAGCGCCGCGGTGTTGAGGATGCGCCCGGCGCCGTTGATGCCGTACCAGCTCCGCAGGCAGCCGGAGCAGATGCGCTGGTCGCAGCCTGTGCGGCGGCAGGCGGGAAGGAGGGCGGTGGTGCGGAAGCTGGAGAAGCAGAGGGAGCAGGTGAGTGACTCGGTGCGGCGGCGGGAGATGAAGGATTGGAGGGTCGCGAGGAGGTCGGTTGGGTTGCGGATCGGCTTGCCGCGGAGGGTGAGGGAGGGGTTGGGGAGCGGGAAGAGCGTGATGTGCCTGGTGAAGGTGACTGGGTCACTGCTGTTGGAGATGGTGTGGAAGAGGGAGCGGCCGGTGAAGGCGTCTTTGAGCTTGGGGTCCGTGTTGCGGAGGAGCCAGGCTGTTGTGTTTTCGTCGGAGAGATTGTGTGCAGTGGTTTCGACTTCGATGGTGGTGGTGCGGCCTGCGTTGCAGGCGGCGCATTTGAAGGAGCTAGCGGACATCGAGGATGAGCGGTACTCTTTTGGCCAGATGATGCGGTTGAGGCATTGTGTACATTCGAGCGTCGGGGCAGGACCTACATTGCCTACGCGGCAGTAATGACATTTGGGGCGGACATTGAGAGCATTGGTGTTGTAGACGACGTATTGTGCGCGGCATGTTCGGACGAAACACTCGACCCAGGTGGCATTGGTAGTTTCGTTGTCTTCCTTCGATACGTTGCTGGTGATGCAGTCCTCGCGATGTTTTGCGGATGCGTAGGTATCGAATATGCAGTGCCCACATTTGCCATTTTTGCCCATGATCGTTACGGAGCGAGGATAGTTACAGGAACGACAGGTGACAACTGAGCCAATGGGGATGACAGTCTGGTTAGGGGTCCATCCAACTTTAGCTATAAGTGTCGTATTTAGGTTAAGCTCCAGCATCTTATACTCAACAAGCCGCTCGAAGAGCGCCCTGTCATCGTCCTTCAGAAGACTCGCAGTAGAGGGCTTGATATCCTGCCCGTCCTTGACTCTCTTGCGGTAGGCCTGATCAGCATCCAATATGAGAGACAAACAGCTGACGTTCCAAGTTTCTGGAATCTCGAGATCATTCCACCTATTTCTCCATCCGAGCATTTCGGTATCTGCCGCTTTCTCAAGAGGCTGGACCCCAAGTCGGATGCTGAGAGCTGCAAGTAGAGCTGCAGGACGTGCAGCAAGCATTGTTCCTGGAACGACAATGTGCAGCAGCATTCTCCAGAACTTCCGTCCGTACTCCTTCGAGGCGAGCGCCATAGGAATCTTGGGAATGTCAGCATCGGCAGTGTTTGCAATATGCGCTGGGAGCTCATTTGCTGAGTTAACAAATGTAAGCCGCGTCAGAACTCGTCCCAAGCGTCGGAGAATTCTGTAGTCGCAGGACCGACCAATCTCGAGAAGCTCATCACGTCTAAATTCGGTGATAGGGCGGGAATCTTCTTCCTCAAATTCCGGATCTTGACTGTCTAAGGCTTGAACAAACGCCAAGGTCGGATCGAGGAGTACGCAAGGAAAACGGAGGGCTTCAGGGACAGATTCGATTGCCTCAATGACTTCTGCAGTGTAGTCGTAGGACTCTTCAAGCCAGGATTTCATCCGGGCTTTCTCATCGGCGTTCTTGATGCGGTCAACTTGCAGGCCAAACTCTTGAATAAGGCTATCACGAGCTTCATTTGTACGGTCATTGCAAACCGCACGCCATAAACTCCCAAAAACGGGATTCAGAGACACAGCGGACACGTCGTCATTGATTATCTTCTTGAGGTGTTTCACGGCTGTGGCCTTATACGCATCTTCCGCAGCATAGCGCTTCGCAAAGTCCTGTACTGGAGTCTTCTTCTTGGGCAAATGCTTCTTCAGAATCTCCGGGGTGAGTTGGATTTCCGTAATGTTTGTCTGAATACGATGCTTTGCGTCTTTTTCCGTACCAGTGGCAGCAAAATATGGATCTGCAACAGGATCTGTTTCGTTCTTGGCACTCCTGATGTTTTTAACCGAGGTATATCGAGATAGTGCCGCAGCGAGTGCATTCGACCCTAATGCTCCTGGCTTCTCCGCTCCCATCCAGGCGAGTAAAACCTCCATGGTGACCTCTGAAATGCTGAGTGGCTTCGAGTCCTTCAGGTAGAGACAGGCCCCATGAGTCATTGTAGAGAGATAGTTGTAATGTCCAACATACTGCCATGCCATGGAGGGCTCAAGGATGCAGAATACTTGGGCCTTTTTATCTCCAGAATGCAGCATCTTACTTGCGGACACCCAATCCGCAAACTCAGGCCCGAATCCACCATAGGAACTCGCATCAGAAAGCGCTTTCTTCTCCTTCCTAAGGTTGGACCATTCCTCGGTCATGGAACCGTTAGCAGGGGAATGTGGAGGAGCGTCAGTATAGAGCAAGATAATCGTAGTTGCTTCCGGTCTCATTTCTTGGTAGGCTTTCGCCAAACCGGTCTTTACAGCCTCTGGATAGTCACCGCCACCGATAGGATCAAGCGATTTGGCGATTGAGATGAGATCAGGTGGATTTTCGCCATCGCCTGAGGTCGAATGGCTTAACCAACCTGACCATTCAAGTAGCTTGCTATCACAATAGTCTCGGTAAGCTAGTAACCCGATTCGAGAGAAGCAATCAGTGAGCTCCGATAAAGCGATAATCTTCGGCAATGAGCCCTGTAAAGACTCAAGGTAATCGCTCATGGAATAGGTAGCGTCGACGAGGATTAGAAGGTCGTATATCTCTGGGGACTCCATTTTGAAACACGAGGCAAGGGTATAGTGGACTTGTAGTTTATCGACTCGTGATAATGACTGGTCGGTTAGGCCTTGGCTGGCAGTGTGGGGCAGGAAGAGTCCAATTGTATGGCTCTTTGGATATCTTTACTGACTGAGTTCAGTTGAAGCTCAGCTTTTATGTCTATCTATGCGTCATCAGCATCTGCAGGCAGCGACAGGCCTCGGTGTGTGACTCACCCGGGAGTAGACGATCAAAGAATGGAATGAATCAAGCCACAAGTAGATACTTTGGTTAGCGTAATACTCAATTTGCTCTGAAAATCCTAATTCAACTGTTTGCACAGTATGGAAACATATGTGAGGGGTGGATATCCCTTCTGTAAGTATGGGGTGCGGAGTAAGTGTCCCGACTTTAGATTGTTAAATTGAATGGATCATGGCTTCGTGCGGCTGAGGTGGCTGATACAAATCCTTCGATAACTTCCCGGCACTGCTGAATAACGGGTCGAAGCTGTTTCAAAGAGCTTGCCATTTGGGGTGCCACCTCGCGATTAGATTACGAATTAGCTAAGGTTTTATACCTACCCCCCCAGAGAGTGAACTCATGTGCGAGGTGTACCAGTGATAAAAACAACACTCGGTATGCCTACATATGCACAGAATGTACTCATACACAGTCATATCTCTGCATTGGATCGTTATGTGATCTTAAATATGTAGGCTTTATTTCAGGAAGGAATGATAGATGTGGCGATGGATGTGATTTCATGTTTCGGGTTGGTTTCTCCCGTCATGACTCTGAAGGGCCCGTTCCTTAGAAGTCCTACACCGCGGTGATTGGGTAGAGAACAGGAAACTTTTGCACCAAATTGTCGCTAGAGTTTACCAAACTGTATTAGCTAGGAAGAAGGATTAGGAAGTAATTAAATATTAGACATAGGCAATTTTTAGGTCTTGTCGCGGTTCCCCATTGCCCACTTCGTGTTTGCCCTGTTTGATTGCTTAGTCATCTAGCTCACCAACTCTTGCCGAAGCCAAATAGGGCCTAGTTCAAGGGTTCTACAGGGGAGTCCCCCACCCTTCTAGCTGCAAGTGCATTCAATCCGCCTCTCTGTTCCTAGTTTTGGTCACTAAGCGGGCTTCATCAATGACCTGAACGGCCCCGATGAAGCGCCGTTCAACCGGTGGATTCAGCTCGGTGGTATCCGCTTCCGTTCCCCCTGAATGATTCCAGTAACACGGCTCTTCTCGCTTTGCCCTGTGCGGACTTCTTCTAGAATCTTCCATTGAGGTATTGTGGTGTAGGCTGGTATGCTATTGCGGTAGGAAAAGGTTTGCACCAAGACCGAAAGGAAAATGGGCGGGTTTTATAGGTACATGCAATATCGTAGAAAAGAAGAACTTCCTTCGCGAATTGGTTATGTCACCACTGGGTCACTTATGAACTATTACCATCTCAATGTCCTCGACATTGCTTGACTGTTTACTAAACTCTGATTGGGGGTTGCTTTCCTGCTTATGATGGAATTTCGACCTTAAGGCTGTGTCGAAGAGAAGATTAAAATCCAAGTTTTCGTTAAATCCCCGGACAAAATCTTTAATCGACAATGAGAAATAGGACTGGCTTGCAAGCGTCTTTGACAAATAGAAAACTTACTGGATATATTCACGTACGATCTACTTATTTCTAACTACCGGATCTCTAATAGTCTTAATATGTATCAAACAATTTTTACCATTCGACGAGGCATTTCAGTTACTCTAGCCATAAAATCGGACAATCGGACCGGATGGATCCTGAAACAGCCAACTCGCACATAACAATCTCTATCACCGCCATCATCTTTCCTACAAAGAATGATCCCATGAACTATCTTCCATCCCTCCCCATCACCTTTAATTCTACCGATATGATCCCCCTCTTCGTAGAAATTCCCCGCAGTGTCAACGGAAAATGTCAACGGTAATCCAAAAACTTCACATCGAATTTCCGCCGGATGATCGAAAGACGACTCGACGCTGATATCGATTTCTAGTTCTGGGCAAAGCAGTACGTTATGTTCCCAGGCTCTGTTAACTGCAATCTCGCTAACGTCTGTTGTGTCCCATCCAATATCAGTTGCGAAAGATATGAGCGGTGCGGAGATAATGAGATAGCCTGACGCCACTTCGCCATAGGGGTTCTTCCCGGGGACTATGATGGACACATCGATCACGTTGGTGCAAGAAAGCACCTCAAGGTCGGTGGAAGAAGGATCCATAACTGTGAAGTGAATTGCTGATTGGAAGGAAGCCCAGGACCAACTTGGTGCGATTGCAGTATCTAGTGACTTTCTCACATCCTCGAACGGCTTCGACGGCTCATGTGCTCGAAAATTGCGACGCACCTGTCTACACCACAGAAGCCCTCTCCTGAGATCTCCTTTCCACAGACCGGCAATGTATTTATCATTCGACTCCCTTGCCGCATACGCAGCCAAAGCGGAGAGTGCGGGTAGTTTATCACTAGGGTAGGAAATAGCTCGGGTGGTGTAGTTCTCGACCATGTTATACCAACCTATGTACGAAATGGTGCCATTATATAAGAGTCGGGGAATAACCTCTTGGACTATGAGTCGCTGCCTCTTGAACCCTCGTCCAGCCTCAAACCACCCCTTTTCTATGCATTCCCAGCGCAATGCATTGGTGTCGAAGAAGAGTATTCGAGGGCTGAGGCACCGCTCTTGGAGACACCAGGCGCGGCCATCAAGGGGTTCATATACTGTTGTTGGCTGACACCTCGGCTGAATGTATATTCCAATCTCCCTCTCATCAATATTCTTCTCACTGGAAGCGAAGCGGATATCGACAGGTAGAATCTTCTCAGGCTTCCGTGCTTTAAGAAACCCCTCCGCATCACCCGCAGCATTCGCAGCTGCAATTGTCAGATAAGCATTTGAGTAAACATCAGCCATTTTACTCCCTTCGATCTCCCAATCCTCCTTGTCACCTTGAAGAATACAGATGCTATCGATCCAGAGATATGGGATTCCGAGACTCTTTGTAACTAAAACAGCATTGCGAAACGTTGCTAGCAAATCGTCAATATTAAAACCGCTTTTGCGGTCTGCAAGGTTGGAACGTGTGGTGAGGAAGGACCGGCACATGCCCCAGCAATGACTGAGCGCTGCGTACGTCCCGGTCGACGTAGGCTTGCTTTCGACGAGTCTGAGGGTTAGAGATGTCACATCTATGACACGGGTCGGGAGAGATTCATTGGAAATAGAACATCTTGAATGTTTTCTTTCGCATTTTTGCATCCAGTGCTTAATTAGTTGGATGGCGCGTAGAGAAAAAGGGTCCGGATGAATGAATCTATCATTAATACGTTTGCAGAGAATGCTATCTGAATTACCAAATCAGCTTAGAAATTTCCTATCGAATGTACGGAGCGCTTGCCTACTCACCAAAATCTACGCAGAGGTAGAGATGGCTTTGGTCCGTACGGCGTATCCTCCCTTCGCTTCTGCCACACAAATACCTGTATGTTATGCCATCGTGCTTTATATGCTTGGCGAAATCTTCAGGGAGAAGATGACTTAGATCGGTGATAAGTCGACAGAGATCACATTTTGGTGCGAACTGAGCTATACTTTCGAGATCGATGTTTGTAAGAGATACCGAAACTTTGCAGATAGCGTTAATGGTGCTATGTGCATTAAGTTCATCTAAAGGTAGGCGAGTGCAAGCAGGACATGTTGTTCTACGAAAATAAAGCTCTCGTGTAGATAGAGACATGTGATTGAACTGCGATACAAAGAAGTTACCTTAGGAGCGGCGAAGCGGGGGCATGGGCAGTGCGGGAACCCTATCAGGTTAGGTGGAGGTTACACATTAGTATCGCGCTTAGCGTATTATTCTATGGATGCAACCACCCCTAAAAACAATGGCAGAAACCTCTAAAATGGAGGCCAAAGCGCCTGGAGCTAACGCTGTGTGATTCAGTGAGGCAATGCGAGTTCGAATTCAGCGGCCATGATTAGTTAAACTCCAAATTAATTACCTTATTCTAATTACACTAAGCTACATGCAGAACTGTTTCAGACTACGACGTTAATACTGAGAGAGAGTAGGCTTTAAGCTGCGTTTCTTCACAGAAAATGTCTTAATCAAGCCCACAGTTTGAGCCTTAGCGCACGAGTAGTAAAAGGCTGCATTGCCGATTTGAATGACGAGAACAAGCAACGCTTGTGGGCGTTGGCACGTTTCCTACCTATCCAACGGCTTTTATTGTGGCTGCGGACAAAGTTCTTGAGGTATGACCACCGCACAATGGCACCGTAAAATTGTCGAACGGATTCATGTGTACTCAAATCAACGCATGGAGGCAAAGAATGGTAGTCTTCGCGTTGCTTTCCAAGCACCTCAAATTATTGGATAGGTGAGTGAGATTTTGCCAGAGTTGCCGAGAAAGTCAACATTAGGTGGGCTGCTAGGCCTGGCACGGCGTTCCGGGCAAAGCTGTAGGATATCGGCAATCTATATCGCAGTGTTTCACCGTCGAGATTACTAAGTGGGATTGTTTGGTGTGTTTAAGGCCCGGGCGGCTGTACTTAATCAGGATGGGGAGAAGCCAAGAAGAATATAAATGGAAAACTTTTCGAAACCCACCTATCAGCTCGATCGGTATCAGGAGGATTGCTTCTTCAAGTTGTGACAGGCAAGCTTAATAAATTATTAAGCAAAGATGTACGATTTCCGGACAACAGAAAGGAAAATAAGGAATAGAGATGGTGTGCCGGCGCTTAACAAACCTTTGAACATAGTCTATCCAGCTTGGGTATAGATCAGGGGTTGGCAGCTGATCGTGACTGTATATATAAAGGCTCAAGAGCCGCTCTCAAAAGGACAGAGTTCTCATTCTTAATCTTTATCCCTTATAGAATCTTCTGGTTCCGACTCTTGAGGCTCCACTGCGTGAACCATCTTTGCGAGTTCATTGAATTTTTGCTCGGAAACACTGGCAAATAGATTCGGCATATTTGTCTCCAGCTCAATGATCCGCTCCTTCGCACGCTCGAATTTTTTTGTAGAAGTCGATCCTATTAGCCATAATAGCATAACGGTATATAGGGGTTCGTCCTTGACATAGAGATTTTGGTACGCTCGAAGACTCTAGTTGCTACGTTATCTTTCCGATATGTATACTTGTAGGCAGTATATCTTCCAAAATATTTTTATTCATAGACTATAATCAGCGCTTATGAAACAAGGATATCAAAGCCCTCACCATTTATTACAGTTTTAAAGACCAGATACATTATTTTTGAGGAGGGGCATTCCCGCGCAACACACCCTATTTTCTCTAAAATATATCCAGGATGGAAAAGGCGTTAGGCCATAATTGTTGGCTTATGCATTAGCCTTGCGAGCAGGCGGTTAGTGCCATTTTCTCCAAGTTAGTGTCTTAAAGTAAAGGTTCTTAATACTGAACTAGAATATTCCAAGGCTAAAGCCAATAATACAATGCTGCTAAATTCTGGAGAGGGTTTTATACATTTCTGATATTGACATATCGAATAGGATGATCAAGAATAAGAACTCTGTCGATTGAAGCTGGCTCTAGAGACTCTCTATATACATAAGGTAGATGTAGGCAGCAAAGAAAGATAATAGGCAACATAAACAGGTAGGCATCGAAGACAGTGGTAAGACGGTGGTAAGCAAATCCAATCTAGGTCAACGACATGCTCTCCTGAGGGCTTTCTAAAGTTATTTGGGTGTTCATCAGCCTCTTTAGTACCCGATTGAATTTAACTTACCCATCTAGCAAACCCATATCAGGCGCCATGTCCTGGCCCTGTTTCGTCTTTCTCCATTCTTCGTAGGTCATCCCTTCACCTATGTCTCCCGCATAATGCCAACGCTTCATCACAAAATTCTCCTGATCCAACTCCACCAGCACGTCAAACAACATCTCCCACTCATCTGCAAATTCACCATTACGCCAGCCGGTACTTTCAGCAACACGAATGTGCCGTAGTCGACCGAAATAGCGCTTATCAACCATCTCCCACAGGTCTGCGGGGGCGAAGTAAGACACTGATTCAGGATGGTGGTGCCCAGAAGTCAGGATCGTGAGAGAGTCGAGTGGAAGTGATTGCTCCCACATATGCGCTCCCCAGAGGGGCTGCTGTTCGCCTAGTTCGAAGCTGATGTAGTCGATGGCGATTATGAGGTGGGTGAGATGCGAACAAACGGTGAGCACACTGTCCAGAGAGCCTTCGCTCAGTCGCGGCAGGTGCGTTATCTCGAGACTTAGTAGTTGGCCGCCCAAGCTTTGGAGGAGGTAGAGGAGCTCTTCGGCGATTATTTTGGGCGCGTGGGAGATGGATAGGTGTGTGAGAGCGGGCGGGAAGTTCTCCGGATGCTGGCCTAGATCAAGGACAAATTTACCATGCACACTTCCAGAGAGATGGAGGCGTTGTAGTTTGGGCGGCCACCGGATATTTAGCGCGTCGCTGTCGCTGTCATGAGCGGAAGAGCAGCGGGGAAGGAACAGGTCCGTGAGGTTAGATAGAGAGCGGAGGGTTTGGGCTAGGGATTGGTACGATATGGACTCTGATACTAGGGATAAATCGAGATATTTGAGACGGGAGCACTTCGAGAGCGCGGCCCAGCAGTTGATGGCAAAAGAAGCTTGTGGTGCAACGAAGTGCCCTAGGCTTGCCTTTGTGCGGCCTAGTAACCTAGCTGTTACTGATTTGCTTCCTTGATGCACTATATTCCCAAGATCAAGCGTTCGTACCAAGCTAGCCAACTCGCTCTTACGGATGTGGGCGTTGATTGAAGGACATACTGTTCGAACGAAGAGTTGATAGGCGGACCCAACGAGAATAGGGTGTTCGTAGAGACGTGATATGCCTACATCATACCACTGCTGAGATACGAGGCAGAACCTGTATAAATCGGACTGGCTTGCGGGGCTCGGGGGGAAATAAGACAATATTTCGAGGAGTAACTCGTCTGGGAGATATCCAGATTCTCTATTCGAGTCCCCATCGACTAAGGAGTATGACATGTCCATGGACATATCATCGCCATCGGATCCTTCATAATTCGGAGGCATAAAACAGAATGGGTAGGTGGTGGTGCGGTAAAGTTGCAGCGTGTACTTGATCGACAATGAATGCGGGATGGCGAAAGTCGTCATTCCCATCTTATCTTACATACAGATCTATCCGAGCTTTCGACACGAATTTAAACCGAGGAGCCGCAAAGTATCAACTTAGATGTTTCATGACGACGCTCCCGGCATGTTTTAAGGATAAACATATCATAGTATTAAAAGGTAACAGGGGAGAAATAAATTTGAGAGCGTTGAGAATTTGAAGTGCTGGGACTTTAGAACATCTAAACTTTATACTAACAGTAAACTGAAGAGCGAGCTGGTGCTGAAATATAGACAAGTTCTGACTATTACCAGATAAATTTATATTGGAGCATGCTATGATATCGTCAAGGTATAGCCCAACGGAAACTAGCTTGACGATTTGTCCCAGCGCCTTGGAATGCGGATCAAATCAAATGCCTAACTCCATGCAATGCGATCATGATACACCAAAAGCTTTTACGCCAAACCCAAAATTTCCAGCCACGACCTAGGAAGATTAGCCGGAAAGATCTTATAACCCTTTCAAACCCTTTTCAACAACCTTCCGCTGATCTTTAATTCCCAAACACTTCTCATCCACCTCCTGCACCGCCCTCCCCACCGTTAAAGTAACCTTAATTCCCCGTACTCCTTCCCCACCATGCACCCACAACACGCCATTCCTACCTACTGCCACTTCAAACGCGACTTTCTCCGCCAGCGCCTCAAGCACTACCACACCGCCTTTCCCTCCTCCTAGCATCAACCTCCTTGCCATCCCTAGACTGATCTCAAACACCATGCCACCTTTTAGGGGACCTAGCCCTTCTGCCTTTCCAGTCGAAGGGTCTACACAGGTGAGTTCTGGCGCGGTGTGAGGTGTGCAGCTTAGGATCCGTGCATAGACGAGCGAATTTGGTGCGAGAATCGGCCGTGTTTTCCGAGTTGCGGATTCGAAGGCAAGTTGTGGGAGATTGGCGTAGGGAGTATGAGGCGTGAGGGTGCAGTTGTAAGCTTCGGTAAGGGAGGAATGCACGGTAGCGATTACGAGGTCGGAGGGTGAGGGTGTATACTTTATTTATTAGCGGGTTTAGCTGAAGGAAAAGACGGGAAAGATGTAACGAGACGAAAGAAAAGGCCAGGTAGAAATATTGGGAAGGCATACACGACCGCTATTATATTCCACCCATGTGGCATTTTTCCTTGTGTCTGTTGCTAGAGCACCTGCGATTGTGGTTGTGATGGTGTTTGGTGGGATGTGTCGAAGGCCAGGGCCCAATGTGAGAGGTTTGTTTGGATTTGCAGATGTAGGCAATGCCGATGAAGGAATTTTATCTCCAGGGAGGACTATTGGCTGAGCCGTAGCCATGGTGCTGCGCTGTCAACTGCCTGTCGGGACGAAAGAAGCTGTGATAGAGCGAATGGTGTTGAGTTTCGTTTCGAGGGAAATATTGGTCCGGAGTTTTGCCGGCGGTCTCGAAATTTCTTGGGGTGTTTGTAAAGTGCAGAATTACATAAGCGCGCAAAGTGCTCGCTCCCGAATGCGTCGGTGACTTCGCA
>Ga0307515_10012350_pt1 | contig 16071 bp, 9 predicted proteins | sample 17_EM_MG_FD_194513 | JGI IMG/M metagenome (GOLD analysis project Ga0307515, IMG submission 194513) | Populus trichocarpa ectomycorrhiza microbial communities from riparian zone in the Pacific Northwest, United States - 17_EM | ecosystem: Host-associated > Plants > Roots > Unclassified | place...
TTGCATGGTAACCAGCTGACTGGATCCATCCCCCCTGAGCTTGGGAATATGACAAAGCTTCATTACCTGTACGTACTCTTAGATGCTACTTTCTTTGGTCTACTTCGTTGCTGCAGTATAAATGATATTCTTCTAGAGCTGTACTAGTCCATTGTCTTGCGGGCTGGACGAATTTTTTTAAAACATAAAAAGAACACGAAGAGTGATTAACCTGAGCAAGAAGGTAAATCTTGAAATCATTTGACCTAGTTCCTTGCCTAACTCGAGTTTTTAATTAAACTATATAGTAAATCGATTCATTTTATGGGTTCAAACCCAACTTAGATAGACGACAAAAGCATGGATCAACTTAAAAAGAAAACCAAGAGTTTTTTATTTAGGTATTGAGAGATGATATATTGGATGATCCGGACCACATGCGACTGATTTCATGAACTTGGATGGGTTTAATATCTTTTTTTTTAAAATCATTTTTTATTGTATTATATGATAAAAATTAGATGCTTGCAATTTTGAGCATTGATCTTAAAATATATGTTTGTTTGAGATAATTTTAAAGAAAGCAAAATAAAACCATTCATAAAGTCTATATCCCAACCAATCCAACATGAAATATGAAATTAAAAAAAAATGATAAATAGTTTTTTTAATTATTATCAATATTAAATAAAAGATCAAATTGCTCCTATGATAATGATTAACCTTTTGAAGTGAAGTTTTAAACGCTAAATGTTTTTAAAATAAAACTATAGTAAATCAATTTAATGTTAAATTATAAAATTAAAAACTAAAAAAAAAAACTGAAGGAAGGAATGAGCTTCCAATATAAAAATGGTGAAATTGAAAAAGAAAACAGATCGAAAGAATGAATATTAAATCTAATAAATGAATATTAAATCTAATAGACTAAAAAATTGAAGGTGAATGTAATTGAAAACAAAACAAAATTTGATAAATAATAGAAATAAAAAAATGAGGGACAAAATTAAAAGAAAGTAACTCGAAGGACTGATATGAAAATGTGGAGGGCCAAGCACATATTTCTACTAGGAAAGAAAGAAGATAAAGAAAAGGATGAATCTAATGACATTTTTTATCATCCAAGTTAATCCAAGTTAGCCACATGTGCTGCCTGTAGGCAGCAGCTTTGTACCTATATTTTTTCAACTTTTTGAAATACTACGTTGCCCCCAAGACCCAAACATTATTGCAAAAAGCCATTTTGAAATGATGAATTGGCTCGAGTAAAGCTTTTGAAAAATTAAATCCAAGGGTAAAAGTCATTTACCATTGCAAAAATATGAAATATCTTAAAAGACTCTAGACCACAGTTAAATGATTATTTGCTTTTAAGGACAGCAAAGTCATTTTACTGTATAAAGAATGGTGAAAAGACTAAAATGTCCCTCGAAAATTCTAAAATGTGAAATGAACCAAATGAAAAGATCATATTACTTCTAAAACAACAGTTTATTGTTAGTTTTTTCGAGGATAAAACTGTTAATTTGCTATTACAATCCCCAATAAACAAAGGTATTTGTACAATTTCCCTAGTAAACGAAGGTATATGCACAATGTTTTTCCAACATGTTTTAGCTCTCTTTAATATAATGCTCGTTGTAGAGTGCCACCAGCATATTGTTAGTGTAACTTATTACAAGCATGGTCCTGAAGCTTCTTAGTTCTCATAATACTATATTGTATTTGCTTGCCCATATCAATGAAGGCAAGTATTCTTGAGATAGCAAGTGTAAAATCCTGGTGAATGATGTGAAAATTCTCTCCTTTCCTTCCCAACGTACTGAGCTGTTCATCACAGTACCTTCTGCTCATGATGAATGTAGAAATATATTGCTCTCTTAAGTGCTTTTTTGTGTTTACCAGGGAATTGAATGATAATCAACTCACAGGGAACATCCCACCAGAGCTTGGAAAGCTCACTGATTTATATGATCTGTATGTTCTGATATCCTTGAGTGTCTTTTCTTTATTTTTTTTTTATATTATATTAACTAGTGTGATGTTCTGGCAGAAATGTCGCCAACAACCACCTTGAAGGGCCTATTCCTGATAATCTTAGCTCATGCACAAATCTCAATAGCCTGTAAGCAATTTGTATTATTTCTGACTCCTAATAGTTTTAGCCATTTTAAGAAATGACTCTTGACCATTTCATTTGATGTCAGCAATGTGCATGGAAACAATTTGAATGGAACCATTCCACGTGCTCTGCGAAGGCTCGAGAGTATGACAAACCTGTGAGTGGGCTCTCTAATCGTCCAACTTTGTGATGAATATTTGATCAAGCTGGGTTCTTTTAGAAATATTGATTTAATATCACTCATCAATATTTTCTCAAGTGAATTCATTTCCTAATTTTACATAATTTCACATTATTTTGTTTCCTGGCCTTCCTCAGAAATCTCTCTAGCAACAATATTCAAGGTCCTATTCCTATTGAATTATCTCGAATTAGTAATCTGGATACTTTGTAAGTATTGATTGTTCCTATATTAAAATTTCCTCTTCATGTATTCTACTTCTATAACTGAGTACTTCTTCCCTAACCTGATCAATCTTGCACAGGGACATTTCCAATAACAAAATTAGTGGATCCATTCCTTCTTCCCTTGGTTACTTGGAGCATCTTCTGAAGCTGTGAGTTTTCTTTCTAATCTTAAACCTTTCAAGTTCAATGCTAAATAATTTCACCATCTTAAAATTCTCTTCGCTGATACATGTTGGTTGTGCAGTAATCTTAGTAGAAATCAACTAACAGGTTTTATTCCAGCTGAGTTCGGAAACCTGAGAAGTGTCATGGAGATGTAAGGAATGATTATATGTTGTTGTTGTAAATGTACTCGAATTAAGATTAGCCCATTCTAATTGTGTTTCATAATTTTTCCTTGTAGAGACCTTTCAGATAATCATCTCTCAGGATTGATTCCACAGGAATTAAGTCAAATTCAAAACATGTTTTTATTGTAAGTTTTTGTAACTGCCTTAGTCTCAGAAAGAAATTTATATGCTGATGTCATTGTCATTTGTTGTCTTCACAAATTTTTAAGAAGACACGCCCTATCTTGAATGCACCTTTAAGCTTGGGTTATATGATGGTTTGATATCAATATTGTCAATGATTTCAGTTAAAATTTCTGTCATAAAATGCAGGAGGCTGGAAAACAATAATCTCTCCGGCGATGTAATGTCTCTAATCAACTGCCTCAGTTTAAGTGTCTTGTAAGTTTACCATAAAAAGTTTTACTTTCTTCTGAATGATGCTTGGCTTTTACTGTGCTTTAAGATGGTATGATTCAAATATTAACTTATTTAAACCTGTCTTGCTGAACCCGTGCAGAAATGTATCCTATAACAACCTAGCTGGTGTTATTCCTACAAGCAACAACTTTTCAAGGTTTTCACCTGACAGGTTAGAATATCTGACTGTAAACTTTTCAAAATTCTAACTGCAATTTTCTAGTTTGCATTGTAATTATTTTCAGAAATCGATTGACATTGTTTCAATTCAAAGCTTGAATTTATTCTGTTTTACCGTTAACATGTCTCTTCTAATTAACATTTCAAGACTTGCATCTAACTGATGTATCCTTCTGTGGCAGTTTCATTGGAAACCCGGGTCTTTGTGGCTATTGGCTCAACTCTCCATGCCATGATTCCCATCCAGCAGAGCGAGGTATTCAGATGTACAGTTTATCACAGCACCATGGAAATATCCTATGAGTTAGACTAGTCTCTTTAATTTCATGTATTAGAAGTAACCATCCAATATTCACGAAAACAATGCTCCTAGGTAAAGTCCTGGAATTTGATTGAGACTTGATGTGAGTCCAATACCAGCAATTGCAGTAACCTTGTACCAATGTTTTACCATGTTGGGAATAACACTTGGTACCCAAGTACTGAGTGTAAGATATAACTTGTGACGGTAATACCTGTTCTGCTGTTTTCATCCTGACAACTGATCAGTTTATATGAGATAGGAATTTGAATGTATTTGTGCCTTTCAAAGGCAAATATTTCCTTCTAAACATGAAATCATCTTCAGATAGTACCATTTTTTTGTTTGATGCAGCCACAATTTCTAAAGCAGCAATACTGGGGATTGCTTTGGGTGCCCTTGTAATTCTTCTCATGATCTTAGTAGCAGCATGTCGGCCACATAATCCAGCACCTTTCCCAGATGGATCACTTGACAAACCAGGCATTTTCTTTCTCCTTTTATCATAGTATGCTAACCATGTTTGATGATTTTTTACTATGGCGGAGTTTTGTTAGTCTGAAATTTCCCATTGAAGGAAAATGAATGTTCCTCGACTTAAACTGAAAGATCTGAAACAGCTTAATAATTCCTTCTTCGGGAGATAATTTTGACGGGTGAAGAAAATTGCAAATAAAATCAACCACATGGAATCTGCATATTGTTTAATTTGGTTTTTGCACAATCTACTTGTGATTTAAGAGTATGATAGTCTTGCAGTTGAAAATTATGCCTGGCTGCTAACTCGTGTTTGTTTAACAAGCAGTTAGTTATTCAACACCAAAGTTGGTGATCCTTCACATGAATATGGCACTCCATGTGTACGAGGATATTATGAGGATGACTGAGAATTTGAGTGAGAAGTACATAATTGGTCATGGTGCATCAAGCACTGTTTACAAATGCGTCCTGAAAAATTGCAGGCCAGTGGCTATTAAGAGGCTCTATTCACATTATCCCCAATGCTTGAAGGAATTTGAGACAGAATTGGAGACAGTAGGGAGCATCAAGCATCGGAATCTGGTCAGCCTTCAAGGATATTCCCTGTCACCTTCCGGGAACCTTCTTTTCTATGATTATATGGAAAATGGCAGTCTATGGGATCATTTTCATGGTGAGTTTAAGTTCATTCACAACTGAGTTCTCTCCTTGCATGCACCTACGAATTTTCTTCTAGATTCTGATATTTGTAAGTACTGTTTGTTTTCAGGCCCCATGAAGAAGAAAAAGCTTGACTGGGATACTCGCCTCCGGATAGCACTTGGAGCAGCTCAAGGGCTAGCATATCTACACCATGATTGTAGTCCTCGCATCATTCACAGGGATGTGAAGTCATCAAACATTCTACTGGACAAAGATTTCGAGCCCCATCTCACTGATTTTGGGATTGCTAAGCGCTTATGCGTGTCAAAATCCCATACTTCTACCTACATAATGGGAACGATTGGCTATATAGACCCTGAGTATGCCCGCACTTCACGTCTCACTGAAAAGTCTGATGTGTACAGTTATGGGATTGTTCTACTTGAGTTGCTAACTGGAAGGAAAGCAGTTGACAATGAATGCAATCTTCATCATCTGGTTTGTCTTCTATCCATCTCTGGTATTCCCTTGTTTGACATCTTTTGTCTTACAATGGAGGTTTTGCATCGAGCAAAAGCTTGTCACAGAAAGAAATGGCACTACAAAAATATTTATCAGTCCTTCGGAGTTGAGAGACATACATGTTCGAACATGCGTCATTCCGCCTTTTAATTCATTCTTAATTTGATGTACTGTTCATTCATCTTGTTAAAAGTATAAATCTAGCTTATTGCATTACTACTTTGTTTTGAAAATAAATATGTTGGTAATTTCTCTGACATTTTGGTTTCTTATCCGTGTCAGATTCTGTCCAAGACAGCTAACAATGAGGTCATGGAAACTGTTGATCCTGAGATCACTGCCACATGTAAAGATCTTGGAGCAGTAAAGAAGGTTTTTCAACTTGCCCTCCTATGCACCAAGAGACAGCCAACAGATCGGCCGACTATGCACGAAGTGACACGCGTCCTGGGGAGCCTTGTGCCACTCATCACACCACCCAAACAATGCACCCAAGCTCCACCTGCCCCACTCCCATCTGCGAAAGTCCCATGCTATATCGATGAGTATGCGAATATCAAGTCTCCACACATTTTGAATTGTCCCTCCATGAGCACTTCAGATGCCCAACTCTTCCTAAAGTTTGGTGAGGTAATATCCCAGAACAGTCAATGAAAAGAGGGTGTTAAATTGTGAGAGTATGGTATAAACATCCCAAAGCAGAGCAGTATCGAGCAAGTGTTTCAATGCTTTTTCTTATTTTTGTTGGGGTTTTAGTGGATGACCAGTTAGTGGAAATTGTGTACAAAGATTTGGATTCCAATTATTGTAGCTAAGAAAAAGAAAAGACAGTACTACTTCACTAGGAAATTAAAAAATGTTGCAATTACAAGTTCATGTGGTTGTGTGTGTGATGTACTTTTATTAATCATGTGAATAGTTCTGTCAGTCTCAGCTGTAGGACCACGAGAAGCTTGGTGGGGTTACAGCCTCAGGCTCTGGCATCTGAGAAGTGGATGCAGCAGTGCATTATTTGCGTAATCAGTAATAATTCACTGGGGAGCCTTAACTGTGCTGTTTCGTACACCTTTTTAGATGTTGATGTTTCGCAGTAATAGATGCTAGCTAGCCCACTGAATCAATGGGGTGGCAATAATTTTTGCAGGGAGAAAGGCCTTTTAGGAGGTCTTTTATGTTTCCTTGCATAAACTTCGGCCGGCTGGCTGACCGACCTGAGACCTGGACTGATTCGGGTTTGTTAAAAAACCAGCTGATGTAACAACCTGGCAAAATCTAGTTGATCTCGGCGGGTTGATCCATGACCCGGGCAAACTCGGACAAGACCTGGTTTTTTTCTTTTCAAATGTGGTTTTTGTCCTTCGGCCTCCCATTTTATTTCATCATTTTCTCTACAATGAGTTATTGTTAGCAGCAGCAGAGAGGAAAGGAGAGTGAGGGACGTTGCCATTGGAGGCTGGTCCCCTTTGTTAGTGGGTGGCGGTTCTGGTTTGGCCAAGAGATGGAGGCGACTGGGAAAGAAGAAGGAGGGGGCTCTCTAGTTTTGGCCAAAAAACCAGGGGGATGACTGAGAGAGGGATGAGGAAAGTTGTGGTCGGGGTTTTCATCCCATGCTGCTTGACGGAATGCCTTTTAGAACAAGGGTAAAGAAAGAAGGGAAGAGAATGTATTTTATCTTCCAATTTTTGATAGTCAGTCACTCATGACAGCTGTTTTGGCCAAGCAAAAAGGGAAGTTGTGGCTGGTTTTGGGAGAGAAAATCTAAAAGCAAGGGGAGCGGCGGAAAGGGAAGCTGTGGCTGGTTTTGGGATAGAAAATCTAAAAGCAGGGGGAGCGGCGGCTTGTTGTTTTATTTGGTAGAGACAGGGAAAAGTTTAAGTTTTGTGTGTCTTTCCTTTAAAATTTTTAGTTGACCAGAAAATATATTAAATTGCAACGTGGGGCATTCCTCATAGCTTTTGTAGCTTTTGTAGCCATTTGGCTGGGAAAGGTAAATTACAAAGTTGTTGTGAGAATATTAATTTTTTTAGGTGTTGTCAACAACTCTCAAAAGAAAAAAAAAAATGAGTGAATTTCTGGGTTAATTCATAAAACCCGAGACTCGGCCTCTTGGCCGGGTTTAATAATTATGATTCCGGGATCAAGAGAAGAACAACTTATTGCTCCCTGCGCCGTGTGGCTTCAACTGTCACCGAAGATTTACTTGCATGCAGTTTATGCTAAATAATACTATCAACACACTAGGCCAACGCTGAATTAGGATAAAAAAATTCATCAAGGATTCAACTCGTCAACAACAAGTTTTTTTCTGTTGTACACTGCTTCCTTCAACCAGTTTAATGTTGGACTGATAGATTATTTCCAACAGTATTCCAAGAGAATTTATGATTAGTTGAAAAATAAAATCACAGTTAAGACAAACTTGATAGGCTTTGCAAATTAGTTTCCTTTTTTAAGATGTCTACCGTCGATAGCGATTGTTTTTAAAATATTTTTTATTTAAAAATTATTAAAATAATATTAATTTTATTTTTATTAAATTATTTTTTATATGAGCACATGAAAATGATTAAGAAATATTAAAAAAAAAATTTAAGCAAAAAACAATTTTAATTTTTTAGAAACACCGCGTGGAACGCAATTCCAAACAGCACTTCATCAACTCAATTCTACACATCATGTTCATGTGAAATTAACTTTGTTGTTTTAGTTGAAGATGTGAATTAGATCGGAAAATAACAAGGACTGGAATGAGCTTGAATATGAAGAATTTTGATTTTAAAGCACAAGGAGTTTGAAGAAATGGAGAAAGTTGGAGGATGGAAGAATTTCTTGAAGATGGAATGGCTGTGCTTGTATATATTGAAAAGTCTTGTGCTAAGTTTGCAAAAAACAAATACAGATTAATACAATTATTGAGAAGGTGCAGAGTAATTTCATCATTCCCATCCCTTCACTTCTATGCTTTCCTTTTATTATGAGAATATTCAAGCCACATGAATAGTGTTCTGATATCTGAAACTTAAACTGGAAAGAGAGTTGCTCCATCACTAGATTAAATAAATATTTGTGGATTTAAGTTTTCGAGAAAGAAAACTCTGGGTGTGAAGGCACACCAAAGAGGATAGAAACACTATAAATCGATTTGTCTTCCTTCTTCTATAGTCTTTTTTATTTTATACTCTATTTAAATCTTATTTTCCTTGTTTAATTAAGACTAGGTAGGTGGCTTGTGTTTTGCCATGGATCAACTTTTTATTTTCATAAAAAATATCAAAAAAATCTAAGATTCAATAACGCTGGGTCTGGCTGCAACGCTAGACTTGACAATAATATAAATAATAATATTTCACTTGTTTGCCCAGATTTTTATATTTTTTAATTTTTTTAAAAAAATTATGGTTTTTCTTCAATAGTAATAATAATATTTTTTAATATTGATAATAATTTTTTAACACTATAGATCAAATCTATGGTTGTTTTTCAATATTAATAATAATTTTTTTCAAATTTATTAAATATTTTATTAATAATATTAATTATAATAAAATTATAATATTTGTAAGAAAAATAATAATATTTTTAACATTAATTATAATAAAAATAATAACATTTTTTATATTAATACTTTTAATTATAATAAAAATAACAATATTTATAATACAAGTAATAATATTTAGAAACCTAAGACCCTGAAACCTTGAGTCCTGACGCAGGATCCAAGAGCACTGGGTGCTGACGCAGGACCCAAGAGCACTGGGTCCTGACACCGGACTCAAGAGAATTGGTTTATGACGCAAGACTCATTACCCTTGGGTCCTGATGCAGAACTCATTATCCCTGGTCCTAACGCCGGGCCTAAGAGAATTGAGTTATGACGGAGGACCCGAGAGAATTGGGTTTTGATGACGGACCTAAAAGAATTGAGTCTATACGCTGGACCCAAGAGAATTGGATCCTGACGCGGGATCCATTAGCCTTGGGTCCGGACGCGGATACATTAACAATGAGTCCGAACCCAGGCGTGCTGGTTTGCAAACCTGTTTGCCTGGGTATACCCCTAGCACCCAGGACTTGGCAGCCCCATTGTCAGGTATTTACAGTCTGGAGGATAACCCCACCCCTTGTAGCCTTTAGAACTCTTTATGGCAGGACATGATAGCCCGAGCACCAGGTGCCTGCGGCCTCGCCAATGAAAAGTTGCATAGCCATTGGAGATCATTTTCCTATCCAATGAAAGAACAGTAGACTAGGTGATTTGTACAAGAGATACCGTATGAAAATTTATAGGCTCTGATTTATATCCAACGTCTCTTCATTATTGAGTTTTGATTAATTGGGTCCCTCTGTTACTAATGTGAAATCCCTTTGCCGTGTATTCTGCACCATTTGAGTTCCCTGCCCTGAAAGATCGGTAAAACTGATGACTTGTAATGGTGAAAGCGCGACCAATAACAATTTAGTACATTAAAATTATTTTTTATTAACTTCTAAATTTTTATTAAAAAAACAAAATAATAAAATATTTATTATTGATTTAGGATGGGCCTGTCATTTTTCATTATTTTTATTTTGTTAGCTAACTGTTTATTTTTTTTAACTTTACCATAACAAGTGCTTTAATTTTTTACTTTATTTTGAAAAAAATCTTTATTTTCTTACATCATCCATTTAATTTGTGTATTTTTTATAGCTGCGATTCTCTAATTTATTTTTTCATCCCAATTTTGATTTTACTTATTCAAGATTTTATAATTTTTCATAAATCTTATTTATTAATGTTTTTGTTTGGATTTTGAAAATAAAATAAAAACTTACAAAGAAAAATAAAAAAATAAGCATAGATTAATATTTTATATTTTATATTCTATTCTTAAAAAAAATTAAAAAAACCAAAGTAAATAGAAAATCTTGAAAATAATTTATAGCGATAAATAAATAAATAATTTGCAAAAAAATTATTTTTTCAGATTTTTTTAATATATATTTTAAATTTTTTCCATCAATATTTTTTGAATTTTTCAAAAAAAACATCACACTTCTTATGCGACATGTTGTCGACTTAATCGATATTTCATGTTAAATTTTTTAAAATATTAATATAATAGATAGCAGATAGAAAACTTAAGGTCCATTTGTTTTTGTATTTTAAAAGTGTTTTTGAAAATAAAAAATTTTTCTCTTTCTTTTAAAGTAATGTTTTTAGTATTTTCAAATCGTTTGGAAGTACTGATGTAAAAAATAACTTTTTAAAAATAAAAAATATTATCATAATATATTTTCAAGTAAAAAACACTTCAATAAGCAACATTATCATACTTCCAAACACCCTATCATATTAGTAATAATAAAGGGATCCAACTGATCAATATTACCTATCTTTTTATTTTTTAAAAAACTCCAAGACTTTTAACTCATGCATCTTATGCACTTTAACACAGAACTTGAAATGTTAAAAATACAGCACACTTCAATCCCTAGTTAATTTATAGTAGTAGAAGCAGACTTTAATTCCTACAAGCTGTTTGTTTTTGTAATTAAAAAAAATATATTTTTTAATATTTTTAAATTGTTTTGATGTGTTAATATTAAATATATTTTTTAAAATTATTTTAATATATTTTTAAATAAAAATACTTTAAAAAATAACCCTTAGTATTCTATAATAGCTCTGAAAATCACTAAAAATTCGTCTGTAATTTTCTGCACGACAAATACGACAACATTTCGCACCCCCACGGATTTTCATTTCACCCGTACAAGAAAGCAAAACCTCACTCACACTCCAAGGCCCAACCCAAGGCCAGAACATATCGCAGCAGCCAGTCAAATGGCTTTCTTTTCTCCGCTACGAGCGTTAACATCAGGGCAGGAAGCAAGATACCCACATGTCCAAAACAGCACTGTTTGACGTGTCATCTCAAAATACTCTTTTAAATAAATATTTAATAAGAAATTTCCTCTCCTCCTTTTATTTATTTTTGGACTTTAACTGTAGAGCACCTGTTAGGGCGGGAACCCAAAACTTCACCCAAAAGAAATGCCAGTAAGTCTTCTCTCTCTTCTTCTAGGGTTTCTCTTTCAAAATATAATTTCAAAATTTTCACCTAGGCTTTTTGAATTTCACTGAATGGTGATCTCACAGGAGCCCAAGATGAATCTGCGGAAAGGCTCAAAAGTATGGGCAGAAGACAAGAATTTGGCATGGGTTGCTGCTGAAGTAACGGATTTCTTGGCCAAAAAAGTGCAAATCCTTACTGTTAATGGAAAACAGGTGAAATCTTGGTGTTTTTGGTGGTTTATTGAGTGGATTTTGTCTTGTTTTTCAAGTTTTTGTTTTTGGTGGTGTAGGTTTTGACTGTGCCTGAGAAATTGTGTCCGAGAGATGCAGATGAAGAGGAGGAGCATGGAGGTGTTGATGATATGACTAAATTGACTTACTTGAATGAGCCTGGAGTGCTTTATAATCTTCAAAGAAGATATGCTCTTAATGATATTTATGTATGGACTTCACAATCCGTGCCTTTTTTTTTTGTTTTTTCTTAACAAGTGTCTTTTTTTGCGTGTTTAATGAATGCCTTTCGTCAAATATGGTAAATTGTATGATTAATCATGGTGTTTTTTTGAGTAAGCTTTGTTGTTAGTTGTGGTTTTGTGATTGTTTGAATTTTAGGTATTTTAAGTTAATGTGGTATAGAGGGTACTTTTTTTGTCAAGTGTATTTAAAATTTGTTAAATTAGGTGTCCGAATTATGAGCTGGCACTTGACATGTCGGGTCAAGCGTTTTTGGTGTGAGCAGCTCTTTGTTAAGGTGCTGCTGACTAATGATCAATTTGAGTGCTTTGTGTTTTTTGGTTAATCAAATCAACAAAATAAATTTGTTCAATTCTTGAATTAATTTCTCATTAGGCATGCCGCGCTGTCCTTTTGGTATTGAGATCATGGTATGTAAATGGATAACGTGATGCTCAACATGCATTTAAGTGATTTTTTTTTGGCCCATTTAACTATGCTTTTATGTTGTGGACCGTATTGATGAATAACGTCTTTTCTTAGTTGGGCGTCATTTAATCAGTCTATGATTTAATACCGAAACACTGTAATCTAAGTTATCATTTGTTTTGTGATGATATTTATGTGACATATTCTGCATTTTGTCTTTGATAGACGTACACAGGAAGCATTTTAATAGCGGTTAATCCATTCACCAAGCTTCCTCATCTGTACAACGTGCATATGATGGAGCAATATAAGGGAGCTCCATTTGGTGAGCTAAGTCCCCATGTTTTTGCTGTGGCAGATGCATCATACAGGTATGTTGTATTTAGGATGTTTTCTTGAAAATTGAGAGCTGATTTGAGATATAAATCACTATTATATAAAGGTATTTAGTGGCTTCTGTTGGGTTTAAACTCCAGAGCTATGATGAGTGAAGGTCGAAGCCAATCTATACTGGTTAGTGGAGAAAGTGGGGCTGGGAAAACTGAGACAACAAAATTGATTATGCAATATCTCACTTTTGTTGGTGGCCGAGCTGCTGGTGACGACAGAACAGTTGAGCAGCAAGTCCTTGAAGTAAGACTTACACATCCTTTCCTCTATTCTTTGTCCCATTTGCCGCTAGCCCCTATCTTTAAAGAAGAGAGTGCATATACTCACTGTAAAATTATAAATTTACTTTTCGGTTATGTTTCTCAGTCTATATATGTATGTACCCCATATTCATCTATCCTCTGTTAATTTTTTCCCCTTTTGCTGGAGAAACATTAACCGGTCGTTGACTTGTCTTTAACTTGCTATAAGGTGATTGGTGAAATCTGTCTTGGCAATTTTTTTTCATCTCTGTGTCTTTTGTCGAGGCTGATTCATCCTTTTCATAATTTAGTCAAATCCACTCTTGGAGGCATTTGGTAATGCAAGGACTGTTAGAAATGACAACTCAAGGTGAGATGGAGTTTGTTTTCCAAATATACTCTTGCTTTTACCAATCTGTAGCTCTAATTGCTAACCTGTATCTGCTGCCAGCTGTTCCTTTTCTTCCATACTCAAATAAATAAATGTTCTGTACATGATACTTCAACTGAAGAACATCAACTTGGCAGAACATGGTGATGTATTGTATTTTTTCTCATCACCCGTGGTACCATTTTTAATGAATGAGCTTGTAAACAAAATTTTGAAAAAAGAAAAGAAAACACGGCATGTGAAATGCAGACATGGGGAGAAAGCTTTAGGATAATGAAAATATCTGAATCTTAGCTGAATACAACCATGAAGGGAAAAAAATATTGAAGGATTGGAGATAGTGTGCATCAAATAAAGTCTTATTCAGGAAGAAATTTGATTAATTTCCACTATTGGTTTTATATGATTGGATTTTTGATTACCATATCTTATATCTATTCTTATACAACTTGTTAACCTGGCAATCCCAATTGTCCATTGAATATATTTCAAGCTTTCTTAAAATCTCATTCTTTGTCTCGACAGTCGCTTTGGCAAGTTCGTCGAGATCCAGTTTGATGCAACTGGCAGGATATCCGGTGCTGCGATTAGAACTTACCTTCTGGAACGATCTCGTGTAGTTCAAATAACAGATCCCGAAAGGAATTATCACTGTTTTTATCAATTGTGTGCATCTGAGAGGGTACGCTCTCTTCCTTTCCTATCCTGTATTTTCTGTTTAGTGTTGTGTGGTGATGTTCTTACTGGCTGAGTCTTTGTGAGTTGTGTTTGCAATATGGTGTTTTGTCTGTGATGGTGTTTTTATTTTCTAATAGAATTTTAAAGCTTACTGATATGTCTAGGATGCAGAGAAGTACAAACTGGATAACCCGCATCACTTCCATTACTTAAATCAAAGTAAGACATATGAATTAGATGGGGTGAGCAACGCAGAAGAATACATAAAGACAAGGAGGGCAATGGATATTGTTGGTATAAGCAATGAAGATCAGGTTTAAGCACCATAGAATGACTTAGTTCTTGATGTGTGTTTCTTGCTTTTTCTTGGATTATCTTGTTGGGATGCTATCATACTCATTTTGCGTTTGCCATGTTATTATTAGGAAGCTATATTTCGCATCTTGGCTGCAATTTTGCATCTTGGGAATATTGAATTTTCTCCTGGCAAGGAACATGATTCTTCCACTGTAAAGGATGAAAAATCTAGCTTTCACATGCAAATGGCGGCTGATCTTTTTATGTAGGTGATTGCATTAATTGCTTGGGATTTTTTTTTTGTTTGAACAATCTTTGACATTCCATCAGCATTGAATCAGTTCTCTTATTTTTTTTAAGTTTGGAAGTGAGCAAGCTAAATTTCTCATATTGTGTTTTTGTGTATTTGGACGTGAAAGTGCTAGATAAAATTGTTTTTCACTATAGCGATAGAGAGGAAAAAACTGAACTTTTAAAAATCGAACATAGTCAGAAAATATTGGAACTATTCCTCTTATGAATTTTGTTTCATTAATCTATAACACATTTATTCTGTGGAGCTTTGCTTTAACGGGATTTCAAATATTGAAAAAACTATCAACTTTAGAATAATCAAGGGGGGATGAGTACAAGTTGTCTGTACTGAGTTTGGCAGTGGACATTCCTGCCTGTAATGATTTTTAATTGCTCATTGGCTTTTAATTTAAGCTACTAAATTACTTTTTTTAATCAGGTGTGATGCAAACCTCTTGTTTGCAACATTGTGTACTCGTACAATTCAAACCCGTGAAGGAAATATTATAAAAGCTCTTGACTGTAATGCTGCTGTTGCTAGTCGAGATGCCCTGGCAAAGACTGTTTATGCTAGGCTGTTTGATTGGTATGCCTATTGTCACTGTGCAGAGAATAATTTCTTTATATTTTTTCCATAGTTGTCATAATTTAAACTTGTTTGGTTTTGATGTTTCTTTAGGCTTGTTGAGAAGATTAATAGGTCTGTCGGGCAGGATCCAACTTCCCTGATACAAGTTGGAGTATTGGACATTTATGGCTTTGAATGCTTCAAATATAATAGGTAATATCTCATAAATGCATTATCCTGTTTCAATTGTGTCTTTCAGACCATTGCTATATCTTAAGGTGTAATCTTATAGGAAAATTATTTATTGAGCTTCTCATGTTGCCTTGAACTTGTTTGGTGTTTGGAAGTTATTTATGTTCATGATTTTCACACGCAGTCAACTGTTCTAAAGAATGTGTTGTGGAATGCTGTGTGTCTCGATTGTAAGTGATTAACTTTGTATTGTGTGTCACCTTTACTGGCAGTTACCCTATCAGATTGTCACTTCAAAAGATTTTTCTAATGTTGTTTTAACATCCTTTCTAATGCCTTTTTGCATTTTGCATCTCCATTGCAATATTATTGGCCTTGAGTCATGTCATTTTTTCCTCTGCACTAATTTGACTTTACTATTGTCATATATTGTTTTCAGCAGCAATGCTTTTGTTTTTAACTTATGTCTACTGAGTGATTAATGTTTTCTGTTCTGCAGTTTTGAGCAGTTTTGCATTAACTTTGCAAATGAAAAACTTCAGCAACATTTCAATGAGGTGTGCAATGTTGTCTTTTGTGATGTGATGACATTCACTAAATTTATGCTGTCTCATTTCCTTCTTTCCCTCTGTTTCAGCATGTGTTCAAGATGGAGCAGGAGGAATATAGAAAAGAAGAAATTAATTGGAGCTACAT
>Ga0307515_10012351_pt1 | contig 16071 bp, 1 predicted proteins | sample 17_EM_MG_FD_194513 | JGI IMG/M metagenome (GOLD analysis project Ga0307515, IMG submission 194513) | Populus trichocarpa ectomycorrhiza microbial communities from riparian zone in the Pacific Northwest, United States - 17_EM | ecosystem: Host-associated > Plants > Roots > Unclassified | place...
GGCTATAGCCCCCTCTACTATTAATTAATAGATAAGCTAAAAGTAATAAAGTAGTACTTAATTAACAACTTGGATAAAGGGTTTATTAAGCTAAGTTAAGCCCCTTTTACTTCCCCTATTCTATTTATAAAAAAGCCTAATAGAGGCCTTAATTTTTATATTAACTATTAAAAGCTAAACGCTATTACTTAAAAGGACTAGTATTCTATTTCTTTAATTAACAAGACCCTTATACATCTAAGCTAGGTAAAGATCTTTACTAAACTTAATATCCGCTAAGCTTTCTACTAAATTAGGATAGACCCTATATCTAAAGTATGAGGTAAGGATATAGATAGGGAGTCCAATAATAGAATAATAGGGTATATTATATAAGTAAACGAATCCTTAAGGGAGAAGGAGGAGTCTGAGGTGCGAGGTAAGGGGTTTCTATAGGTATGTGCAGCGCATATGCCTTATAGGCAAGTTGCCTGCGGGTCGCCTATACCTCGCAGCTATATAGCTATCTACTTAGGTTTTACCTAACAATGCCCCCCCCTTTAAAAAGGGTCGTCCCCGATCCTTTATATACTTAGGCCTTAATAAAACCCTATAAAAACCTTTAGAAGGAAAAAATTAGAAGGGAAAGAGCGTCCTAATTTTGCGCATAGAGAGATAGGTAGTATACTTACGCGGTATAAAGATGTTAAGGAACTTCGACCGCTGGTTAAAGTTGTCTAATTAGTTAGATTTGGCTTGCTAAGACTTCCCTGCGTTTTACTAAGCTAATAGCGATTTTATACGCCCGGTATAGAAAATCCTAATTAGTCTATTTAATAGGTAGAGCTAGTAGCTTAATACTATTACCTAAATTTAGTAGATATATTCTAAAAGTTCGCTTATATAGGTAGGTCGCTAGTACCTCGTGGGTAGGTTATAGGTTATTCGCATACAGCCAGATTTAGGACAGTAAGGCTATATGCCCATTAGATCCACTACTAACCCTACTTTAGCCTTACGCTATACCAGCGTAGCGCCGTGTATACTTCGCGGGTAGGTTATAGGTTACTTATATACGGCCAGATTTGGGACGGTAAGCTATATGCCTATTAAACCCGCCGCTAACCCTTACTTTAGCCTTACGCGTTATCTGTATAGCATATATATAAAATAGTATATAAGTTATCTATATAGGTTACTACTAGTAGGTTACTAGCAGGTTATAAACCCTAGTTAAAGGACCCTAGTTATAAACAGGTGTAGAATAATATAAGTCGTTAGTATAGGTTACTACTAGTAGGTCACTAGCGGGTTAAAGACCCTAGTTAAAGGACCTTAGTTATAGACGGACCTGTCTAGTATAAGTTATTAGTATAGGTTACTACTAGTAGGTTACTAGTAGGTTATAAACCCTGGTTAAAGGACCCCGGTTATAAACGGACGTATTACCTTTCGTATACACTTTAGCTGTAAGGCTAAGTAGTAGTATACTAGTTTTATAAAACGGTCTATAAGGATAAGGAGGTATCTTAGCCTTAGGGAGATCCGTAATAGTTAAGTAAGTAATACCGCTAGGCTTATATAGGGGCCTTAGGGGCTATAGCTTACTATAAGGTATATAACGGCGCGATTTAAGCGTTAGTAGGTATTGTAGTACCTAGGTATTTATAAAGGTCCTTAGTAAGGCCAGACCTTATTATACCTTAGGAGTCTTAAGTGTTACTAGTAAGGGCTCGCCCCTAGGTAATTACGTGTAGAGCGTATAAAGGCGTCCCTTATACTCTATAGATAGACTAGTAGCTTAGGGGTATTCTATAAGCCGTTTCGGCTAAGGTAGCTACTACTACTACTTACTATAGTACGAGGCTCTGCGTAAAGCTAGTGTTAGTGAGGTGACTTATAGGGTTACTGTAGGGGACCGTCGCCTAGGCTAAGGGTCTAGCGCTATAGGTTAGTTAAAGTCTTAGTAAGAATAGCAAGACGCTCTAGTCCGCCGGCGCTAGGTTATTGGTGTAATAGCACCAGAACCGCCTATAAGGTCTATAACCCGCAACTTTTATATAGCATTAAGGGTTAATTTGGCACCTATTGTCGTATTAAGCACGTAGGCGGATTTTACCCTAGGGCGTATCTATCGCAATATATACTATAATGCGTTCCTTTTCTCCCTATTTAGCGTTAGGTCGCAATACGCCTGCGTAAGGTATGCGTTTAGGGGTATATAGTATCTAAATCTTTAGGCTTATATATAGGTTATCGGTATAGGTTACTACTAGCGGGTTACTAGCGGGTTGTAAACCCTAGTTAAAGGACCCTAGTTACGGACGGACCTATCTACTAATATATGTTATTGGTATAGGCCACTACTAGTAGGTTACTAGCGGGTTAAAGGACCCTAGTTAAAGGACCCCAGTTATAAACGGACCTATTTAGTATAAGTTATTAGTACAGATTACTATTAGCAGGTTACTAGCGGGTTAAAGGACCCTAGTTAAAGGACCCCGGTTACAGATAGACCTGCTACCTAATAGTTAGGCATTATTTATAGCGGTTTGCCGCTAGTGTTCTTTGCGATTACTACCTACGTTCTTTTTACAATGTGTAGGCGTATTGCTAGCGTTTAAGGGGTCCTCTAAGCCATCTAACTGTTAAGTAGTCTCCCCTAGAGCTTAGTTGGGAAAGCGTCGCCTTTTTAGGGTTCCGTCCTCTAAACCTAACCCTATAGAGCCTATACTACGACCGCACTTTAAACGCGAGAATCTGTCGCTGCCGGCTGCGCGGTCTTCCGCGAGCTTTATAGTGTAGAGCAGTTGCTCTATACGGCGGATTTTTGCGAAGAGGTCTTTAGTGGTTCTTACCCGTATAGTAAAGTTCTGGCGAAAGAGCTCTGCTTATAGGTAGGTTAAGAGGCGTAAGAACTAAAAGTCTACCTCTTAATTAGGGTTGATAAAAGGGGTATACGAGAAGAGGTCCTCTAAGCTACGTATACGGGCTAAAAAGGTATTAAACTTCTGGTTCTCCTTTATTACAGTTATATAGTATATAGTAGTATTTTTAAAGCGTCTTACTATAGGGTTCTTAATCTGGTCTTAGACTATAGTCTTAAATTCGTCCTATAGTAGAGGACCTTTATCCTTAGCGCCTAGACGGCAATATACTAGTTAGGCGACTATCTTCTCTTTTATAAGACCTTTAATAGCCTAGCGCGTACGTCACTCGCAGTTGTAGTTAGCGTTATAAATCTTAAATCGATTCTTAACCGCGGTAATCTACTGGCTAAACCTCTATTGAGTAGTGCCGCTAATGTTAGGTAGTGACTTCTTAACTAGGGCGTTAAGATTCGTTCGTTATATACGTTTGCTGCGCGACTCTTCGCTAGAGAGGTAATAGGAGGGCTTTATTAAATCGATAATACTCTATAAGTTGGCTATTTTATTAGCTAGCTTATCTAGCTCCTTTAGGTTAGTAGTATTTAGTAGGACGCTAGTAACCTTACTAAGCTCCTATTAAGCCTAGGTATATAAGTTAAACTAGACTCTAGCGTTCGTAGATGTCTAATCGTCTTAAGATTCGGAAGGTCGCGTAGATTCTGCTAATGTGCTTTTAGCACTAGACCCTAAGGCGTTTTGCCGTCGTGTCGTAGGCGTGTTGCCGTTAAGCGTAGGCGTCGATCTTATCTTCGGAGGCATCGTGGAAAGATTAAACCGGCTATCCTCCTAAAGGGATTGGTAAGGATTTGAATGTGAGGTGAGGATGTAGATAGGGAGTCTAATAATAGAATAATAGGGTATATTGTATAAGTAGACGAATCCTTAAGGGAGAAGGAGGAGTCTAAGGTGCAAGGTAAGGGGTTTTTATAGGCACGTGCAGCGCACGTACCTTATAGGCGAGTTGTCTACGGGTCGCCTGTACCTCGCAGCTATATAGCTATCTACTTAGGTTTCACCTAATATAAAGATTTAATAATATTCCATACCTATTATAGTTCCTATAAATATAAAGTTCTTTCTTTTAGACTAATAAACGGACTGGCTATATACTAAAGGTATATAAATAACGTTCTTTTTAATTACCTTAATAAATTCTGCACGGTATACCTAAATAACATTCTTATATACTTAGACGACAAACTTAAGTATTAAGTTTATATTAAGAAGGTCCTAGAGAGATTATAGAACGTAGGCTTATAAGTTAATATAAAGAAATATAAGTTTAGGGTAAAACGTATAAAATACCTTGGGTTTATTATAACTATAAAAGGAATTAAAATTAACCCTAAAAAGGTAAAGGTAATCTATAACTAGAAGCCCCTTTATATAGTAAAAGGAATCTAATCTTTTCTTAGCTTTTATAACTTCTATTACTAGTTTATCCGTAACTATAGAATTATAGTAAAACCTCTTATATAATTAACCAGGAAGGACACGCCTTTTATCTTTAATAATAGCTATATAGAAGTCTTTAAAAAGATAAAGGATTAGCTTATCTCTTCCCTAATTCTTTATTACTATAACCTAGACCTTAAATTAATGCTAAAAACGGACGCCTTTAATAGGGTTATAGCGGGAATCCTATTACAGTTATATCTAGATAGCAAATAGTACCCTATAGCTTTCTTCTTAAAGATAATAGACCTAGCTAAGTGTAACTATAAAGTATACAATAAAGAAATACTAGCTATTATTTAATTACTCTTCTAATAGTGTGTAGAGCTTAAAGGTACGAACTTTTAGATTAAGATATATATAGATTATAAAGCCCTAGAGTACTTTATAACTATAAAGCGGCTTACTAAATAATAAGCCTAGTGGGCTAAAATACTTTTATAATTTTTTTTTATAATTATATATTGTTCTAGTAAGTAAAACTCTAAGGCTAATACCTTAACTTAAAGAGAATAAGATATAGGACCCTAGGATAAGCTAAAGACCTAATATTAGACGCGCGCCCTTTTCTATCTAGAATAGCTTAACCCGCGGATTCTTAAAAGGCTAAACTTCTAGTAAAACGAGCTAATACTAATAAAGAAGTCCTTAAATAAGCTAATAGGGCTAATTGACCGCCTCTTAACTATAAACCGCACGGCTAATGCCCTAAGGGCCCTCCGCGAATAAGCCGTAAAAGAAAACCCCAATTTTAAGATAAAGAAAGGATTGCTCCTATACTAGGAGCAGCTTATAGTCCCTAACGTTAATATCTATAGACTAAACTAATCCGCGAAGCTTACCGCTAAGTCTCTACGGCATACCCTAGCAAGAACAAGACCCGTAAAATTATTAACTACCGCTACTACTAGCTAAGAATAGTTGTAGATATTAATTAATATATACGGAACTGCGAAGACTGCTAAAGAGCTATAATCCCACGGGATAAGACCCTAGGACTACTTAAGCCACTCCTAATACTAGAGCGCCCTTAGCAGTATATCTTTATAGACTTTTATAAACTACCTAAGGACCGTAACGGATATAATATAGTTATAGTTATAGTTAACCGCTTTAGTAAACGCCTATTCTTAATTCTATATTATGAAAATATTAATACTAAAGAGGTAGCCTAGCTATATATCTATTACGTTTACCAAATCTATAGACTACTAGATACTATTATGTCTAATTATAGGCCCTAGTTTATATCAGCCTTCTAAAATAAGTTTACCTAAATCTTAGGTATTAAGCTAAAGCTTTCTACGGCTTATTACCCCTAGATAGACAGTTAGACAGAAATTATAAATTAGTACCTAGACTAAAGGCTTAGGCCCTTTATTAACTATTTCTAAAATAGCTAGTCTAAACTATTACCCTTAATAAACTACGCGCAAGCAACCCTACCCTATAACTTTATAAGGTTTGCCCCAATTTAGCTAGAAATAGGATACTTACCCTATATAAGCTTTAACTAGAAAAGGCTAGAAGAACCCTAGACTATATAAGAGAAGCTATTTTATACTAAGGCCTAATAATACACCAAATAATTAGAGGAAGCTTAGATGGTAGCCTATAAGAACCTAAAAAAAGCTTAAAGGTTAATAGAATAGTAGGCGAATAAACACTACTAAAAGCCTAATTTTGCCCCTAGTAATATGGTCTAGGTTATAACAAGAAATTAGAAGACTAAATAACCCAGCTATAAGCTAAACTACTAGATAGTAGGACCATATAAGGTTCTTAAGAAGATAGGCAACTTATATAAGATAAAGCTCCCAGATTTAATTAGGGTTTACCTTATTTTTTTGCTAAATAAGTTACGGAAAGCTATAAATAACCTATTACCTAGATAAAAGAATAAGCCTCCTCTACTAGTTTAAGTAAATGGTAATAATAAATAGGAGGTTAACAAAATACTGGCCTATAAAGTAGTATAGGGAACGCTAAAATACTATATTTAATAGAAGGGCTACAATTTTAACCTAACCTAGTACCCTATATAGAACTTTATAGGCTACCCCTAAAAGCTTAAAGAATTCTATAACTAATACCCTAATATACCTAGACCTTTAAAGTACCTAGATAAATAGATAGAATACTAGCATAATAAAGATAATAAGTTACTAGAAGAATATAGGGATAAAAACGCCCTAAAGCCCTAATATAGCTATCTGCCAAATTCTGCCATATTCTACCGTTTTCTGCTAGTATTATAAAATTTCAGATATTTAGGAACTTTAACTAGCGGTTAAAGTTATCTAATTAGTTAGATCCGTGCTAAGACTTTTAGCGGCTACTCTCTCTAGCCTAATGCTTCTACTTAGCCCATAATCGCCCTTTATACTTAGTCTAGACGTATTTATATCCCCTTTATCTCCTTATCTTATATTTTATAATCCTATATTTATAAGCCTAGTACTACCCTATTTCTAACTAAGCCTAAAGGCAGGCTTTCTTTTAAAGAGGGGGGTGATATAACGGCGCTATCGCACGTTACCTACCAAATTCTGCTATATTCTGCCGACCTGTGATTAGCCCGCCCAAAGCTAGCGCCTTAGCGGCTCACCCTACATATTTGTTTACATCAGTCCTAGCAACCCCTTTTTTCTTCTCTTTAGCTTAGTATCTTTATAAGATAGCATTTTATAAGCTTCGGTTTAGAAGCATTTATACGAGCCGTTACATTATATATTATTACCGCTTATACTTCGCGATTTGTGACGGCGCTGGGGCACTGCCCCTGCGACGTCTACATGCAGCCTAGTTAGGGGCTCGCTTGGAGACTTGGCTCGTGTATATAGACCTATCCTTTCCTCGACCTTCTTCTACTCCTCAGCTTAGTATCTTTGTAAAATAGCATTCTACAAGCTTCGGTTCAGAGGCATTTATACGAGCCGTTACACAATTCTACGTTCCGTTAAACCTATACCCTATACCGCCCCGCCTAGTATATATATTAGCCTAAAAGCCCCTATATCTACGGCTAACCCATACACTATATTTACTAAATAAATAAAGAGCCTATAATAAGCCTTTATAGAAACCCTTACCCGTTAAAAGGCTTAATATTATAAGATAATTAAGTCTCTAAAAGAGAAAAATTAAAGGGATCCTCTTTATAATAAATAGAAAGAAAGTTTAACTTAGTAATAGAGGATCTATCTATCGCAGTCACGTAAGGGGATATTAATTTTAACCGTATAATTAGGAGACGCAGGGCTATAAGGTCACTCTAGGGCTAGTTCTTAGCGGTTTTGCTAATACCTAGCACTTAAATCTACTAAGGATTTGCCCTAATGTGACCAGATATCCCTAACCGCAAGCCTATAGCTACAAAACTATCTAACTGTAGTAGTTGCACTAAGGCGGGTTTTTAGCGGTTTTGCTAGTTCCTAGCACCTGCTAAAGAATTGCCTTAAAGCGCTATCTATATATAATGCATACTAAGTATAAGGGATAGTGGGTGGGAAAAAGCGAATTAGCCACGTAGTGACTGCGTTTAATATTCGCGAATGTTATAGGAGGTTTTAGCATTGTGCGTTACTAAGATAGACACTGCCAAGCAATATATAGACGCTAGTATCTATCTATTGCAGTCACGTAAGGGGATATTAATTTTAACCGTATAATTGGGAGATATAGGGCTATAAGGTTACTCTAGGGCTAGTTTTTAGCGGTTTTGCTAGTACCTAGCACTTAAATCTGCTAAGGATTTGCCCTAAAGTAACCAGATATTCCTAAGCGAAGCTCCTACGCCCAATAAGACATTACCGCATTCTGCTATATTCTGCCATATTCTACCATATTTTACTATATTGCCGCATTCTACCATATTCTGCTATATTATCGCATTCTGCTATATTCTATAGACCCTAACTTATAAGCCAACCAATTAGGATTTTCCATACCCAGTATAGAAAATCGCTATTAGCTCGCTTACCACTAGCGCCTTAGCGGCAATCTTAATATCCAGCTAGTAATCCTTACGCTAGAAGCGGAATACTACGCTAAAAGTAAGAGTTAAGGCAACGGAGGTTAGTAGTCTTAGTCCTAATATATAGGCGAAAGGCTTCTAATAACCACTAACCTAGTTACTAAATTTACTAATATAAATACCCTAAATCTTCGGCGAACTAGGTAGCGCCCTAGCAGAAGGAGTAGTTTAAGTAGCTACTTAGGTTAATTCCAGCGGCTATTAGGTGGGAGAAGAGGATCTTATAAACCCTTAGAGAGGCAAAGGGTTTTCTATTAAGATTAAATAAGGGGGAGTTAAGGGGTTAGGGGTCCCTATTAAACAGCTTTATTATAGCAGCGACTAGGCATAATAGGCCGCCTACCGCTATAATGGCGATATTAACGCCCTAATATTGCTTATCAGCTTTACTCTATTTAAGGCAGAATGTTATCCCACTAGGCGTAAAGGTAATATCGCGTTAGGTAGCCTTTTTTGCTAGGAAAGTTATTCGGTTTTTAAGTTCCGCCGTAGTATATATAATCTCGCCTATCTATAGAAATCTAGTAAATATAAGGGTAAATACGGCATTAGTGTTAATATCTAGTAGCGATAGGCCGTATATTACTACTTAGGCTAAAATATCCCTAGTAATAGGCTACTTATCCTTCTTTACTAAGGGAGAGATAGCGGCTACTCCAGTAAGTAATCGGTATACTATAGGATCCTTAAATGCCGTAATTAAGATACTATAGTCTACGTGACGTAAGTAAATTGCGGAGATATAGGCTTATAAGGTTTCGGCCTTAAGCCTATCTATCTATAGCTAGGAGGTACCAAACGCGCGGCGGGTAATCTATTCGCCTAGTTTACGCGGCTTAGCTAGGTAAGGGGAGACTCCCTTAAGTATATAGTATAACTCCCAGCTATTAACTACTAAGAAATAGTTCCTATAGGTTACTAGCGCAAGGCTATACCAGAGAAGGAGCGCATAGAGGTTAGATAGCGCGTTAACGTTATCCTTAAAGTTTATAGGCGGTTATAAGTAGTCTATTAGGTTTACAGCACCTAGTTAAAAACTTATTAGCTTTAGTAGTAGTAAATTAAGGGCTTAGTATAGGTAGAACTAATAAATAGCCGCGGCCTGGAATTAAGATAGTATATTAGCTAAGCCATTTAAATTACCTAGGATCTACTTCGCAGATAGTATAATATTATAAGCTATAGCAGCTAGTAAGATCTTATAGAGTGATTTGTTTACTATACCGCGGATAATAGTTTTCTTAATACTATAGTAAACCACTATGCTATTAGTGTAAATAAATAGCGCGCTATGCTACTAGTTAGTAAATTATAGATTAAATATATAAGCAATAGCGTATATCTCCTTTAGATTAATATAGTCTACTTATTAACTGGGCTTAGGTAATATACTAAACGCCTAAGATTAGGGGAGGTTGGCGGTATACCACTACTAGTTATCCTTATATTTAAGTTCCTTAAAAAAGTAAAAGCCACTAAACCTAAACCGAGTAGAGGCGTTAGTAAAGAAATAAATACGGGTATACTTAACGTCGTTAAAGAACAATACCCTATTACTTATAGTAAGTAGGTTAAGCTAAATACATAAGTTACTTTACAACTTAGTGCTAAATTGCCTAGGTTTATACTTATTTACTAGAGTCTCTAGCTAAGTAGTAATAAAGATCTAAAGGGATTTAGAGTAAGATTAACTAAGTTTAATTACGTAGGCATACTATACAAGGTAGCCCATAAGCTACTAGGCTTAAAGGAACAACAATAAGCCGTATTAGAGTGCAGTAGTAACCTCCTTAATAGCGCGTAATTGTTTCTATAGTGATAATTAAGTTTACATTTATATAGTATTAATAGTATATCCTAGAACCTTAATAACAGTTCCTACTATATCTTTAGAGTTATTTTAAGGAATACCTAGGGAGTTAGTAACAGAGATATAGGTCTTAGTAATAGCCGCTAAGTCGTTTAGGTTAGTAAAAATAAAGATAAAGTTATCTAGGTAGTATTCTACCTTATAAGGTAGTTATAAGTAGAGTATCTAGTATAGGCCTTCCGCAAAGAGGTTAAATATAAGTAGCGTAGTTTAAAGACTAAAGGATAGGCAGTATTCCTAGTAGGTAACACCTTCCTAGAAAAAGCCTATTAATGTTCTTGCTCTATAGGATAGGGGGACTATATAGAACGCATCTTTAATATCTCTCTTAAGTAGCAGATATTTACGGCCTATAGAAATAACATAGGCCTAAATAGCGGTAACTATAGTATATACTAGTGCTCTATATTCTTCTAGAATTGCGTTATTAACTAAAGATACTAATAGGAAGGAGAGATTATAAATTTAGCGGTATTTTTTATCTAATTTTGGCACTAGGCTAAGAGGTAAAACTATAATAGGTTCTATTACAATTCTAATATATCCTTTTATAAGGTCTAATACTATTTTCTTAGAAATAAGGTCAGCGTTATTCTAAGAGGAGTTATAGTTCCTATAAGATCTTAGGGTAGGAATAGATTTAGCTCCTATCTTACAGCTATAGGTTAGGATACCTACTAAAATAGCTAGTAGATTGCCTGGGTAGTTAAATAGAAGGGAGTACTATATTAAGATCCTTAGGGGTAATAGAGAGTAGTAGAGAGCCTTTATTTTTATAAAGGTAGGGAATAATAGTAATATATTAGGCCTAGGTCCTAGGCGTATAATTAAAGTTAATATTATAGTTAGGCTAGACCCTACTTTATAAGGTTTGCCTTACTATTCCTAGGCGCAAGATTTAGATAATACGATGTAATCTTTACTATACTTTAAGTACTTATACAGATATCTATAAGGTAAATTATCGCAGCCTCTAGAGTTAAATCTGTGGCAGGTATTAGAGGTATAGGAGGTATCTAACCTAGGTCTCTTTAAGGCGGCGAAGCTAATAGTACTAGATATTATAAGGTATAGCGCTATATACTAGGCTAGCATTTACCAATTAGCAGGCTCTAGTTGGCCATTAGTTATTATAAAGGTATAATAGTTAAGTGCTATATTAAGTATGCAACTTACCTAGATATACTAGGTTAATAAGGTGCAAATTATATTTATTTAAAGAAGTATACTAGTAATAAGGTCCGGCGGGCATATATAGAGGGTGCTAGCAATAACTATATAGTTTATAAAGCCTTTAAACCAGACGCCTTTTTCTATAAATAGCTTCCTATCTACCTTTGCCTTTTTTATAACTAGAATACCGTTCTTAATTTATATCTTATTAGCTATCTTAATCTAAGCAGTATAAACTTAGAGGTAGGCGAGGTTTACTAGATCGAAGGTACCCTTAAAAATATCTAGGTAATCCCTTTTTATAACGCTAAAAAGGCGGAGTTCGAGTGACTTTACGCTAGGAGGGAAAGGCTTACTAAAGTTATTAGCTATAGTAGCTGTTGCGGTAGCTTATAAGGCCAAAGCGGCCAAGCCTAACTATAATTAAGCCATTCGAGCCTGGTGGTATTTGTACTAGTAAGCCTCCTCCGCTAGGCAGGCTTCGCGCTCTTCCTTATACTTCTAAATCTCCCTTTTATCTTAGGCTTGTTCCCTTTACTCTTTAGTAATTTTATACTCTTCTGCGGCAGTAGCGTATATATCGGCTTTAGACGGCATTATAGGACTAATAGAGGGGGGTGTAACGGTTGTAGACAATAGTGTAGTTAAAGTAAATTGTCCTAATGGGTTTGCTTATTAGGATTATACACGCGTATAGATATTCCAGTTGGTTATAAGCGGTAATAGCGTCATAAAATGATTCTCGAACGAATAAATAATGAATATTAATGAGTTTAATAATATTGAAAAGCGAATTAGCCACATAGTAACTGCGTTCAATATTCGCGAATGTTGTAGGAGGTCTTAGCATTATGTGTTGCTGAGATGGACACTGCCAAGCAACATATAGACGCTAGTATATAATTTGTTTTATCCCTTACACCAATGATATTGTTCTCGCGGTAGTGGCCCGTGCTTAACCAATTAGACAACTAGAATTTTAGGCGGTTGGTGTTCTGTTAGGAATACCAAACATGCTGCTTATAAGACTCTTGTAAAGGCGCCAGAGGGCTCCAAAGACTCGTTTTGGCTGCCGGCTCTATTGAATTCTACTCTACAAGTATGGACTATGCTGGAAATCACAAGTAGATCGACCTACTGCCTTAAATTAAGCTTGCATACACTTCTACATAGAATTTCATAGCTTCAGATATTTTGGTGTTCGCGCGCACGGGCCATACCTCCGAGAACCCTATCGGTGCAAGGGATATAATTTCCTAATTATATTTTATGCATTCTTGGCAACTATAGTTTTATAAGCTAAGCCCCTTAGATTAATAAATTAACGGTTAGTACTACAGGATAAACTTTAGAAGCTCATTTAGTTGCTCTTTCTAGACGTTTGTCTTCCTAGGCTTTGAAGTGAACCTTCAAACCGGAAAAGTAACAGTCCGACCTCCAACCGGGCTTAGACCGCCCAGGCCACGCCTAGGCCACGCGCGCTTAGACCAAATCTCAACGTTACCACCAAAGATAAGCCCCTTTCTCGGAAAAGTTAGCAAAATTCTATATACGGCTTAGTTGGTGCCTAGAAATACCTAGTACGCCTCAACATAAGATAGGGCAAGGGGTTAGGCGTACGAGATAATATGCCACATTTTACGGATTTTCCGAGAAAAAAATACGCGTTTAGCCCCTCGACGGACGGTTATAATAAAACCTAGCGCCAGGTTTCCAAAGGTACGTAATTACTAGTAAAATTAGCTTGAAGCTTTTTTAAGACCGAAAAGTAACCGTCCGGTAACTATCCGGTAACAGTCCAGTAGGGGTCTAGGGGTAGTTAAGGTAACCGTTCTTAAGGGGTGCTACCGAGAATTTAGCTCTATATACTAGAATTTCCGAGAAATATTTAAAGCGGACATGCGCCGCAGGCACGATTTTTTTTTTACGTAGATAGAGCTCCGTATAGGGCTTTAGTAGAACTTTATGTAGAGCTTTAGTAGAGCTTCTGGCAGAGCCTTTGGTAGAGCTCTACGCGGAGCTTTAATAGAGCTCAATGCGAAGTCTTGGCAGAGCTTCGTGCAGAGCTTCGAGGGAGCTTCGTAGAGAGCCTCTGGTAGAGCTCCGTGCGGAGCCCGTGCAGAGCCCCGTGCAGAGCCTCTAGTAAAGCTTTAGTAGCTAGGGAAATTAATTATAGAGTCTAGCTTTAAGCTAGAATTATTATAGATTGGTAGACTGAGTTAGAGGCTCTACCATAGGCTCTGTACGAAGCTCTACCAAAGGCTCTGCCAGAAGCTCTGCACGAAGCTCTGCACGAAGCTCTACTAGAGGCTCTCTACGAAGCTCTGCACAAAGCTCTGCCAGAGGCTCTCTACGAAGCTCCCTCAAAGCTCTTTACGAAGCTCTACCAAGACTCCGCATAGAGCTCCGCACGGAGCTCTACCAAAGGCTCTGCCAGAAGCTCTACCAAAGGCTCTGCTAGAAGCTCTACTAAAGCTCTACACGAAGCTCTGCCAGAGGCTCTCTACGAAGCTCAACACGAAGCTCTACCAGAGGCTCTACGAAGCTCCCTCAAAGCTCTGCACGAAGCTCTACCAAGACTCCGCATAGAGCTCTACTAAAACTCTACACGGAGCTCTACCAAAGCTCTACACGGAGCTCTACTAAAGGCTCTGCCAGAAGCTCTGCTAGAGGCTCTCTACGAAGCTCCCTCGAAGCTCTGCACGGAGCTCTACTAAGGCTCCGCATAGAGCTCTACTAAAGCTGTACACGGAGCTCTACCAAAGGCTCTGCTAGAAGCTCTGCCAGAAGCTCTGCACCAAGCTCTGCCAGAAGCTTTGCACCAAGCTCTACTAGAAGCTCTGCACGAAGCTCTGCCAAGGCTCCGCGTAGAGCTCTACCAAAGGCTCTGCCAGAAGCTCTGCCGGAAGCCCTGCACGAAGCTCTGCCAAGACTTGGCACAGAGCTCTACCAAAGCTCCGCGTAGAGCTCTATCAAAGCTATACACGGGGCTCTACCAAGGCTCTACACGGAGCTCTACTAAAGCTCTACACGGAGCCCTACTAAAGCTCTGCACGGAACTCTACTAAAGCTCTACACGGAGCTCTACTAAGGCTCTACACAGAGCTCTGCTAAGGCTTTACATGGAGCTCTACTAAAGCTCTACACGGAGCCTTATCGAAGCTCTATACGGAGCTCTATCGAAGCTCTATCGAAGCTCTATATAGAGGTCTATTAAAGCTCCGCCAAAGCTCTATATCTACTATAATACCTTTCCCCTACTCTTTTTTAATGTAACTATATCTTTAGGTATTACCTAATAGGGGTTAATTATTTATAGGTAATTATAGATATATACTTTTTTATATACCTACTTAGTAATTAGATAGAGAGTAAGGTAGTATTTATAGCTTTTTAAGATATATCTTTCTATAGTTAAAACTTATAAGTAAATATAGTTATTAATTAATTTCTAATAATATAGATCTATGCTAAGTAAAGTAGTTTTATACTAAAGTAAGTCTATAAGGTAGAGTAGTTAAATAATAAAGTATTTAATATTAGTACTTATATATTTCTAAAGGGAATAAACTTATCTTTTAGGAAACTTTAGTAATGCCGTTTACTATCTATTTTCTACTAGAATATACTATAGACCTACTTCTTCTTTAGTCTATCTCTTTTATACATAGTAATATTATATTATAATGTACTTTATTTTAGAGTAAAATTATAAGTTTTTAGCTAATACTATAGCGCCTTTATTATCTTTAGAGATTATAATTACTATTAAATCTTTTTCTAACTTAAATAGCTCTACTAAGAGGTATCTAAGCTAGACGGCTTTCTTAAAAGCCTATATATCTTCTATATATATATCTTTATAGTATAATAAGGTAATAATTAGCCAATTACTCTACTTCTAATATTAAAAATATATACTTTAATAGAATATTTAGTAGTAATATCTCTCTCCTAGTTTAAGTTAATATATTTAACTAGTTTATTTAAAGAATTAGAGTAGGTCAACTTTAGATTAATAGTACTTTAAACTATTAATATATATATTATATAGTTTTAATATAAGGCCTCTCTAAGTTAATTACATAGTCTAATTAGGGCCTATAATAGATTAAATAGATATAGGTAATACTATTTTACTCCTAATCTATTTATAATATAGGTATATAAAAAAGTATATAAAAATCTAAATATCCTAAAAGAATTACTTATAAATAACTAACTTCTATTAGATATATCTACTTTCTATAAATAGAATATATATTATAGTAGATATTATAATATATATAGAGATTTAGCGGAGCTTTAATAGAGCTCTATACAGTCTTAGTATAGCTCTTTAGTAGAGCTTTGGTAGAGCTTTAGTAGAGCTTTGGTAGAGCTTTAGTAGAGCTTTAGTAGAGCCCCGTGTAGAGACTTAGTAGAGCTCCGTGCAGAGCTTCGGCAGAACTCTACGCGGAACTTTAGTAGAGCTCTATGCGGAGCTCTGTGTATAGCTGGTAGAGCTCCGTGTAGAGCTTTGGTAGAGCTCCGTGTAAAGCCTCGGCAGAGCTATATACGGAGCTTCAGTAGGGCTTTGATAAAGCTCCGGGTATAGCTTTAGTAGAGCTCCATGTAGAGCCTTAGTA